>OCQB01001827.1_pt1 | contig 15646 bp, 15 predicted proteins | sample 1538631 | NCBI WGS metagenome assembly OCQB01 (sample SAMN04571713, study PRJEB22368) | human gut metagenome | biome: human gut; material: stool | host: Homo sapiens | place: Luxembourg | collected 2012-10-19
CGAACGGACTGGACGATACGGTAACCAATCATAAGATCAGCGCGCGGGATATCGCCATTATGTCCCGGGAATTGTTAAGTCATGAATTGATTCTGAAATACAGTTCAACCTGGATGGATACGATCCGGGACGGTACGTTCGGTTTGACCAATACCAATCGTCTGGTGCGTTTTTACTCAGGCGCGAATGGATTAAAAACCGGTTCGACATCCAGAGCAAAATTCTGTATTAGCGCTACGGCAAAACGTGACGGTATGCAATTGATTGCTGTCATTATGGCCGCGCCTACGCGAGATATACGGAATAACGAGGCAAAGCAGCTTTTGGATTTTGGTTTTGCCAATTACGGCGTTTATACAGCTGAAGCGGGAACGCTGGAACCGATTCGGGTTCAGGGCGGCGTATCTGATTTTTGTCCCTTAACGTATGCAGGGTACAGCGCGGTGCTGGAAAAAGGAGATATATCCAAAATCACAAAACGCATCGAATTGCCTGAAAGCGCACGCAGCCCAATTTCAAAAGGAGATGCGCTGGGCTCCGTTATATACGAATGCGACGGAAAGGAACTTGGCCGGGTAGATATTTTGGCGGCAGAAGCGGTTGACGCCATTGGCTTCGGGACTCTTTTCCTGCGTCTATTAAAGGGATTTTGTTTAAGTTGATAAAATAAAATTCCTTGCACGTTTTCCACAGGAATTTGATGTTGAAAAATATGAGCAGATGTAGTATAGTATTAAAAAGAAAAAATGAGGGGAACGAAAAAATGAGCGTTAAATTAAACGACAAGTTTGCAAAAAATTTTATTGATCCCGCCGCTTATGCCAACGTGAGCGCCGAAGCTGAAGAGGCTTACCGAACGGTAGCGGATCGAAGCGGTGCGGGAAATGATTTTCTCGGCTGGGTAAATCTGCCTGTAGAATACGATAGGGAAGAGTTTAAACGTATTCAGGAGGCCGCAGTCAGGATTCAACATTCCTGTGATATTTTTATCGTTATCGGCATCGGCGGCTCCTATCTTGGTGCAAGAGCGGCGATTGAATTTATAAAATCACCGCTGTATAACAGCTTGAAAAAAGATACGCCCGAGGTTTATTTTACCGGAAACAATATTAGCGCGACCGCACTGTCCGAACTTTTGGCTATCTGCGAAGGAAAAGACATTTGCGTAAACGTGATCTCAAAATCCGGAACGACGACCGAACCGGCGATTGCTTTCCGTATTTTCCGGGAATTGCTTGAAAAAAAGTATGGTGTGCAAGAAGCCCGAACGCGTATTTTTGCAACCACCGACCGTGCGAAAGGTACGCTGAAAAACTTTGCCGATCAGATGGCTTACGAGACGTTTGTCGTTCCGGATGACGTTGGCGGCCGGTACTCCGTTCTGACGGCGGTCGGCTTGCTGCCAATCGCCGTTGCTGGAATTGATATTGCGGAAATAATGCGCGGCGCGGGCGCAGCGCGTTCCCTTTATACACAAGCGCCTTATGACGAAAATGACTGCTTTAAATATGCCGCGCTTCGCAATCTGTTGCACAGAAGCGGCAAAAAAGTGGAATTACTCGTCGGATACGAGCCGTTTCAGCAAATGTTCAATGAATGGTGGAAACAGCTTTACGGCGAAAGCGAAGGAAAAGACCATAAAGGAATTTTTCCAGCGTCGGTGATATTTTCTACAGACCTGCATTCGATGGGACAATATATCCAAGACGGCGAACGGATACTCTTTGAAACGGTGCTAGATATCAAAGACAGCGGAAGCATAATTGAGATTCCGTATGATGAAGCCAATGTAGACGGATTGAACTTTCTTGCAGGAAAGACGCTGAATTATGTGAACAGTACCGCCATGCTCGGCACGCTGTTTGCACATAATGACGGCGGCGTTCCGAATTTAGTGCTGGAAGTTTCTGATCGAACCGCCTATTCTTTCGGATATTTGGTTTACTTTTTTGAACTGGCCTGTGCTGTATCGGGATATATGCTCGGTGTAAACCCCTTTAATCAGCCCGGAGTAGAAGCGTACAAAAAAAATATGTTTGCTCTGCTTGGCAAGACCGGATATGAAAAAGAGCGGGAAGTTCTCGAAAAACGCATGAAATGATCGGAAGAAAATCACCTAAAGTATGTTTTTTACTCTTGCAATTGCATGCAAAATAGTGTATATTAGTATTACAGAGACACTCTGTATAAGCAATAATATATTGGAGGATTCGACTTATGGTGAAACTGATTCTCGGTCTTAAAGGTTCCGGAAAAACAAAAACTCTGATAGACATGGTCAACAATGCGTCTCATTCTTCTCATGGCAACGTCGTTTGTATAGAAAAAGGACAAAAACTGATTTATGACATCAAATATAGGGCCAGATTGATTGAGGCCGACGCTTATGGAATTGAGGATGCGCGCACACTCTCTGGCTTCATTGCGGGGATTGCTGCAAGCGATCATGATTTGTCGGATCTGTTTATTGATTCTGCTTTGAAAATCTGCTCTAATGATCTGGATGCATTTGCAGCGTTTGTCGAAGCCGCCAATGCTCTGGCCGAAAAGATCGGTTTTAATTGTGTGATGACCTCCTCTATCGCCGTTGAAGAGATTCCGGAATCTCTGAAAAAGTATGTTTGATTGCTTATATACTATATGGAAAAAGCGCAGAAATTCTTTTCTGCGCTTTTTCTTTTAACATTCGATACCGACCGGCATATTATGATATCGAAGGCGTAATGCCCGAATTTTTTCAGGAGGAACTATACTATGGCTGAGAACAGATGTTCCTGCACAGGCGGATCTTTGTCGAATATGAACGTAGGCAAAGAATCCGTTTGCATAGATACTTACAGAGTCCTTGACTCTTGCCGTGATAAAGACTGCTTTGAGAACGTACCGGTGTATCTCACCGATTTTGGTCAGGAAATCATTGATCGCACGAGCAACGTGAGAACCAAGTGCGCACAGATTCTTTGGTCCTGCATCACTGTAGATCCGGTTCAATTCAATCGCGGTTTTTATCAGGTGACAATTCGTTTTTACGTAAAACTTGTTTTTGAGGCCTGCGTCTGCCTTGGACGCGCTCAGGAATTTGAAGGCATCGCTGTCGCCGAAAAGAAAGTCATTCTTTACGGCAGCGAAGGGTGCGTAAATATTTACAGAAGCACTGTATCCGACGAATTTTGCCCGTGCAGCGACAGCACTTCCACAAGCTTTTCTACAAATATGCCGATTGCCGCGGTTGAAGTAGCCAATCCAGTTGTACTTGGAACCAAAGTTGTCGAGCCTTCTTGCTGCAACTTTGTCCCTTGCTGCTGCTGCTCCTGCGATAGCATTCCGGAAAACGTGTGCTCCTGCGTCGGCGGCGCACTGAATGACAACGGAACCAATCGTCTTTACGTTTCGCTCGGATTTTTCTCGATTATCCGCATGGAGCGGCCCGCGCAGTATTTAGTCAACGTAGCCGAATACTGCATTCCCGATAAAGAATGCGTACCCAGCGAAGATGACGATCCATGCAGCCTGTTTAAGAATATGGCATTCCCGGTTAACGAGTTTTATCCGCCCTCTTTGCCGAATCTGCCCGGTGACAATGGCGGCATATGCTGCAATCGCAAGAACAGATAATCCATTTTACTCTGCCAAAACAGCCGTGAGATCACGGCTGTTTTAAATTTTGGCGAAATATTTCATAAGCGAGAATCGTTGCTGCAGACGCGGCGGAAAGGGAAGCGGCAAAGTCACGCCCATAATCTATACGAACAATGCAGTCGGCTTCTTTTAATACAGAGGCGGCAATCCCGCGTTTTTCTCCTCCTACGATCAAAAAAACCGGTTTTGTAAGATCGGCATTATAAATAGAGGTAGAGTTTTTCTTTTCGGCGCAAAGTACTTTATATCCTTTTTCATGAAAAAAGCGGACGGCTTCTTCCGCGCTTGCCATATACATTCGAAATCGTTCGGACGCGCCGGCAGAAGCCCGCGCCACAATTCCCGCAGCGCTTAGCCAGTTCCGGCGGGGAAGGATGATGCCGTCAGTTCCCGCTGCGTACGCAGAACGCAGGGAATACCCAAAATTATACGGGTCTTCTATTCCATCCAACATCATATAAAAGCCATTGGGTTCAATCGCATCCAACGGGACCTCGAACAATTCCGGAATGTGCCGGTCTGTGCACTTCGCCAGGATTCCACCGTGCGTATTGCCGATCGCAAGCATATTGATTTCCTCATCCGTGCAGCGGGTCATGGTAAAACCAAATGTCGATGAAATTTTATTCAAATAATTCAATTCTTTAAAGCGTGCGCGAGATTTTTTCTCACTGTACAGTATTTCCACAATTCGACGTGTACTGATACTGTTCTGATATGCGTACAAAACCGAACGAATGGAAGTCATTCCTTCAAGAATATTGGAGGAAACAAATTTGTCGCTTTCTTTCATAATTTTATCTCCAAATTAATTTATCAAAATTATAACATATTCAATCGCTGGTTGCATGAAAAAAAACAAAAAATCATATATTTTAGTAAAACTTCATGAAAGCGGTACAGAGCTATGGATTTTAACTCATCGAAGGAAAGATGCGAAATTCTCGGCGAATATATTGCAAACAACAAAACGACTGTGCGCGCTGCGGCGCAAAGATTCAATATCAGCAAAAGCACGGTACATAAAGACGTCACGGAAAAATTAATGAAAGAAAACCGTTTATTGTATGAGGAAGTAAAATCCATCTTAGACAAAAACAAATCGGAAAGGCATCTGCGAGGCGGCGAAGCAACTAAACAAAAATATCTATCGCAAAATCATAAAAGCGGCGCGGACCAATAGAAATCGTAGTTATCCAATAACGCTTCGTATGAAAAAGCCGGACTTGACAAGTTCGGCTTTTTCTGATATGATAAAAAACAAATATATAAGAAAAATATATAAGAATAGGATACGTCGTCAATTATACAAAATGCAAATTTTGTATAATTGGGGGAAGTAAAACTTAAAATTAGAAAGGAGCTTCTGGTGATTTTTGCAGCAGATATCGAAAATACCGCAATTCATTTCGGATTTTACAAAGATCATGCGCTGATATGCAGCGGAATGCTGTCGGTCGGATCTCCGCCAAAATGTGCGGATGAGTACGCCATTATGCTTACGTTGTTTTGCGATCAACAAAAGATCCTTATTGCAGAAATTACCGGCGCCATTTTGGCATCTGTTGTTCCACAGATTACCGAATCCTTCATCTCAGCTGTGCGCGCAGTTTTTTCCTGTACGCCGCTCATCGTGGCGCATGGAATCAAAACCGGCCTCAGTATCCGCATCGATCATCATACTCAACTTGGCGCAGATATAGTGGCCAATGCTGTGGCTGCTGCCGGAATTTTGGGAAAACCGTTTGCCGTAGTCGATTTCAAAACAGCTACGACGATTTCCATCGTAAATGTAAACGGCGAATTCTGCGGCGGCATTATCGCGCCTGGCGTCCGTCTTTCTGACGATGCGCTTTCAAAATCGGCGGCCGAATTGCCGTATATTTCATTGAACATGCCCAAATCCCCAATCGGAAAGAATACTGCGGACGCCATGCAAATCGGCTGTATTCTGGGCGCTGCTTCTATGGTGGACGGCTTGCTTGCGCGCTTTCGGACCTTTCTGCAAACCGACGATTTGCAAGTGATTGCAACGGGTTATTTAGCATCTAAAGTGTTGCCTTTTTGTACGCAAAAAATTGAATTTCAGCCCCATCTTACTTTAAACGGCTTGGAAAAATTGTATTTTTTGAATGCGAGTAAATAAATTTTGAATAAAAAGCCTATTCATTTGGCTTTTTATAATATATTTACATTGCACCTCTTTTACGAGGGCGATAGTAAGGAGTTGTTTAGAAATGAAAAAGAAAACACGCACAGCAAATTGGAAGATTACATCCCTTGCGGCAAATGCGGAGGTGGCGAAATGAAAACAACGCAAAAAACACTTGCACTCGCCCGCACTGCCCTCTTTGCCGCTATCGTAGCCGTTTTGCAGATTCTCTCACCGTTGATTTCAAGCGCTTTACCGGTCACAATTTCTTTAGTCATGATCCCGATCGTACTTGGCGGCATATACTTCGGTCCCAAAACCGGCGCTGTGCTCGGCTTGATTTTTGGTCTTGTCGTCACAGTTTTCACGGTTACAGGAATGGACAAGAGCGCATTTTTGCTGTTTGAAGCCAGACCGATTTTAACGATTTTTCTTTGCCTTTTGAAAGGAACTTTAGCCGGCTGGATCGCCGCGCTTATCTACAAGGCTTTGTGCGGTAAAAACCGTTTGTGGGCAATCATTGTTGCTTCGGCCGCAGCGCCAGTGGTCAATACCGGTATTTTCTGTGCATTTATGTATCTTGCATATAATGACATATTGGTGTCTTGGGCGGACGGTACAAATGTGATCGTTTTTGTCCTCACCGGACTTATCGGAATCAATTTTGTTATTGAATTTCTTTCTACCGTAATTTTGTGTCCCGCCATCGCTTCTCGCTTAAAAATATAAATATTTTTACAACGATGATAGTAGCACCAATTTATCCGTCGGATAAATTGGTGCTACTATCTTATTACTACAGTTTTACAATAACATCATTGTTTTTCTTCAATCATATAAATCAATCTTCTTCCGCACGCTTCTAAGAATTTGGCAGCAGCCGGCGCAAGTGCCTTGCCAAAAGGCGTATAAAAATTATCCGCTTCCATTGTAAAATCACCGCTATAACCGATTTTTGCCAGCATCTCACATATTGTGTCCCAATGCATCTTACCAAGAAAAGGAATCATATGCAGATCGCTCTGATAATCATTATCATGCACATGCAGCGCGCCAAGACGGTCTTTCCCTAGGCCTTTAATCATTTCCGCCGCATCAAAACCATACAGGCCGCAGTGTCCTAAATCAAGACACGCGGTAAAACAATCGTCTCCCAGCGTATCCAGATAATCAATGAACTCTTTTGTGCGTGAACACGCGCTCGGCACGATCTGTCTGGTCTCTCGATTTCTCTGCCACATATTTTCAAGCGCAATACGCACTTTGGCAGATTTCGCATAAGGGGCCAAACTTCGATAAAAATCCATGTTGATCTGTTTCAGTTCTTCTGCATGTGTGGCATACTCCAAATGATGTATCGGGTGAACAACAATTATTTTTGCGCCAAGAAATCCTGCTATTTCAATAGCACGTACAAGCTTGTTAAAAATCGCCGAATTGTACGTTTCATCATCCAAACGCATACACGGGAACGGCGCATGTGCCTGCCGGAAAGAAAGGCCCGCTTCAGCCGCAGAATCTTTCAGCGTTTGTACATATTTTAAATAATCGGGCGCGTTCAAGGGATGTTCGTCGTTTTTCATGCCAAACATCGTATAATCCAGAGCATCAAATCCCGCTGCCGCAAGGATCTGCACAGCTTGTATATCGCCAAACATACGTCCTAAATAATCTGTTTGCGTGGACAATATCATATATAGATATCCTTTTTAATTCATTTTTTATTATTGTACCCAAGTTTGAAGGTTTTGTCAAATAAAAATAAAAGGCTTTATTGAAAAATGCATGTTGCTGTGATACAATAATATAAAAATGATATATTAAAAATACATTTACGGGAGAAACCAATTTTATTGTTTGGATATAGGAGGAAATGACGATGAGAAAGAATTTTGGAGCAGAAGCTATTTTATATCCGATGCCGGTTCTGATTATTGGCTCGTATGATGAAAACGGTATACCCGATGCAATGAATGCTGCTTGGGGAGGAATCAGCGAGGAGACGCAGATTTCTATCTGTGTAAGCGCTGACCACAAGACAACAAAGAATATTCTTGCAAAAGGTGCTTTTACGGTCAGCGTGGCGGATGCGAAAAATGTTATCGCAGCAGACTATGTCGGCATTGTTTCGGGTAACGAAGAAACAAACAAAATTGAAAAGGCGGGATGGCACGCGGTAAAGAGCGAATTCGTAGACGCGCCGCTTTTTGAAGAACTGCCGATGGCATTAGAATGTAAACTGATAAGCTACGATGCAGAAAGCTGCCGCTTAGCCGGCGAAATCGTCAACGTATGTGCAGATGAAAAAATTCTCGGTGCTGACGGCAAAATTGACCTTGCAAAATTCAGTCCTATCACCTACGATCCGGTTCATTACACATATCGAAAACTAGGCGATGCGGTCGGCAGAGCTTTTCGTGATGGACAAAAGCTGAAGTAAACGAATTATTTATATAAAGGAATTTTTGAGAAAGACACATACAAAATACGGTATAGCCTTGACTATACCGTATTTTGTATTACGCATCGGTAGCAGACTGGTAATTATTGATTAATCACTAATACCATGGGCGGTGTTGGATAGTCTGCATTGTTGAGGAAATCTCCATTATTGATTGCTGTTTTCACAACCGCCATCGGTATTGAATAGCACGAATATTGACGTAACTCCGCGATATGACCTTCCAAGTGTTTTGGAATGTCATATTTCAGCTTAGGGAAAATGTTTCGCAAAGGCATTTCCAAAATATTTGCAAGCACATGCATATGCTTTATAATCAACTTTCGCAGTTCATTAAACTGTTCTTTGCTAATTACAGGAATTACAACTTTCGGTTTCCCATTTTCGTATTGTAATACACCACACTCTACCAAATGTGGAATGTCCTCAGCAAACATAAGGTTAAACCCTATAGCGTCAAAAGGAATGTCTTGATAAATGATATAAAGCAACTTACATAGATTATCGTCATGTATTTCTACAGGTCCATGCTCATACTTGTTGAGGTCAGGCTGTGTATCATATACATGCAGATCAATGGATTGGGAATTTAAAAACTTTTCCCAGCATACGCAACGTTCTCCGGCATAACAGTATTTTGCAAAACGGTATTCACTATAATCAAAATTGGTAGGATGCCTATTTCCTTGTGCGATCCAAGCTCCGCCATCCGGACGATCAGGATACTCTTCTGTTACATCTACAATCCTCTTTGTTGTTGTATATATTCCGCCAGAAAATACATCGAGCATAGCATAATATTCCAGAATAACCTTTTCCCTGTCACTCAGTTTAGTGTACCAAGCAAGATTTTTGATTTCAGCAAATAGAGCTTTAATACACATCCATATCGAATCATAGTTATTTTCTGCAAGCGAAATTTGTGCATCCAAACCTTTCAGTATCATCTCCGGAGTTACAATTAAGAAATCGGTAAAAACTTTGTTTCCGACACGACACATAAGCTCGGATTTTACAAGATCTTCGATTGCATGTTCGATGTATGGCATGGGAATACCTATTGCCTTTGCAATATCTACTGTAGTAAGTGGCTTTTCATAAGCGATAATCAAAATATTCTGTTTCATTAAATCATTTGAAACAAGAGAATACGGCTCTTCATGCAAACCCGGGCGACCATGATAGCTTACATCTAAACGTTCGGGAATATAACTTTGCTTTTCATATTGTTCCATCGTTTCTAATCCTTTCCGTATCTGCTCTCTGCCCGAAGATAATCTTGACAGAACAGTTCCTTTTGGTACGTCTAACTCATCGGCAATGTCTTGTACTTTTTTGCCCTGTAAATAATGTTTTACAACTACATCTCTTTGCAGTTTCGCCAAATAAGCAATTTCCCGTCGCACTTGTTCTGCAGTTATGCTATCAGAAGTAATTTCTTCTTCAAATTCCTCGGCAACCATATCAATGCTGACAGTCGGGAGTTTATACTTTTTTCGAAGCACATCATTCCATTTGTGATTTAAAGTGGACGATAGCCAAGACTGCATATTCGTTATCATTCCGCCGCGATTCTTATATGAAAGAGCCGCAAGTATGACTTCCTGTGCCAGATCTTCTGCATCGGTTAGGTTCCCGCATTTCTTCAAAGCGACCGAAAACAGATACTCTGTGTAATTTGAGATTTCATTTTTCATATCGTGTTCCTTTTTTTGAAAGCTTTCATCTATAAGTCGCAGATTTTGAATTTGATTCAATGGATTTTAAAAAATTTTAAATACCGCCCACAAGTTACATGCAGCATTTGCTATAAAACATGTCTCTATATTTTCTATTATGCCAATTTCTTGAGTTTTGCGGCTATGCCGCGGTGTTTCGCTGCAGTTTTCCTGCGATTTTGGTAACCGGTTCGCCGTAATTGAACATGGCAACGAGAAGTCGTTCTAAGCACTTCCCTGCTTTACAGCATTTATTCGTTTTTGTTTCTTTTTGAGTTTCGCCTTGCTAACCTAGACATTATTAATTTCAATGATCATATGCATCAGAGTGAAAGTATGTTCGTATTTCGTCTGCATCTTGCTGCAGAACCGCTTGCCAAAATTCGCTTATGTTCATTTTAATCTCTGAACTCAAAGTAATTCGCTACTTCTAATGCCGTCTGTCCGATCGTCGTAGTATCGTTCCAACTGATGCTCTTTGCCGTTATACTCCCAAAAGTTTTCTTCCGTCCATAGAAGTTTCTTGGCTTCTATTTCTACACTGATTTCTTCTTGTATTCTCTGATTAAAGCGGCCTCGGCAGTCTCTCCGATCTGCACACTGCCACCAGGTAAAGCATATTCACTGCCGCCTTTATCTTTTTGAACCAATATCTTGCCATCACGCAAGGCATGAAAAGTCTTGTGTCGTCACGTAGCATTAAAAATTTTCATACAAAATGTTGCTTCAGGAAACAGGTACACTACAAAATTAGCTTAAATACTCGCAGTATTTTGATTTGAACAAATCATACTCATGTTTCTCGGTAATCCACACAATTACATAATATTCACCGATTCCAAGTCGCGAATAAGATTCGAGCCGATGGTTACCATCATTTAGTTCAAATGTGCCATCCGGATTTTTCTCATCAACTAAGTAATGTACTATTAATGGTGGCATGTCCTTTTCACGCTGAATTATTTCTTTAAGTTCATTAACATGCTTCTCAAACCAATCTGCATTTATCTGGTATTGCATGTTTTCTTCCGGTCCGCAACAACGTTTAAAAAGCGACAACGGTACTTTTATCGGTCCGAGAAAAAATCTGTCATAAATCTTAAGTCCGTCCGAAAAATCTTTGTTATGACCGTCTGACAATAAATAAGAATGTACCCATTCTTCGAGTTTGTCTTGTACAGCGTACTCCTGCGCTGAAGATAATTTACACTTATATTCCAACGTTTCTACCTCCTTTTTTGAATATGCTATCTTTTTAATCGAATCTAAAGATAAATAATATTCTTTCGCCAATTGTTCTATTGGGACTCCCACATGAAATTTTGCTCTTATATCTCTATTTCGTTCAATCAAGTATTGTTTATATCCGGATGATTCTCCCCATTCTCGCTTTTTACCGCACGATGGAATATAAACAACTTTTCCAGAAGCATATTTTTGAATTTGTTTCAACAGTTCTTCAGGAAAAATGTCTTTACCGTTTTCATACTTCATATCGTTATCACCTTCTAAACAAAATATTACCACATACAAATTCAAATGTATATATACAAAACCTCTATAAGAGTTTTCTGCTCAAATATTTAGCACCGTGTTTCCCCACATGTTATATTGTTGAAAATGTATTTCTAGTTCACGCCTAGTAGTAAACAACAAGTTTTTTCTCCCAATGAAATTTTTTAGAGTTCGCAAACCCAGTGCTGAAAAAGGATTTGCGGGATTTTCGTGGACAAAAAAACACGATTATCCCACAACAGATAATCGTGTTTTTTTATCATTGAAAAAGGCATTATTTATGCGGGTTCCGAAACTTTTCTAATTTTATTTATATGTAATCAAAAATTAGTTAAAATATCTCTTGAGAAGCCCCTCAAATGCCTTTCCATGCCTTGCCTCGTCACGCGCCATCTCATGTACTGTGTCATGAATAGCGTCAAGACCAAGCTCTTTGGCGCGCTTTGCCAAATCGGTCTTGCCTGCTGTAGCGCCATTTTCCGCTTCTACGCGCATTTCCAGATTCTTTTTGGTAGAATCCGTTACAACTTCGCCGAGTAATTCGGCAAATTTTGAAGCATGTTCCGCTTCTTCATACGCCGCTTTTTCCCAGTAAAGTCCAATTTCAGGATACCCTTCACGGTGTGCGACTCTAGCCATGGCAAGATACATGCCTACTTCCATGCATTCGCCGTTGAAATTCGCGCGAAGATCCTCAAGGATATCTTCTCTTACGCCTTTTGCTACACCTACGACATGCTCGGCCGCCCAGGTCACTTCCCCTTTTTGCTCCGTGAACTTGCTGGCAGGCGCTTTGCACTGCGGGCAAAAATCTGGCGCAGAATCTCCTTCATGAACATAACCGCATACGCTACATACAAATTTTGCCATCTTTTATTTCCTCCTAAAATTAATAGTAGTTCCTATTCCTGATATTTAAATCATAATATAGGATTATAAATTTGTCAACCCTTTTCCAATAAAAACAATTAAAATGTTTTGCGCAGATGCATAAAAACTGCAAAAATGTATAAAACATATAAATCCGGCAAAATACAAACTGTATTTTGCCCACTTAGCTCACACGTCCCGCGTTCCAAAAATCGTGAAATTTCAATATATACTGCATAATTTCACTTTTGTTACAAACACTAACAAAGCAAACAGCAAAATAACAGATCAAGGAGAAAACTATGAAAGCCACCGGTATTGTAAGAAGAATCGACGATCTTGGCAGAGTAGTCATTCCAAAAGAGATACGGCGCACGATGCGAATCCGCGAAGGGGACCCGCTTGAAATATACACTGATAGAGAAGGCGAAGTTATTTTTAAGAAATATTCGCCCATTGGAGAATTGATGGCCTTTGCAGCGCAATATGCTGACACCCTGAATAAAACCAGCGGAATGTCGGTTGTCATCTCCGACCGGGATGTAATCATTGCCTGCTCGGGCGTATCTAAAAAAGAATACACAGAGAAAAAACTCTCCAGTGAAATCGAAGATATTATCGAAAGCCGCGCGCTGTATGTCAACAGCGGCGAGAGCGCGCGCCTGCCTGTCATCGAGGATGGCAGCAGCCATTATGTCAGCTGCGCCATGCCAATCATCAGCGAGGGAGACATCGTAGGATGCGTCGCTTCGGTCGTTTCAAACGAAATGCAAAGCAGTCCGGCGCTCGGCCGTGACGTAGAGATCAAGCTGATTCAAACCGCAGCTTCTTTTCTCGGCAAACAGCTTGAGGCCTGATTGATGAAACAAACGCCATCCTACAGGATGGCGTTTGTTTCATCAATCAATATCTTCGATTACCGTTTCCGGCGGCGTTTCCAAGAGCGCCGGTGACATTACGAATTTTTTTATGAGCTTAAACGCCGAAGCATAATAAAATCCATCGCAAATCCGTTCGTCCACAACGGCCGTAAAATCAATCAATGTTCTCTTTTCAATTTCGCCGTTCGCGCCGATTACATTTTTATGATATTTTTGTCCATAAGAAAGAAAAGCGGGAAGATTTCCAAAATTATATAAATGATGATAAATCGGCGGGATTCCCAGCGATCCCATGCTGGTAATAATCATAGAACCATGAAACGGACTAACATCCAACAGCGCCTGCGGCAAAAGGCCGAAATAATCCATAAAATTCAAAAACGAAACGGTCCAACGAAAGAACAGTCCAGGCAAACGCGTAAGCGCTTTCGCCGTTTTATCAAAATCCGTATTGCTGTTTTCTTTTGTGGCATTTTCAACTACTTGATTAAATTTTTCATAAACGACCGCTATAGTATCCGTCGGCTCAAATCGAACTTTGATCATTGTGTCAGGCGCGTCAAGGGACATTTCTTTTTTGACGGCCATATTAAATTCGATCGTGTTGCGGTGAAAAATTTTCTGGCCGGAACAAAAACGGTTGATTCCAGGGCGCATAGCGATTGCACGAATGTATGCGGCAAGAAATATATGTAAAACGCTGATGTTCCGCATGCCTTTCCGGCGCATTTCACGCAGATATTTATCTGTCTCCGTAATATCGATAGAATCTGTAATAAAGTTCTGCGCATCGTTTCTGGTACGCATGATATATGGAATAACATACGACATAGGCGGCAGCGTACGAATGCGTCTGCCGTCTTTTCTGTCGCCAAAGTGACGGCGTCTTTTTTTCATGAGATTCCTCCACTCACTTGTGCGATTTGATTTGTAGACATTTATAGCATAGCATATTTTGACGGTAAATACAAGGGAATATGAGGATTTTGTGAATTTTTCATCCCATGGTACAATCTACCGCGCATGCTGCGGAGGCAAACGAAAATCTTTGCATCGCTTCCTTTGAAGGCAGCCCCTTTTCATCCAATGGAATTATACAAACCTCGCCTGATACCTGATAACAGACAATCAGAAAACGGCCATCTTTTGCCAAAATCATATGACGCGGTTTTTCTCCAGCAACGGGGATTTGAAGGACTTTTTTCAGCAATCCGCTTTGATCGGCAGAAAAAAATACCAACGATTCGCTATAACGATTTGCGCCGTATACCATCTTTTCATCCGGCGACAGGCAAATCGCGGAACAATGGCTTTTTCCTGAAAACCCGTCCGGCAACGTGGAAATACGCTGAAGCAATTGTTTTTCCGGCATTTTATAGACCAATATTTCGTTAGAAAGCTCGGTTATGACATACAGCAAGCTTTCATCATGGTTATATATGGAATGACGCGGATGCTGACCGCGCTCCGTATAGATTCGATCTTTTTCACGAAGCTGTCCGTTTACAATCTCGTAAAAATAGATAATATCCAGGCCGACGTTATTGACCATCAAGGTGTCTTCCGCTTGATTTATATGTACGAAATGCACACGTGAAATCAGCGCGCCATCCCCGGTTTCATTTTCCTGGAAAAGTGAAGAAGCCTTTAAAAAACGCCCGTCTTCATCAATACTTGCATACAGCAAATGACCGGAACCCCAGCAAGCGCCGAACACCATGTGATGCTTTTCCGAATAGCAAACATGGCAAAGTCCATTGCCTGCGCAGCGAACGCTGTCCACACGCCTGTAGCCCGTACCGTTTTGCACATAAGAATGCAGATATGCATAATCGTCACTTTCAGTCACGGCAAACATCCGTTTCCCGGAAACACATAAAAAGCTTGGCGATTCTATCGTATCATACCACAAAATTTTCCCGGTTTCATCGCATTTCACAAGATTTTTTCGCCCCGCCTTACCGTAGCCTGAAATAAGCAGTTCCATATTTTGCCCTCGCTTTAATTATTTTTAATATTTTTATCATAGCACAGTCGTCCGGCTATTTCAACCCAAAAAGCCGGCGGTCAGAAATCAAAATTTTGATTTCCGACCGCCGGCCAAATTCAACGTCAGTCAATCGTAAACGTATACAGCGTCATAAAATCATATTTTTCTTTAGCGCGCAGGATCGTCCGCTCATAGGACGGACTGTCCGGTTCAAACTGTGGTTCCAAGCAAAGCGCCTGACGTTTGTGCTGCTTAACGCCGCCTTTAAACGGGATTGGACCGCATAGAATGTTGGAAGTGTAAAATTGATTGCATGGCATATCAGAGGCTACCTGCATGGAAAGTCCGGCGCAGGAAACGTCTGCATGCACAAGCAAGGGTCGCGCTTCATATTGAGTGACCTTTGAACCGTTGATCCAA
>OCQB01001845.1_pt1 | contig 15532 bp, 10 predicted proteins | sample 1538631 | NCBI WGS metagenome assembly OCQB01 (sample SAMN04571713, study PRJEB22368) | human gut metagenome | biome: human gut; material: stool | host: Homo sapiens | place: Luxembourg | collected 2012-10-19
CCGCCGATGCCGCCGCCGGCCCCCATTTTTTTGAACATATACCGGTAGAGGAACACCATGGCCACCACCAGGATGAGGGTGGGCAGCACATAGCTGATGACGGCGGACATCATATACTGCTCATTTGTAACCAGGTCCTCGTAGCCCTTCACGTTCTGCTCAATGAGCAGGTCGATCAGTCCATCGTCGTTGATGGTGGTCAGCGGGGCGCACTGGAAAGTGACGGAGTCCCCGGACAACCCCTGCCCGCCGGTGATCAGGTCCAGCAGGTCCGTCCCACCGTTGCCCAGCCGGTCCTGCAGCTCCTGGGCGTACTCGGTGAGGGGGGGCGTGCCGTCCTTGACGGTGAAATAGTAGACGTTGGAGCTCATCTGCACCTCGTCCACGTATCCCGCGGCCACCCAGTCCCGGAACTCCGTGTAGGACACCGTGACCCTCCCTGAGGAGCGCATGGAGCTCATGCAGGTGTTCAGCAGGATCACCAGCAGCAGCGCCCAGATGACAATGCTCAGGAAGCTGAGGGACGACTTCTTCTTGTCGTTGTTGTTATTATTGTTATTGTTCTGATTGCTGGGTTTATTGGGCCCGGCCATAGGCACACTCTCCTTCGTTTCTGGGACGCCGACTTCCCCGAATGGCACGGGCGCGCCCTCTCCATCCCCCCGAAACCCCTTCGTCCCGGGGATTTCCGCACCCCATGCCCGGCAAATATCACCGCCGCCGGCCGGCGGCGCCCATGGGACAGCCCCGGCGGCCGGCAGCGGTTTCCCATCCAAGGGGCGGCGGACCGCCCCTTTTCCGGATTTGTCCTGTGAAAACCATCGGAATCCGCGATCCCGGCAGATTTCGTGGTTCTTATTGTAGCATATTCTAAAAACAAAAACAAGAAATGTTCGTGACAGCGTTGTAAACTTTCTATGACCGGTTTCGCCCCGTTTCCCCACCCCGCCGGGCGGGGCCTCGTCTTGGCTCCGGGCGGGCGCGATTTTTCCTCTTTTGTTTTGCCGGAAACCATGGTATGATGGAAAACGTATAGTCGTGTACAGTACGCCGGCTTCCCGCCGGCCTTGGTTTGAGGTGCAGCATGAAGGAACACAAGCACGGTCGTCCCTCCGCCCCGGAGGAGGCGGGGGCGGACGGCCTCATTGAGGGGCGCAACGCGGTGATGGAGGCCCTGCGCTCCGGCGCCGCCATCGACAAGGTCTATATCGCCAGGGGGGACACGGACAACACCTTGGGCTACATCGCCTCCGCCGCCCGCGGCCGGGGCGTGGTGGTGGTGGAGGCCGACCGGCGCAAGCTGGACGGCATGAGCCGCACCCACAGCCACCAAGGCGTCATCGCCGTGGCCGCCGTGCGGGAGTACGCCAGCGTGGAGGACATCCTGGCCTCCGCCCGGGAGAAGGGGGAGGCCCCCCTGCTGGTGGTGTGTGACGAGCTGTCCGATCCCCACAATCTGGGAGCGGTCATCCGCACCGCCGAGTGCGCCGGCGCCCACGGAGTGGTCATCCCCAAGCGCCGCTCCGCGGGGCTCACCGCCGTGGTGGCCAAGACCAGCGCCGGGGCGGTGAGCTACCTGCCCGTGGCCCGAGTGTCCAACCTCACCGCCCTGCTCAAGCAGCTTAAGGAGGAGGGTCTTTGGATCTTCGGCACCGCCGCCGACGGGGCCACCTCCCTGTACCAGGCCGACCTGAAGGGCCCGGCCGCCATTGTCATCGGCAGCGAGGGGGACGGCATGAGCCGCCTGGTGCGGGAGCAGTGCGACTTCCTGCTGTCCATCCCCATGCGGGGGCAGGTCAACTCCCTGAACGCCGCCGCCGCCGCCGCGGTGGTGCTGTACGAGGCCGTGCGCCAGCGCATCTGACCCCTGGGAAAGGAGTGCCGCCATGTCGGAACGCAAAGATCCCCATTCCAAGGAACCCTCCTATTCCGTGGATGACATCCTGGCGGAGTATGGCAGCGGGAAATACGGGACCGCGCCCCAAAAGGTCGTCCCCTTCCCGGATGAGCGGACGCCGGAGCCGGAGGAACAGCCGGAGCCCCAGGCGGACAGGCCCTCCGGTCCGCCCGCGCGGCCTGCCCCCGGAACGTCCGATCCCCAGCCCATGGCGGAGATCGTGCCGGAAGGGCTGGGCCGTCACATTGCCGCCCGCCTGTCCACCCTGCTGCGCCGGGCCGATCACTACGCCGACCACATGTACGATCAGGCCGAGCCGGATGAGGAGACGGTCAAGGCGGAGAAGTACATCCCCGGCGTGGACCGGGAGGAGACGCCGAAGCCTCCGTCCTCCCGCCGCAGGCCCCGCCGCCCGGCGCGCGTGCCGCCGGACACCGCCCCCGCGGAGCTTGCCGCCCGGTGGAAGGGGGCGCTGAAGGGCCGCGCAGCCCGCGCCTGGCTGGCCTTTCTCCTCAGCGGGGCGGCGGTGGTCATTTCCCTGGACCTGCCCTTCCTGGACTGGACCTCCGCCTCCATGCCCACGGTGCGGCTGGCCGCTCTGGCCATCCTGCTGGCTCTGGTGGGGCTGCTGTGCTGGGAGATCCCCGCCCGCGGTTTTGTCCAGCTGGTGTCCCTGCGCCCCGGAGCGGAAACCCTGGCCGTCCTGGCCTGGCTGTTCACCCTGGCAGACACGCTGGCGCTGCTGACCGCCCAATACCGCCCCGGCCTGCCCTGCTGCGCCGTCACCGCCCTGGGCCTGGCCTTCTCCTTCCTGGGAGACACCCTCCACCGCAAGGGGGACCGGCTGAGCGCCAAGACCGCCTCCCTCACCCGCACCCCCTATGTGGTCACCCTGGACGACGGCAAGTGGAGCGGCCGGCCGGCCTATGCCAAGTGGTCGGGCTCCGCCGTGGGCTTCGGCAGCCAGCTCCAGATGGAGGACGGGGCCCAGCGGGCCTGGTGCGTGGCCGCTCCCCTGCTCCTGCTGGCCTGCCTGCTGTGCCCGCTGATGGCCGCCGTGAGTCAGGGGAACGCCCTCCGGTTCCTGTGGTCGGCCTCCGCCTGCTTCACCGCCGCCGCCTGCTGGTCCGCCCCGCTGGCCTATGCCCTGCCCTACCACAAGCTGGCCCAGCGCCTGAGCAAGGTGGGCGCCGCCCTGGCCGGATGGCCGGGGGTGTCCCGCTGCCGGGCCGCCGGCATCCTGATGACGGACCTGGACCTCTTTCCGCCCGGCAGCGTTCAAGTGGCCCAGGTACGGGTATTCGGCGGGGTGTCCACGGAGAAGGTGGTGGCCTATACCGCCACCCTGCTGCGGGTGTTCCCCTGTGGGCTCACCCGGCCCTTCCACGATCTGCTCCGGGCCCAGGGCGCCATCTACCGGGAGGTGTCCCACGTGCGCCCGGCGGAGGGCGGCCTGTCCGGCGTGATCCGCAACCAGGAGGTGCTGGTGGGCACCGCCGCCTTCATGCATCTGATGGACGTGGCGCTGCCCCAGGGCCTGAACATCAAGCACGCCGTGTTCTGCGCCATTGACGGCCAGCTGGCCGGCATGTTCCCGCTGAACTACGCCATGAGCCCCACCGTCAGTCCCGCCCTGTCCGCCCTGATGCGCGCCGACGTCTCCCCCATCCTGGCCACCCGGGACTTCAACCTGCTGGGGCAGAAGTTCAAGCTGCCGGTGGACAAGATGGAGTTCCCCCCGGTGGAGCGCCGCCTGGAGCTGTCCCAGCAGGATCAGGAGCACAGCGAGATCCCCGTCGCCCTGCTGTGCCGGGAGGGGCTGAACGTCTACTCCGACGCGGTGGTGGGCGCCCGCCGCCTGCGCTCCGCGGTAAGGCGGAGCCTGGTCTTTGCCCTGGCCGGCGCGGTGGTGGGGGTTTGCCTCACCTTTTACCTCACCTATGTGGGGGCCTGGGACTCCCTCACCCCGGTCAACTTCCTGATCTTCATGCTGGCCTGGCTGGTGCCCGAGGTGCTGCTGGCCAACTGGGTCAACCAGTTCTGAACGCCCCGGACACCCCACTGTCCCGAAGGCCCCGGCTTGCCGGGGCCTTCGGGACTTTTCCCCTGCGGTTCACTATATTTTGAAGTGACGAAAGCCGCCCGCAAAGCGCTTCAAAAGGAGGATGCGCCATGATCCGAGTCGCCATCGTGGAGGATGATCCCGGCTACACCCGCACGCTGGAGGAATACCTGAACCGGTATGCCGCTGAGCACGGCATCAGTTTCGACCTGCGCCGCTTTTCCGACGGGGATGAGATCGCCGAGGGGTACCGGGCCGGGTTTGACATCATCTTCATGGACGTGGAGATGCCCTTCCTCAACGGCATGGATGCCGCCCGGGAGATCCGCCGGTCCGACCCGGAGGTAGTCATCATCTTTATCACCAATATGCCCCAGTACGCCATCCGGGGCTATGAGGTGGCCGCGCTGGACTATGTACTCAAGCCGGTGAGCTATTTCGCCTTCAGCCAGCGGCTGGAGCGGGCCATCCAGCGCCTGAAGAACCGGGAGCAGAAGTACATCGTCCTACCCGTGAAGGGCGGGATGCGCAAGCTGGAGGTATCGGATATTTACTATATCGAGAGCCAGGATCATGAGCTCACCGTCCACACCCGCGCCGGCGACTTCAGCACCGGCATCACCATGCGGCAGATGGAGGAGACGCTGTCGGGCCTGCACTTCTTTCGTGGCAACAACAGCTACCTCATCAATCTGGAGCACGTAGACGGGGTGCAGGACGGGTGCGCCGTGGTGCGGGGCGAGCTGCTGCGACTCAGCCGTCCCAGAAAGAACGCCTTTCTGGAGGCGCTGTCCAACTATATGGGCGAGGTGCTGAAATGACGTTGCCTGACATCCCGCGGCTGTATACCGCTCTGGCGGAGTGGTGCGCCTGCATGGTGTATATCATGGCGGTCCCCCGCCGGCTTCGGAGCTGGAAGCTGCCGCTGTGGTCCGGAACAATCCTTGTCGTGCTGTCCGTATTTCTCGTCCTGACGGACGATCTGTCCATCGGCTTCTGGCTGCCCTGCATGGCAGCGGCAGTGGGGTTGATGTACCTGCTGCTGGCGGTGTGCTGCCAGATCAGCCTGCGGGACGCAGGCTACTACTGCATTCAGGCCTTCGTGCTGGCGGAGTTTGCCGCCTCCCTGGAGTGGCAGCTGTACTGCTTCCTGCTCTTGAACCGGGACCACTCCTTCTGGTCCAGGGCCGCCCTGCTCCTGGCGGTCTACGCCGGCGTGTACCTTCTGGCCGGCTACCTGGTCCAGAGGCTGTACGCCAAGATGCCTGTGCTGGGCGCCACCTGGAGAGAGCTGGGCTCCGCCGCCATCATCGGCCTGGCCGTCTTCGCCCTGAGCAACCTGAGCTTCCTGTCCATCCGCACCCCTTTCAGCGGGCAGTATGGCCCGGATATGTTCAACATCCGCACCATCATGGACCTGGGCGGCCTGGCCATCCTGTACGCCCACCACCTGCAGTGCCGGGAGCTGCGGGTGAGCCGGGAGCTGGAGTCCATGGAAAACGTGCTGCATAAGCAGTACCAGCAGTACCAGCTGTCCAAGGAGAGCATCGACCTGATCAACCGGAAGTACCACGACCTCAAGCACCAGATCGCCGTGCTACGGGCCCAGCCCGACGCCGTCCAGCGGGAGGCCTACCTCACCCAGATGGAGTCGGAGATCAAGACCTACGAGGCCCAGAACAAGACCGGCAACCAGGTGCTGGACACGGTGCTCACCAGCAAGAGCCTGTACTGCGCCCAGCACGGCATCACCCTGACCTGCGTGGCAGACGGCGCCCTGCTGAACTTCATGGACGTGATGGACCTGAGCGCGGTGTTCGGCAACGCCCTGGACAACGCCATCGAGTGTGAGGAGCGCATCGCCGATCCGGAAAAGCGGCTGATCCACGTGTCCGTGTCCGCCCAGCGGGGCTTTGTCCTCATCCGGTTTGAGAACTACTGCGAGGATGCCCCAGCTTCTCCGAGGGGCTTCCCATCACCACGAAGGAGGACCGGAACTATCACGGATATGGCCTGAAGAGCATCCGCTACGTGGCCAAAAAGTATGGCGGCACCGTCACCATCCGAATGGAGAAACAGTGGTTCGTGCTGCAGCTGTTATTTCCCCGTTCAAAAGAGGGTACGCCAGGGTAATTGGGCATTTTGCCAAATTGCCCTGGTCTTTTTTTATATCAATCATTCATTATCAATACAGATTGCGCTGAAAAGGCAGCAATTCTCGTAGAAGGTGTGTCAGGAACTCCTTGAGATGTTAAAATAAATGCCAACAGGAGGGTGAGTAACTCTCAAATTGAAAAAGGAGGATAACAAAAATGAAAAAGCATCTGAGGTTTGCAGCACTCGCTTCGGCCTGTGTGATGATGCTATCCATGGTGGGCTGTGGGAATGAGCCTGCGACGAATTCTCAGGCTCCGGCATCGCAGGAGCCATCTTCCAATGTGGAAGCCACCACACAGTTACGCGGCCACAACTCCGGCCTCACCGAGCGCACGGCGGCTGAGGGCTACTATGTGCAGTATCTGGGCTATGAGGATCTGGGGGAGGCCATCTTTGGCCCCTGGCAACACGAAGGCAGCGAGGTGTCCTGCTTCCAGGTCAATACTTTAGTGTTGACCAACAACGACTTCGCTGCCCGCGGCAATTGTGAATTCTACTACGAACCGGGCCAGCGGTATGAGTTTACTAAAGATTTCCGGGACACCCAGCGTGGCACTCATTTCGTGTTCTCCTTCTATGGAACCTATACTGTGGATGGAGACCAGGTCACTCTAAGCGAGCCAGAGACCTTCTGCTACAACCTCTGGACCGGTGACGGCGGCCCCATTGCTGAGCCCACCGATGCCGGCGGCTTCTGTGCCGATCCCGAAACTGATCCCTATGTGGATGCCATGAACACCGCCATCATGAACTACCGGTGCGCCTACGGTCACGAGGCCATGACTGTTACCATCGATGAGGAGAACTTCACCTTCACCGTGAACGAGGTGAATGAGGACGACGTGTAAGCTGTGAGCCGGCGGATAAACGACTGCGGGCGGTCCGCCGAAAATATGCAAGGGATAGAAATCGCCCCTCATGGAAATAAGGCAGGACGCACCGCTATTACCATGAGGGGCGATTTTCAGAGCGGCAGTTGGCCGCTCTGACCGGATTTCCTCAGAAGGGAGAATCAATAATATGAAGGGAAAAAAGAAGCGCCTGGTCGGCCTGAGTGCGGTGTTTGCAATACTCCTGGTTGTGGTTATCGTCATCAACGCCGTAGTTCTTTACTGGAGCCAGGCTCTGCTGCTGTTTTTTGGCACCATCGGCGGCACGGCCATGGGAGCACACACCCAGGCGTACACCGACGATGTGGAACTGCGGCAAGATCTGATTAGCTTTGTCCGGCAGGTGGTAGATGAGGGCAGCATTTTGCTGAAAAACGACGGCGCACTGCCCTTGGAAGAGGGGGAGGCAGTCACTCTGCTTGGGCAAGGCTCGGTGAATTGGCTGTCTACCGGAACTGGTTCTTCGGAGATCTCCGACGATGAGTTCGCGGATCTGACGCTGAAGAAGTCCCTGGAGGACGCTGGATTTTCCGTAAACCCGGAGGTATGGAATTACTACAGCGGGACCGGGCTGCGTCTCAACAGAGGCGGCGGCGGGGAGAATGCTACGTGGGACCTGAATGAAACGGACTGGGCTACCCTTGAGGCCCAGTGCGGCAGTTCTTTTGACCAGTACAGCGACGTGGCCGTGCTGGTGGTATCCCGTATCGGCTGTGAGGGCGGTGACCTACCCAGGGACATGAGCCAGGACGGAGGTGCCGAGGGTGAAAACTACCAGCAGTTGAGTCAGACGGAGCGGGAATTGCTGGAAGGGGCCAAAGCGGCCGGCTTCCGGAAGATCGTAGTACTGCTCAACACCTGCAACGCCATGCAGATGGACTTCATCAACGACGAGAGTCTGGGCGTCAACGCCTGCCTGGCCATTGGCGCCACCGGGGCCAACGGCCTGGAAGAGGTGGGAAAGATTCTCAGCGGGGCAGTCAACCCGTCAGGCCACGCCGTGGATACCTATGTGTATGACAATTTCAGCGCTCCCGCCATGCAGAACTTCGGCGACCAACGCTATATCACGGCGGACGGAGAGTTGCTGGGGGATGACTACGCCTTCATCAACTACGGCGAGGGTATCTATGTGGGCTACAAGTACTACGAGACCCGTTACGAGGACAAGATCATGGGAACGGGCAACGCCGGGGACTACGACTATGCGAACACGGTGGCCTTTCCCTTTGGCTTCGGGCTGAGCTACACGCAATTCTCCTACAGCGATTTCACCCTAACGGAGAATGAGGACGGCACGCTGACGGTGACCGCCACGGTGACCAACACCGGCAATGTCGCCGGTAAGGATGCCGTTGGGCTGTACTACCAGTCCCCCTACACGCAGTATGACAAGGAAAACGGCGTAGAGAAGGCGTCCATAAATCTAGCGGATTTTTCCAAGACCAAAGAGCTCGCCCCGGGTGAGTCCCAGCAGATCACCTTTACCTTTGACGCTGTGGACACCATGAAGTCCTACGATGCCAACCAAGCCAGAAGCTATATTATGGATCAGGGGGACTACTATATTACGGTGGCACCCGATGCCCATGAAGCGGTGAACAACATCCTCAACCGGAAGGGCTACACGGTAGAGGACGGCATGACTTCTGCCGGTGACGGGGCCATGGTTGGTGTGTACACAGTAGATACCTTTACAGTCATCGCCAACGATTCGCGCACCGGCACCCCTGTGACCAATCAGTTTGACGATGCCACAGCGGCCGACGCAGTATACCTCTCCCGCAGCGACTGGTCCGTGATGGAGAACGACGGGCTGCGGTATGCCACCGGCACCATGGCCCTGAGCGATAAGCTGACGGTTGGCACCCATGTGGCAGACGATGAGCTCATTGCCAACCTGCAAAACATCGGCTGGGACGCCTCGGGAATCCCGGACTCCGCCGAGGACAGCAGTGAGGCAGTGGTAGACACTCCAGCTGGATTGCAACTGGTAGACCTGGTAGACGCCGACTATGACGACCCTAGATGGGACACTCTGATCTCCCAGGCCAAGGTCAGCGAGCTCCACGACCTTTATGGTCGCGCCGGCTATATGACGGCGGCGGTGGAATCCATCGGTAAGCCGCAAACTAGTGATCTGGACGGCGGCCTGGGTCTGACCAGCTATATCAGTGAGTGGCATTGCTTTGCCTATCCCGCGGAAAACGTGCTGGCCGCCACCTGGAGTCAGGAACTGGCCCAGGACATGGGTGAGTTCGTGGGTGAAGAGGCCTTACTGACCGGGGTACGCACCCGCCATGAATATCCACCGCACGCCCTTCTCCGGACGTAATTATGACTATTACTCCGAGGATGCCATACTCTCCGGAAAGATGGGTGCTGGCGTGGTGCGGGGGGCATCCTCCAAGGGGATGTACACCTTCATCAAGCACTTTGCCGTCAATGATCAAGAGACCAAGCGCAGTTCCCTGTCCATCTGGGTGCAGGAGCAGGCCATGCGGGAGATTTATCTCAAGCCATTTGAGATTACGGTGAAGGAGGGCGGAACCACAGGCGTTATGGCCTCCATGAACCGGATTGGCTACCGATATACCCGGGGCAGCTATGCCCTGCTGACTACGGTGCTCCGGGATGAGTGGGGCTTCCGGGGCGCGGTTATCACCGACGCCTGTCAAACTGCCAACGAGTACTCCGACATGGCCCTGGCGGCGGGGATTGATCTGCAACTGAACACTGCCAAGAATAAGCTGACGGATACCAAGAGCCCTGTGGTACGCCACGCCTTGCAGCGGGCAGCGAAAAACACCTGCTACATGGTGGCCAACAGCTTGGCCATGAACCCCTTGCTGGAGGGGAAGGGCCAGAGCCAGGGCGTTCCCATCTACGCCGTGATCCTGGGTGTGTTCGACGTACTGGCGGTGGCCGCACTGGCCTTTGGCGAGTACAGAGCGGTGGTCCGGTATAGAAGGCCGGAGCCTGCAGACGGGACCATCGAAATGGGGATGAGCCGTACCAAGAAGATTGTAATCCTGGTGATCCTCTTGGTCATCGTGGCAGTGATTGCCGTAGTTGGTTGGAATGCCTATTCATATATTATGTCCAAGATGATCTGAGTCCAGGGCCGGTTGCGGATTCAGTCCAAGTGAGATTCGAGAAAGGAGGAGGGCGGTTGAACACAAAGGAAATGGTGGCGCAAATGACCCTGGAGGAGAAATGCTCCCTGCTCTCCGGCGGCTCCCAGTTCACCACCAAGGCCGTCCCCCGGTTGGGCATCTCCGCCATCTTCCTCTCCGACGGACCCTGCGGCGTGCGCAAGCAGGCCGGGGCGGCGGACCATCTGGGGCTGAACCCCAGCGTACCGGCCACCTGCTGGCCCGTTCCCGCCGCCCTGGCCAACTCCTGGGACCAGGAGCTGGTGGAGGCCGTGGGCCGGCTGATCGGGGAAGAGGCCAAGGCCCTGGGAGTCAATGTGCTGCTGGGGCCGGGGCTGAACCTGAAGCGCTCCCCCCAGGGCGGGCGGAACTTCGAGTACTACTCGGAGGATCCCTACCTGTCCGGCAAGCTGGCGGCGGCCTATATCCGGGGCGTCCAGTCCAACGGCATCTCCGCCTGCCCCAAGCACTTCGCCGTCAACAGCCAGGAGACCCTGCGCATGCACTCGGACAGTGTGGTGGACGAGCGCACCCTGCGGGAGCTCTACCTTACCGGTTTCGAGATCGCGGTGAAGGAGGGGCGGCCCCGGTGCCTCATGTCCTCCTACAACAAGGTCAACGGCGCCTACGCCAGTGAGAACCGGCACCTGCTTCGTGAGATCCTGGTGGACAAGTGGGGCTTCGACGGCTTTCTGGTCACCGACTGGGGAGGGAGCAACGACCGGGTGGCCAGCGTGGCGGCGGGTCACCATCTGGAGATGCCCACCACCGGCGGCGACAGCGACCGCCGTCCGGGCCGGCCGTCTGGACGAGGGGGCAGTGGATCTGCTGGTGGAGGAGTATCTCCGAAACCTGTTCCAGATCCTGATCCCCGAGGGCTCTCCCACAGAATTTGACCAGCAGGCCCATCACGCCTTCGCCCGAAAGGCGGCGGGGGAGTCCATCGTCCTGCTGAAGAACGAGGGCGGCCTGCTCCCCCTGGCCCAGGGCACCCGGGTGGCGGTCATCGGCGACTTCGCCCAGACGCCCCGCTACCAGGGCGCCGGCTCCAGCGTGGTCAACCCCACCCAGGTGGACGCCCCCCTGGACTGCCTGCGCTCCAGCGGCCTGGAGGTCGTGGGCTATGAGCCCGGCTTTCTGCGCTACGGCGGACAGGACCGGGAAAAGCTGGACGCCGCCGTGGCCCTGGCGGCCCAGGCGGACGTGGCCCTGCTCTATCTGGGCCTGGACGAGCTGGCGGAATCCGAGGGGCTGGACCGGCCGGATCTGAAGCTCCGGGACAACCAGATCCAGCTGCTCCAGGCGGTCTCCGCCGCCAATTCCCGCGTCGTCGTAATCTTCTTCAGCGGCGCGCCGGTGGAGTGTCCCTGGCTGGACCAGTGCCAGGCCATGATCTATGGCTGCCTGGGCGGCCAGGCGGGGGCGGGGGCCATGGCGGACACCCTCACCGGCAGGCTCAACCCCTCGGGGAAGCTGGCGGAGAGCTGGCCGGTGTCCGTGGAGGACACCCCTACCTTCGGCAGCTTCCCCGGCTCCCAGCGCACTGCGGAGTACCGGGAGAGTCTGTACGTGGGCTACCGCTACTATGCTACCGCCCAAGTCCCGGTCCGGTTCCCCTTCGGCTTCGGCCTGAGCTACACCAGCTTTGCCTACTCCGACCTGTCCATCACCCCGGAGGCGGTCTCCTTCACCCTGACCAACACCGGGGGTCGGGCGGGGGCAGAGGTGGCCCAGCTCTATATCTCCCTGCCGGGGGCCAAGGTGTTCCGACCCGCTCTGGAGCTGAAGGGCTTTGCCAAAGTGGCCCTGGAGCCTGGGGAGAGCCGGAGGGTGTCCATTCCTCTGGATGACAAGGCCCTGCGGTACTTCAACGCGGCAACCGACCGCTGGGAGGTGGAGGGAGGCAGCTACCGGATCCAGGTCGGGGCCTCCAGCCAGGACCTCCGGCTGTCCGGCACGCTGGACGTGGAAGGTTCCGGGGCTCCTGTCCCCTATGACCCGGCCCGGCTGCCCAGCTACTTCTCCGGGCGCGTCGCCCGGGTGGGGGACGGGGAGTTTACCGCTCTCCTGGGCCACCCCATCCCCCCCGCCCGCTGGGACACCTCCGCCCCCCTGGAGCTGAACGACACCTTCTGCCAGCTCTCCTACGCCAGGGGCTGGGTGGGCAGGCTGGTCTACCGCATCCTGTCCGGCCAGCTGGAGCGGGCCCGGGCACAGAATAAGAGCGACCTGAATGCCCTGTTCCGCCTGTACATGCCCTTCCGCAGCGCCGCCAAGCTCACCGGCGGCATCCTGGACATGGCCATGGTCCGGGCGCTGGTGGAGATCTTCAACGGTCACTTCTTTCAGGGCGCCGGTCATCTGGTCTCCGCCTGGGTCCGGAAGGGCCGGGCGGAGCGGGTCGTCCGGCGGGCGCTGGAAAGGGGGCCGGGGGTATGACCGCCATCAAGAAATGGATCGGCGCCCACCCCGACCTCTGGGAGTTCGTGCTGTTCAACCTTCTGTCCAACTGCGCCACCATCACCAATTTCGTGGTCATGTGGCTGTGCACCGGTTTTATCTTCACCCCCCTGAGCGACCAGCCCTTTGACTTTTTCCTCTTTCACTACACCGATGTGGCAAATGACCTGGGCCTGTGCGGTTTTCTCGGCTTCCTGGTGGCCACCGCCGCCGCCCAGACGGTGAACTTCTTCGTCCAGAAGTACCTGGTGTTCAAGTCCGACGCCCGGTTTGGCCGGGCGGTGCCCAAGTACATCCTGTTGGCGGTGGTGCTGGTCATCATCTCGGCTGCCCTGCCCGCGTACAGTCAGGGGCTGTTCATCAGCTTGGGCATCCCCCAGTCGCTGGCCCCCACCCTGGCCAACATCGTCAACATCGTGGTCCAGGTGGTGCTGAGCTACCCCACCATGAAGTTCTGGATCATGCCCAAGGGGAGATAGGTTCGCCCCCTCCCCTTCCGTTCGGTTTTCCTTCCTTCCTTCTTTCCCTTGTCATCCCCCCAAGCAGACGGTCCCCCGCTGATTCCGGTGTGAATCGGCGGGGGACCGTCCGCCTGTTCCCGGGGATCCCCCGTTGCAAAGCCCTCCCCCAGATGGTAGAATACAAACCACAAAGGAGGGCCGGAACATGTATCAGTTTGACCGCGGGGACTACGAGGCCCGCATGGCCTGGTTCCGCCAGGCCCGGTTCGGCATGTTCATCCACTGGGGGCTTTACGCCATCCCCGCCCGGGGGGAGTGGGTGCGCAGCACCGAGGAGATGCCGGAGGAGGACTACCTGCCCTATTTCCGGGAGTTTTCCGCCCCGGACTACGACCCGGCAGCCTGGGCCAGGGTGGCAAAGCGGGCGGGGATGCAGTATGTCATCCTCACTGCCAAACACCACGACGGCTTCTGTCTGTTCGACAGTCAATATACCGACTTCAAGTCCACCAACACCCCCCTGGGCCGGGATGTGGTTGCCGACTTCCTGACCGCTGCACGGGCCGAGGGATTCAAGGTGGGGCTGTACTACTCCCTGCTGGACTGGCACCACCCGGACTACCCCCATTACGGGGACGCCAACCACCCCATGCGCAGCCGTCCGGAGTACGGCAATGAGGGCCGGGACTTTGACCGCTACTTAGACTACCTCCACGGCCAGGTGGAGGAGCTGTGCACCCACTACGGCAGGCTGGACCTGTTCTGGTTCGACTTCTCCTACGGCGCCCTCCGGGGGGAGGCCTGGCGGGCCAGCCAACTGGCCGACCGGGTGCGCACCCTCCAGCCGGGCATCCTGCTGAACAACCGCCTTGAGGTGAGCGGAGAGGGATGCGGCTCCCTGGCCGCGGGGCGGCCCACCCCCTACCACGGGGACTTTATCACCCCGGAGCAGATGATCCCCCCGGAGGGCATCCGGGACGCCCAGGGGCGGGACCTGGCCTGGGAGGCCTGCGTCACCATGAACAACCACTGGGGGTACCACGCCAACGACCACTACTTCAAGCCCGCCTCCCTGCTCGTCCGCAAGCTGGTGGAGTGCGTGTCTAAGGGGGGCAACCTGCTGCTCAACGTGGGGCCTGACGGGCGGGGGAACATCCCCCGACCCTCCCTGGACGCTCTGGAGGAGATGGGCTGCTGGATGGAGAAAAACGGGGAGAGCATCTATGGCTGCGGCCCAGCGGGGCTTCCTAAGCCGGAGTGCGGCCGGTACACCCGGAACGGGAACCGGCTCTACCTTCATCTATATGAGAACGCCCTGGGTCCCCTGCCCCTCCCCGACCTGAAGCGGGAGGACATCCAGGCCATCCGGGCGCTGGCCACCGGGGCAGAGGTACCCCTCTCCACCAGCTGGGTGCACAGCGACTACCCGGAGGTGGTCTTCGCCGACCTGGGTCCCGACCCGGTGCTCCCGGACGAAACCGATACCGTATTGGAAATTCTGCTCAACCACACCCCACAGGAGGAAGAGAAGCCATGAAACGCTATGAAAATGAGCAAGTACAGGCCCTGGTCCGGCCGGTGGAGGGGCCCTATCTGGACGCCGCCTACCACCTGGACCGGACGCCGGTGGAGATCGCCGTGGGCATGGGGGAGGACTGGACCCCCTTGGCCTGCAAGGAGGTGTACGGCAAGGGGGTGAAGGTTGCCCTGGAGCGGAAGGCGGAGAGCTGCGCCTTCGACCTCACCCCCGCCGCCCAGCTGGGGGAGGCGGGCATCTTCGCCGCTCTGGAGGGCGTCTACGGCGGGGCCTACCGGCAGAAGTTTGCCCTCACCGGCGTCTGCCAGCCGGAGCTGACCTGCTACGCCGCCGGGGATGGCTGGACGGACGGAGAGCTGGAGCGGGCCACTGTGCTGGCTCGGAACATCCTCCAGGTGCGCAACCTGGTCAACCGTCCCCCCAACCTGCTCACCCCCGCCCTGTTCGCCCAGGCTCTCTCGGACATGGCCGCCGGCCTGCCCGTGGAGGTGCAGGTGCTGGGCCGGAAAGAGCTGGAGGAGCGGGGCCTCCGGGCCCTACTTGCGGTGGGCACCGGCAGCGGCAACGACCCCTGCCTCATCGCGCTGCGCTACACCGGGGCCCCGGACAGCGGGGAGCGACTGGGCCTGGTGGGCAAGGGGGTCACCTGCGACACCGGGGGGTACTGCCTGAAGCCGGCCAAGTCCATGGAGGGGATGAAGGGAGACATGGCGGGCGGCGCCGCCGTGGCTGCTGCTCTGTGCACCCTGGCCGCCAACGGCGTGAAGGTGAACGCCACCGCCGTCGTCCCCGCCTGTGAGAACCGTATCTCCAACCTGGCCATGCTGCCCGGCGACGTGATCACCGCCTTCTCCGGCCAGACCATCGAGGTGCTCAACACCGACGCGGAGGGCCGCCTCATCCTCTGCGACGC
>OCQB01001849.1_pt1 | contig 15509 bp, 14 predicted proteins | sample 1538631 | NCBI WGS metagenome assembly OCQB01 (sample SAMN04571713, study PRJEB22368) | human gut metagenome | biome: human gut; material: stool | host: Homo sapiens | place: Luxembourg | collected 2012-10-19
CGTGTCCTCTGCAGCTTAACCCTGCTGCGGGGAGATATTTGGATCACCGTCCTTTCTATTCTGTTGACTTCATGTTTCGCTGCTCCTTTCTTAAAATTTCGTATAAAAATACCACCTGACATTGATCAGATGGCGTTTAATCTAAATTAAGTTTTTCTTTACATGCATCACAATAAAATGATTTTGTTGTTTTTGGATTTCCAACTGGTACTAACTTTCCCTTTTTACATAATGGACATGTTGCTTCTTGCCCTTGTCTTACTTTTTTAATTGCTTCATCAACTTCATCCCAAAATCTCATATATAATCACCTCCACGGTAATTCTGGATACAATTTTTTTATTTCTTTAATTATACTTCTTAATTCATCTCCGGTCAATGTATTACGGCGATACTTATGTTTTAGCTCCTGAGCTCTGCAAACACATTCTGACCACTGTGATCCACCAATATCATATCGATGATGTGTTATTTCGTGAATCAATGTTTCAGCGGTTTTCTCAATTGTTTTTGTGTCTGATGCATAAATACAAATATTATCTTTCCATTGCTTTCCATATAATTTATCTGGATTGTCAACGTGATATGCTAATTCTATATTGATTTCTGGATGATCGACAATATATTTCATTGTCTCTTTTCCAATGTCAGACTTATTCAAATTTCTCTGAATACTCCAATGATTGATCAAATCCTTTTGTCCTAAATTGAAATCAGTTAATCGTTCTGTAAATTTAGATTCATTGACTTTTGTTTTTCTGTTACTCCATACAGCTTTCTGTGCAACACTACGACCAAATCCAACGATATCTCCTGCTTTGTTCTTCACTGCATGGATCTGAACTCTGGCAGACTCATATCGCCTTCCTGTTTCTTTGCAGAAAGCTTTTAATGCTGCTTCCTGTTTCTTTAATCTTACAGATTCTTCATTAAACCGATTCTGTAAGGTATTTTTTAAGGTATCATCTTTTGCTTCACTGATCGCTGAATTGTATCCAGCAAGTTTCCTTTTTGTTTCTCTGATCTGTCGTTCATGGCCTCTCTGCATCTGACTTGCTTCATACTCTGTAAATTGCTTTCCATTGTATTCCACATTCTTTGCAGAATAATCATCTAACATCTCCTGCGTATATGCTGGTGTCGATATTCCTGGGAAGAACGCATGGAAGTTATGGCGGCAATTCCAACCACATAAACCTGGCCCTGTTCCATATCCTGTTGCTTCATAGAAGTTTTCATACTTCGGATCAGTCCCAGATAAACAAAAGACCTTCCCTTGCCATACGGCATGTTCCGGTCTTGCTCCTTCATGTGCAGTTGTTTCAACATAATCACAGTTCTGATCTTTTGCGTATTGCAAGTTCATTTCTGCTGCAGTCTGGTTTACTCCGGTAAGTACAGCTCTTCTTACCGCGACATCTAATTTATCGACATGCTGTGACGGATATAAGACTTCTGTTCCCTGCACTGCTGCCTCTTTGATCGCATCTGCAATGGCTTTGTCATAACTGAACGCTCCGGTACTTACCTTCATCTGTGCCTTATTGCATGCCTGGATAAAAGCAGATTGTGTTTTAACAGCTGTTGTCATTGTCAGGTTATCTAATTCCTGACATGTCTTTCTGACGTTTGCCTGCAGAATCCTTTGCATACCATTTGACTGCTCAAGTTTAACAATGGCTTCTTTCCCTGCCTGTTTGTAATAGACAGCTTCCTTTAAGTTCCTGACTCCTGCTTCCTGGTACATCCGCTCAACTTCTCGATTTTGGTATCCTGATACCTGACTCACTCGCTTGATCGTATCTTTATAAACAAGACCAGCATTCTGTAAAACCTCAGCCTGATGCTTTGTTGATTCTGACACACTCCCTATCTTTACGATTCTTTTTGCCATATCAGATATGATCGCTATTGTCAGGGTGTCAATAATGCCAAGTAACTGATCAGAGAATCGTTCCAAATACTTTGGATCAAGCATCTATGATCACCTACTCTTCCTGGATGGTAAAACGATCATCCTGTGCCGGCATCATTTTCAATGCTTCTTCCTCAGATACGCCATACTTGGCCGCAATGTATATTTCTTTTCGGATCAGTCCTGCAGTTGCATCCTGCTGCATACTCTGCAGTTCCTGTTCTTTGTCGATCACAATCGAATCATCCCAGTCAAAACTGACCTCATACTTCTTACCGCCATTTAGATTTGAAAGTTGTGCGATCACATCCATTGCATAGATCAATTGTTCTAATGCTTTCTGCAAAGCTTTTTGAATATCAGATACTGTGCTGTATGATCGTTGTTTACTTGTCTTAATCTCTTCTGCAGTCTTATCAACTGTGTTCAGATCGCTCAGAGTTCCATATGCCAATCCAGAATTAAACTCTACCCTACGAAGAATCGCATTAAATCCATTGATAAGGCTCTCATCACGGATCGGCGGTGCAAATACCTTGTACTGCTCCTTATCATCGTCAAAATCCATCATTCGGAAAAGTCTTTCTTTTCCTTTTGGAAGGTCAAATTCTCCGTTTTCTTTTCGCTTAAATAAGCTAACGTCTCCATCAATTGCTAATTCAGATCCCTCAAATTCCCATAATATCCTCGTCCATTGATAATCCGCTTCTTTGATGTCATCTACCGCTCTGGAATATACAGATACTCCCAACGGAGATGAATCATCAACGTTATTTGCGTTCGGAATCTTGAAATATGCAAATAACGGCTTCTTCACATTTATGATTGTGACGGTTTCTTCAAGATCGGCCCACTCCGGTACAGCACTAAGCGGTACTTCTTTTCCTAACACCTCAACGTTATCAAGGTCCTGCCTTACAAAAGCTTTGTTGATAATGTAGTATGTAGCCGTCTTTTCATCGTGTCGATGATATTCCAGTCTTGTATATACCTGTTTTCCTATCGTGACAGTTTCCATAAATACTGCTGCAATAACTTCTCCTCTGGAATTAAATTTTACAGGAAAGAACCGATCGGCCTGAACCATGTCCACTTCTATATGCCCATCCGACACGTAAGGCTTCATTGCAAGTCCACCCTTTGCACAGGCATATTCCGTATAGGTTCGTATATTATCAATCACAGTCTGATATTCATCATTTATGAAATTATTTCCTGTGATTTCTGTCTTTAGTTCTAACGTAACAAGCCTTGCAAATTCTCCGGCAATGGCAGCAGGCAATCCGCAAAGCTTTAGATCTTTTCGTTTCCAAGGCGGTTGATTTTTATACATCTTCGACCAGAGATCAATTTCTCTTGCCATCTTGTCCGATACGGCAATATCAACTCCGATCGCATCCTTAATATTTTCTTTTCCAAGCATTTTTCTTATCACCTGCCTTATTCGCTCAATAATTTCTTTTATCATTTAATCAACTCCATTTTCGTTCACGTCTTACGATCGTGTAAGCAAAATATCTCACTGCATCCATGCAATGATCATGCTGCTTCACTGGTTTATCTTCTCCACGTTCCAATGCATTGTCATCCCAGATATAAGAGCCAAATTCTTTAATTGTTTCCTTACAACATTCAGAGAATAGTAATACACCTATATTTAACAGATTTCCAACAAATCGGATCCCATCAAGAACATCATTCTTTGCTTTCTTAACCTTGAATCCTCGTTTCTTAAGCTCCGCGATAAAGGATGCTGCTGCTGGATCGACAATGATTGATTCAACATTGATTCCTTCCAGGAACTCTTCCATGTCATCTGCATACTCTCCATCGGTCTTCTGCATGGTCTCATCTCGGCCAGAATAGTAATATTCTTTCGTAGCAACCCACTGACCTTTCTGGTTCTTCTCCCATAAAAGATATACTGTCGCATTCTGTGTACCATAATCGACACTGACGTATTTACTGCCGGTTGTTGACTGCTTTTCTGATGTGACATGCTTTTCTATATTAAACATGTCGTAAATAATTCCCTCAGCTACGGCCCACAGACCTAAGATATAACGCTTATAAAACACTCCGGTATACATTGCTCGATATCGAGCTTTAATTCGCTCAGATAAGCTTAAATTGTCGTCCATCGTAAAGTGTAGATAGACAAGTTTCTTTTCATCTGCACGATCAATCCAGTTAGTTTTAAACCAATGATAAGGTCCATCGGGGTTGCAGTTGAACCAGTATTTAGATCCATCAACGGAACATCGTCCTGTTGCCTGGTTGACAAAAGATTCAGGCATCAATGCAACTTCATCAAAAAAGGCTCCTGCAAGTGTGATACCCTGTATCAAATCCTGTGATCGCTCGTCTTTTCCACCAAAGATGTAGAAATAGTTTTCCTTGCCACCTTTTCTGATTACGACCAGGTTATCTGCTCTGTGATCTTCGACATGATACCCTCGACTCTTAAGCATAAGCTTTAACCAAAAGAGTACGTTTCTCCGGAAAGAACCGATCGTTTTCCCACACATACCAAAGTTCTGTCCGTTGAAGGTTTCCATTGCCCACATTGCAAAAGATAAGCACATAGAAATAGTTTTTCCCGATCGGATCGCTCCATCTGCTATGATTCCATCTTGATCATGTACGGGTGAATTAGGTAGCCACCAGGTAAGTATCTTTTTCTGCTTCTTAGAGAACGGCCGAAACTTAAAGACAGCTTTTTTTATTCTTCTTCCCATACATCTGCCACCTCACCTTTTAAGGCTTCGATGAATCCATCGTCTTCTGTCTCTTCTTCGGATGTTCCGGACATGATCGCTGTCTTAGCTCTGATCTGCTCAATCTTAGCTTTCTGTTCAGCTGTAGCAATGTCCATATGATCTGCAAGCCATTGCAAAGCTTTCATCTTATCAACCAGCTTAATACTCGCTCCGTCTTTTCCTTGCTTCACTTCCATGATCAGCGTTCCATCAACATCTTCAGATTGTTTGAATTTCACAGTATTGACTTCTTTTTCGAGAACTTCTTTTTCTCCAGTTTCTTTGTTTTCTACCATTACTGGACCAAAAGCACCCATAACTTGAATATTTTCTCGCCCAAACGATACATAATCTGTTACATCCGCAAATGCAATGTCCATAAACTTTTGAAAGATATCTTCCTGCTTTAGCATCTCTCTATTCATGTGATTCTGCTTTAGCTGTTCAATCTCTTTTCTGATCACTGGATTCTTCATAAGCCTGCTTCCTAATACGGCAGCAGATGCATAAGTACATCCTGGATAAGCTTTCATGTAAGCTTTCGTGTAATTAAACATCCTAGACTGATACAAACAAAAAAGCTGTTGCTGATCAGTAAGTTCATCGTTAATCACAACCTGACTTACATCCTCCGCAACGGCTTCTTTTTTGTGTGCACCCTTTTTATTTTGTGTGCACCCCTTTTGGATGCATTCTGTCTTTTTGTTCCTCGACCATGCGTATCGTTTCTTCCACGATTTCACAGTGTTCATCGAGACTCCATACTTGGCAGCAATGTCTTTATACTTCATTCCGGCTACGTAATCAGACTCTGCCAATATGTAGTTTTTTTCTTCATTCAAACATTACCACCTTCTTTCTTATTTCTTAAATGGACCTCCAGGGACTCGAACCCTGGACCGATCGGTTATGAGCCGATTGCTCTGACCTACTGAGCTAGAGGTCCTTAAATTTATGCACGAAAAAAGCACCCGAAGGTGCCTTAATCTTTACTCATTATTTTCCTTTTGTTGTTTTCGTCTCCTATAATATTTTTCAATTTCGATTTCGTATTCTTTAATAGCCTGCTCTTCTAATAAACTTGCTAATTTTTCTCCTGCTTTAGTAAATGTAACATGTCCTGCTTCTAATTCTTGTAAATTAACTATTTTTTCGCTATTACCGTATCTTATTACCGTTTCTAAACTATGGGGTGCAAGGTTGAGTTTGAGCATAAATGGCCTCTCGCTATTAAACTCTATTAAACCTATGGCTTTTAAATCCATTAAATCCGACACTGTTAGCCCTAACAATTCTAGCATTGTATCATTAGCCAAATCTATCATCGGCACCATTTTATATTGACGCGTTCCAGCTGCCGAAAATCTTATTATGGAGCTACATAAATTTTTAAAATTCTTTGCATCATACTCTTCCATAATTTCTAATGCTTGAATCAGCCTTTTAGGGATGCGCGCTTTTCCTGATGCCTCCCCCGCTAAAATTTTTCCAAACATTAATTTTATATCATCATTATTTATATTTTTTGCCTTATCCATAAAAAAAGATAGCCAATCATCATCGAGATTTTTTATCTCCTCTTCCCCCGTCAGGAATTTTTCTGCAATTTCTAAAATATCATTTTGATTGCAATACTCTTTTAACGTCTTTCGTGCTTTCGATATCATAGCACTTTTCATTATAACCGGAATTCTCTCATCTGCTTCTATGTTCTTTTTATAGATTTCTATGGCCTCTTCAAAATCCTTGCTTTGCCCTCTCGGTGTGGATATCCATTTAATTATTTTCTCTAAATCAGTTAATGTGTGTTCACTAAACTGACTTACAGCCTTTACAGCTTCTACACCCACTGCTGCGATATTCTCTTTATCTCCCATATACTTATCCCTCCGTGCAAAATTTTTATTTATTATATCACAACTTGTTAGCATATTCTAGTAGTTATAGAACAAAAGAACACCGCATTTCTGCGATGCTCAAGAAAATTTTGCACGGGCGATTCATTGGACTTTATCCAATTTCCTCAAGTATAACTATAACACACTTTTTTGTTTAATTTGTTTAATCTTTTAGATTTTCACTGATTATCTGAGAAATTCTGCCTTTGGAATAGCCTAGCTGATCCCCGACTTCCTGTTGTGTATTGCCATTCAAATAAATGAGTTCAAAAATCTGTCTTGTATTGCTGTCAGGAATCTGACTGATAAACTCTTCGATCTCTGTCAGAAGTTCATCCACCTGTTCCTGTCTCTTTCCGTTGATCATCATCTGCCGATAGATCACATCTGTTTGTGACACCACAACACTCATGTGCGTTTCGATATAGGGGAATGTGTTCATGGATCCTTTTACTTTTCCAGTGACTGTCGGAATCCTCTCTGCTCTCTCATTCAGTTTCTCCATTTTGTCTTCCAGCATCTTCTGCTCCCTCTTCAAAGATCGATACTGTCTTAGTTTTTTCTTATCCATGTCTTGCCTCCTGTCACCTATGTTGCATCAGCATCCTAAACGTCTCCCAGTGTTTCACGCAATGTCTATGTACAAAACAATCTGTCCTTCTCTTTGTTCTGGACCACTCTGTCTCATCGTCCTCCGGATCCATCGCCTCGCCACAGACTACACAGCGAGGACGATCCCCACCGTGTTTCTCTCGAATTTTCTTGTATGCATTCATTGCTGTCCTATTATTTTTGATCATTGTCTTTCTCCCTCCCTGCGTCATAGATCTCACATGAGATCACCTTATTGCCAACCCCATTATCCACAACTTCGAAATCGACATCATATCCGACCTCAGCCAGATGGTCGATGATCCCAAAGTCATTGCCATTATCCTGCGAATGAATATAGACCTTCGCAAGCTTCTGTCTGATCTTTGTCATAATTAATTCACTCCTTAACTTTCCTTAACACTCTTAATCCTTGCCTTTAAGGCATCCAGAAACGAATCCTGTGTAACTTCTTTTGCTTCCAGCGCATCCATGACGTTCTCATCGTATCCACCATCAGTGACTAGATGGTGGATCACAACATTCTCTTTCTGACCCTGTCGGTACAGTCTGGCATTTGCCTGCTGGTATAACTCCAATGACCAGTTAAGCCCAAACCAGACAATGATGTGTCCACCTGCCTGAAGGTTTAATCCGTATGCTGCACTTGCCGGATGTGCAAGTAGGATATCCATCTGCCCGTTGTTCCAGGCTGTGATGCTGTCCGGATTCTTTAACTCCCCGATCCGAAGCTTGCTCTTTTTCAAAGCCTTCTGGATCCGTGCCTTGTCATGCTTAAAGTTATAAAACACTAATATCCCTTTTCCGGCATTTGCATCGATGATCTCTTTTAAGGCTTCGATCTTCTCATCATGCACCTCATGGTATATGCCGTCTGTATCATAGACAGCCCCGTTGCAAAGCTGCAAAAGTTTATTGCTTAAAGCCGCTGCACTTGTAACGTCAATAGTCTCTCCATCGATATCCGCGATCATCGTCTTCTCCAGTTCTTCATACTGCTTCTTTGCTTTATCTGGAAGTTTGATATGACGGACATTATCGATCCGTTCTGGTAATTCCAGATAATCCTCTGCTTTCATGGAGATACAGATATCTTTGATCCGTTCATTGATCTCTTCGTCTGCCCATGTCCTTGGATTGTACTCATAGATCACATTTCCGTTTCTTGCTCCTGGTGTGAAGTAATTATCACGGTATCCGGTTAAAGTCTTTCCTAGTCGTTCTCCTTCATCTAGAAGATAGATCTGTGCCCACAGGTCTTCCAGTCCGTTCGGAGTCGGTGTTCCTGTAAGCCCTACGATCCGGTGGATGTGACTCCTGACACTTTTTAATTTTCGGAATCGTTTTGCTTTGTTGGACTTAAAGCTCGACAACTCATCAATGATCACCATGTCAAACGGCCAGTCATTTTTGTAATAATCAACCAACCACGAGACATTGTCTCTTGATAACACCCAGATATCGCCGGGTGTGTTGATCGCTCTGATCCGCTGTTTGATACTTCCAAGGACTGGGATCACCCGAAGCATCTTTAAGTGATCCCATTTCTGTGATTCTCTTGTCCATGTATCTTCTGCAACTTTCTTCGGCGCGATGACAAGAACTTTCCGGACTGCAAACCGATTGAATCTCAGATCATTGACTGCTGTCAGTGTGATCACTGTCTTTCCAAGTCCCATGTCAAGAAACAATCCTAAGACCGGATCCGTGATCATGCGGTTAATGCAGTATCGCTGATAATTGTGTGGTACAAATTTCATATCATGCCTCTCTGTTCTAACTCTGTGATCTTGTCCAAGGCCTTACCTGGATTCCATGCTTCGATCTCCCAGATCACTCGGTCAATATCTTTTTTGTTATCAAGAACGGTTGCATAGCATCCCGTTGCTAAGATCTTACGGATCTGGACTTTCTGAAGTGGTGTCGTTTTCTCTCCCGGACGTTTCAATTCTACGAATCCAGATTTTCCGCCTTGAAGGATTACAACTCTGTCTGGTACTCCGGCATTGCCCGGGGATACAAACTTATATGCCGTACCACCGACCTTTTTTACTTCATCCCTGAACTTAGATTCTATACTGCTTTCTCTCATATCATTCTCCTTTGCTTGTAATCAATGTTACATTGTCCCCCTATATATACGCGTGTATAGGCGTACATGGGGTACCACTATACCATTACCCTTTATATTTTATTTATATATAATTTAATGTTTACAATGTTTATATAGGCATTAGATATAGGATTTAAGCCATTTTTCTTGTAATCAATGCTCTGTTTACTGAATGTTTCTGTTGTTTACGTTTCCAAATATTGTATGTTTACTTTTTAATCTGTCAACACTCTGTTTACACGCGTATATCCTCTCTGTGTCCCATATGGACCGAACCTTACAGATGATATGCGTTGCCACCCATCGATACAATTTAGAATGCCATTAATCTCTATCGTATCCTGTCTTCGCATCTGTTTGAGATCACCGCCAAAGCACTCACACCAGACCTCAGCCGCACATATTCGATCACGTTCAACCATACTGCTCTCATCCTTTACTTGAAATTCACTATTGAAAAATGATCTTCTCTGTGCCTGACTCTTTTCCTTCCAGTCTGTTGGAATCTTCTTCTCCAAGAACTCTCTGATCACACCTTCTTTTGGAGATGCTTCTCTGTAAGTTTCCTGCTTCTCCTGTGCCACTTTAGCGACATCCCCGGACATATACAGTGGCTCTCCTAACATCCATCTCGCAGCTGCTTCTGCCCATACCTGATCGACTTCTGCCGGCAGTTCCTGAAAGATATTCTTCTTCGGTTTCTGTTTTCCGAGTCCGACAGGCCAGAATCTTCTGTTTCCCGTTCTGTCCTTTAAGAACTCTTTATCATTCGTAGTTCCTACAATGATACAGTTTCGTGGAAAATTCGCGGTCCTACGTCCATACGGCATACGATAAACATCTTCTTTCTTACTTAAGAACTGTTTGACTGCATTCATCTCTGATCTGTTAAATCCAGTTAACTCTCCAGCTTCAATAATCCAGTAGCCCTGCACCATCTCCGCCGCGTCTTTCCCTTCAAATGTACTCATTGAATCGGAATACCAGTCCTTGCCTAACATCGAAAAGAATGTACTCTTTCCAACACCCTGCGCTCCGGACAGGATCAGCATATAATCAAACTTACATCCTGGATGCATGGCTCTGGCAACCGCAGCGCACAAAGTCTTTCTTGTTGCTGCACGTACATATTCAGAATCTTCTGCTCCGAAATAATCGATCAATAGCGTATCTAATCGTCTGACTCCATCCCAGTTAAGGCTTGTAAGGTATTCTCGGATCTTATGTCTTTTATGTCGGTTTGCATAGATTGCCATGCCGTCTAATATCTTCTTTTCTCCTGTGATCCCGTAAGTCTTCTCCATGTAATGCCTTAATCCGGCATCATCTTCATCGGTCCATGCACGATCCTTATAAGGAAACTCCGGATGAAATTCCCACGGCATCGGTCTACAGACAGTTGCTCTGTTCGCAAATTCATCATGATATAATCGGTCCTTTAAGTTTGGATCGTTCTCCAGAATGATCAGCACGTTATCGATCGTCTTATTCGGCATTCCTGTCTGTGAACTGCAGCTTAACTTTTCCATCCAGTCAAGATCTTCTTTTGATATATCCTGTGAAAATTCGGACTGTGCACGTTCATATCGTTCTGCAGTAATGACTTTTGCAACATTTGGCTGTTCCATCGCAAACTCACACATTGCAGAAAAGGATGGAAGCCTTGTGATCGGCGTTCCTTCCTTTGATCCATAATCAAGTTCATAAAACTTATGGATCCGGACCAGATCAAATGCATTGCATAATCTTCCACCTGCAGGATCTGTGGCATGATGGCTGTATAAGAATAATCCATCCTCATATAACACGGCTCCGCCAACTGTTGAACCCTCTGTATAGGTATAACGGCCCGGATGCATATCACATGGCTCATAGATACCACCTAAGAACGCATCCATTGCCTGCTCTACTGTATAGGTCTTACAGAACGCACCGACGATTCCTTTCTTTTCTAATGGATTTCCCTGTTTTTTGATACTGCGGTCACGGAGCTTTACCGCTCCTGGCACTTTCGGCCACTGTGTGATATCTCTCCAGTTATCATATGTTGCAAGCATTCCGTCTTTACTTAAAAACGGCTTGTCTGCATAGCAGAATCGATACTGACTGTCCTTACTGCAGCTTGGCCAGTACATCAATCGAACTGTTTCGAAAGTTGTCGGGTCAAAGATGCCCATTCCGATATACTCCGCGGCACGTCTTGCAATCGGCTCATATTCATCCGGAGAAGCAGGCTGATCCAGTGGCAGAATGATTCGAAGTCGCGGTGCTGCTTCTTCATGCTTCCTGGTACTGTAGACCACATAAGAACAACCAAGGTTTTCTAAGATGCCGATCACCTCATCAGTTCCACCCGGTTTTATATGGTCGGCATCCAGTGTGATCAGATAGCGATAACCGGCATTTTCATTTCTTCTCTGTTCTCCGGAAAGTTCGCCACCGACAAAACCGCCGACGTCCTTGATCTCATCCTGCTTTGCTTTGCGGTAACCCATATACTCTGCCAGAGTTTCTTCTGTCCTGATCGGATGTTCAAGCTTCTCTACAAAATCAGACCAGTACATCTCCTGTTTCAGCCAGGTCTTTGATCTTCGGCTGCTTCCCGTTGATATTTTAATTTTTAAGTCATTCTGAAACATGCCGTTCCTCCTACTCTTTCTTATAGAAATCTCCTGTAAATCCATCTGCGTTTAACGGCAGCCCTTCTGCCCACTCCGGAGCCCTGCACATCAGATCGATGGCTTTCTCCAGTGTCAGATCAGAACCTTTTGGCACTTCTGCTATGATCTCATCGTGGATATGAAAGTTGATGAGATAACCACCGAATAACATATTTCGGATCGCATTCGCCAGCAGATCTCTTGCCACTGCCTGTACAATATTCTCGACTAGTTTCCCACCGTACGTTTCAAGTCTCTGCCATTTTTTCGTTCCATTGATGCCCATGTATGTGATACTCTTATTTCCCCATGCATTCTCTCCGATTTGCGGGTCTGGATAAAATAAGCATCGTCCGGAAGGAAGTTTGATCATAAAATAATCTGCATCTCTCATAAACGTGATCCCGTGCTGGATCTGGTTTGTTGTTCCGAGTGTTACCGTCTCGATCGCACAATTCTCTACGGTATACCAGAAATCCTGAATCCGTTTGTTCGCTGTCCTCCATCGGTGTACGATATCCGGAAGTTCTTCTTCCGTAAGTCCCATCCTTAATGCTCCCATCTGGATCAATGCTCCGGTACCACCTTGGTACCCGAGGGCTAATTCTGCGACCTTTCCTTTTGCCCTGAGTGCATATTCCGGATTTCCTTTTTTGATCTTCTCGATCGGTACGTTAAACATACTGGATGCCGAAGCCTCGTAAATCTTGCCGTGGGTACGGAAGACTTCCAGTCTCCAATCCTCTCCGGCTAACCAGCTGATCACTCTCGCTTCGATTGCTGAAAAATCCGCAACCACAAACTCATATCCTTCTCTCGGAACAAATGCCGTCCGGATCAGCTGTGAGATCGTATCTGGCAGACTGCCATAAGTCAGTTCCAGCATCGCTGCATTTTCCTGTTTTACCAGGTTCCTTGCCAGTGACAACTCCGGGATATAGTTTCTCGGAAGGTTCTGAACCTGTACCAGACGTCCTGCCCATCTCCCCGTTCTGTTTGCACCATAAAACTGTAATAATCCACGGACTCTTCCATCCTTGCAGACCGCGTTTTCCATAGCTGTGTATTTCTTCACGGAACTCTTGGCCATCTCTTTACGTTTCTTCAGAACATAATAGACTGTGGGGTTTGCTTGTACCTGTGGAGCTTCTAACAATTCGTTCACTGCTTCTTTCCCTAACTTATCGATATCTTTTCCTAGCTGTTCGGATAACCACTGTTTTAACTGGGCAACACTGTTCGGATTATTGATTCCAGAAACACGCCGGATATCATCTCCAAGCTTTAATGCTGCCTGATTACTTAATTCCAATGCCCCATTGATCAGTGCAAGATCCACCTGAGTCCCCTGTTGATTAATAGTCTGGTCATAATGCCAGTTGGTCCATTCCTGCGTTGGAACCGGATAATCCTTCAGATGATCTTCGATCGTGCGTTCCACTTCCACATCCTGTTTGCAGTATGCTTTAAATAGGTTCCATTTCTCTATATCATGTTCAGGAAAGTTTCTTGTGCGTCCGCCGTTTCTCTTTGTAGGCTTGCACGGTACACAGAAATAACGGATCAGTGCTTTTCCAACCGCCATCTTTTGTTTTTCCTGTGGAAATCCCATTGCTTTCCCAACTCCTGCAAGGGATGCCGGATACCCACAGTAAAGAGAATGAATCATCGTACACTGCCACTGATCCGGCCAGATCTCATAAAACTGACTTAATGCATTGATCTCGAAATTTGCGTTATGAGCCATCTTGATCGTTGCCGGTGCTTTCAGATCATCGATCACGTTTTCTGGAAGTTTCTCTCCCTGTGCAAGATCTATGATCTCAACAGGTCCATCATCATAGGCATAAGCAAACAGCAGAATCTGAAAGTCCGGAGACTGTACATACTTGTACAGCCCGGACTTTGCAATGTCTACACTACTATAAGTCTCGATATCGATATGCAGGATGTTTTTCTGCGGGATCATAATCCCATAACTCCGCTGCCATTGATCGGAGCCCCCGTGATCGGATTAATTCCAGTGACAGGATTCACGCCCTGCTGTGTGGCTGCAGCCTGTGTGCTCATCTGCGGAACTGCTGCGGCTTGGACATTTGCCTGTGGCATTGGTCCAAAGTCTTCCGCTGCGGTTGTTCTTCCTGTTAATGGGTCACCTTCTCTTGTCTTCTGGACATTGTTCAGTCCGCATCCAACACCTCTGTTTCCGTTTGTGTTATATGGGAAGAAGTTTAAAGAAACTCTTCCGTAGCATCCGGCATATACTTCTGCAGGATTTAAGATTGCCTGACAGTTTGCATCGACAACTTCCGGTCTCTGTTTACTGGATGCTGTCATAACCATATGCCCTTTACATTCTTCTCCGAATGGTTCTCCATTCGGTCTTGTCCCATCTCCATCATGCATCGGATTCTTCAGCATTGCCGGCATCTGACCATTGAATTTTGTAGAGACACCTTCCTGTGCTGCAGCCTGCATTGCTGCCTGGATCGCATTGATCGTTGCTGTGTCTGTCTTAGGGATTAGGATCGTTACAGAATATTTTTCTTCCTGTCCTGGATTGTTCGCATGTGGCTGAAATACGTGTGGAAATGAAAATCTTACTTCACCTGTTGTTACTTTTGTATTACTCATAGTTTTTTACTCCTTTTATTTAAAATCTTCTGCTGCTGTTGTTTTCGGGTTATAGACCGGCCGTTTATCGGATTCCGGCGCCAGTGTTGGCTTTCCATTTGGCTTTTGGATGAACTCCCCGCAGATCGTCTGGAAGTCTTTCTTTCCGACCATCTTTTCAAGATCTGTCAGGGTAAGCTGCGCCCTTTCATACAGAGTTTCTTTTGGATATCCATTCTGTTCCAGAACATCCGCCATCTTCTCGTAATCTGTGATCATACGATTGCTTCTGCCTTCAACGATCTTCCATCCTGGGATCTCTCCGCCATCGATCAGTTTTGTCTGTGCATAGGATTTTAATTTTTTATGCCAGGCAACCAACTGTTCTGCTTTTGCAAGGGCTTCTCCCACCTCTTCATCTGAAAGCTCCGGTGGAAGCTTTGTTTCATAGGTTTCCAGAAGTTCCAGATTGTCATAAGCTCTCTGTCTGCAGTTTAAGACTTTGCAGAATCTGCAGTGTTCCCCGGAACGAAATTCTCCTTCTCCTTTGTAAGCTAATTCAGCTTTCGGTTTGACTACGACATTGCCCCATGTTGTCAGCTCTCTTTTATTCGTTTTCCATGTGGAAAAGTTATTGAGCCTTGGCTGTACGATATGAAAAAAAATGTCCTCGATCGGATACAAAAATCCGTAAGCTTTTAATGCTCCTAGTGCATATAATCCCATCTGTGGGTTCCCACCTGCATTTACTGGGACACCTTTTCCGTATTTAAAATCGATCACATGCATGACTGACCCACAGATCAAGATGCAGTCTGCAGTACCGAATCCATCCGGCACGTACTCATCAAACTCAACCATTTTTTCCACTGCCCTGTATGGTTTCTCTGGAAGACTGTTACTGAGTGTTTCCACATAATCAACGTACTGATCTGTGAA
>OCQB01001850.1_pt1 | contig 15501 bp, 12 predicted proteins | sample 1538631 | NCBI WGS metagenome assembly OCQB01 (sample SAMN04571713, study PRJEB22368) | human gut metagenome | biome: human gut; material: stool | host: Homo sapiens | place: Luxembourg | collected 2012-10-19
CACAGGAACCTAAATCCTGCGCGTCTACCAATTCCGCCACTCGCGCGTGCATATCCGCGTTTCCACAGGTGTGGGAGATATGCAAAACCCTAGGCCGGACAGCCATTACAGACCGACCAGCCTAGGGCATCCGAGCCACTTGTCAGAATCGAACTGACGACCTGCTCATTACGAGTGAGCCGCTCTACCGACTGAGCTAAAGTGGCTTGGTTCGCGGAAGGCATTTCGCCAGCCGCGCACAAGAAATTAAGTATAAGACATCCCAGCGAAAAGTCCAATCGGCGGATTGGCGGTTGTGTCGCGACCGCTCAGTCGAAGATGACGGTTGCGCCGCGCCACGAACTGTTCGATAATGCAAACGATGGCAATCCGACATCGCTGACTCATTTTGTTCTGTTCATGTCCGAATTTGTGAGTATTCTGTTTGGTGATACGGAGCGCATCCGAGCCGTGTGCAAGGGCGCTCCAGTCACTGATGAAAGGAATGGAATCCTATGGCCATCAATCCGCCCGTTGACGCCACCCAGACCCCTGAGTGGGCTGCCCTGCAGAAGCACTATGACGAGCTTCAGGTCGAAGGCGTGAGCCTCAAGAAGTGGTTCGCCGAGGACGCCGAGCGCGTCGAGAAGCTGTCCTTCGACGCCGGCGACCTGCACTTCGATCTGTCCAAGAACCTGATCAAGCCGGAAACCCTCCAGCTGTTCGCCAACCTTGCCAAGGCCGTCAAGCTCGATGAGCGCACCAAGGCTATGTACACCGGCGTGCACATCAACAACACCGAAGACCGCGCCGTGCTGCACACCGCGCTGCGCCGCCCGGTCGAAGACGAGGGCAAGTACATCGTTGACGGTCAGGACACCGTCAAGGACGTGCGCGAGGTGCTCGACCGCATCTACGCCTTCGCCGACAAGGTCCGTTCCGGCGAGTGGACCGGTGTGACCGGCAAGAAGATCGAAACCGTGGTCAACATCGGCATCGGCGGCTCCGACCTGGGCCCCGTCATGGTGTACGAAGCTCTGAAGCCGTACGCTGACGCTGGCATCTCCGCCCGCTACATCTCCAACATCGACCCGAACGACCTGGCCGAGAAGACCAAGGGCCTCGACCCGGAGACCACCCTGTTCATCATCGTCTCCAAGACCTTCACCACCCTGGAGACCCTGACCAACGCCCGTGAAGCCCGCACCTGGCTGCTCGAAGAGCTCAAGGCCAAGGGCGCCATCGACGGCTCCGACGAGAAGAACGCCGAAGCCATCAAGAAGCACTTCGTCGCCGTCTCCACCAACCTGGAGAAGGTCGCCGAATTCGGCATCGACCCGAACAACGCGTTCGGCTTCTGGAACTGGGTCGGCGGCCGTTACTCCGTCGACTCCGCCGTCGGCACCTCTCTGGCCGTCGTCTTCGGCCCGGCCCGCTTCGAGGAGTTCCTGCACGGCTTCCACGAGATCGATGAGTACTTCGCCAACACCCCGTTCGAGAAGAACGTCGTGGTGCTGCTCGGTATGCTGAACGTCTGGTACCGCAACTTCTTCAAGGTCGCCTCCCACGCCGTGCTGCCGTACGACCAGTACCTGCACCGCTTCCCGGCCTACCTGCAGCAGCTGACCATGGAATCCAACGGCAAGTCCGTGCGTTGGGACGGCACCCCCGTCACCTCCGAGACCGGCGAGATCTTCTGGGGCGAGCCGGGCACCAACGGCCAGCACGCCTTCTACCAGCTGATTCACCAGGGCACCCAGCTCATCCCGGCCGACTTCATCGCGTTCGTCAACACCCCGAACCCGACCAAGGACGGCGACCAGGACGTGCACGAGCTGTTCCTGGGCAACTACTTCGCCCAGACCAAGGCCCTGGCATTCGGCAAGACCGCTGACGAGGTTCGCGCCGAGGGTACTCCGGAAGAGATCGTCCCGGCCCGCGTGTTCACCGGCAACCGTCCGACCACCTCCATCTTCGGTGTGGCCCTGACCCCGTTCGCAGTCGGCGAGCTCATCGCCCTGTACGAGCACATCACCTTCGTCGAAGGCACCGTCTGGGGCCTCGACTCCTACGATCAGTGGGGCGTCGAGCTCGGCAAGCAGCTTGCCAAGCAGATCACCCCGGCCATCTCCCAGGACGACGACGCCCTCGCCGCCCAGGACGCCTCCACCCAGAGCCTGATCAAGTTCTACCGCGCAAATCGCGAATTCTGATTCGCTTTGCTCGGTCAGAATTCGTGATTCGCGCGACCGCGGCTGTGCTGTCTGGTGGGCAGTCTGGCGACTGCCCACGTCGCGAATTCTGATTCGCTTTTCTAGCTCCCCTCAATACTGAGGGGAGCTGTCAGCGAAGCTGACTGAGAGGGAGTTATGGAACGCTCCGTATGCTCCCCCCTCAACTATGACTGTTGCCGGCGGCGAAACTACTGGAATAATCACCGTCCATCGGACTCTCACCTTCTTCAAGCCGTGCGCTGAAACGCCAAATCAATACCATCGTCGGTATCCATGCGACCAGCAGGAGGGACGGAAAGTATTCGAATCCGCCATCCGTGCTGCCTCGGCCAAACTGATGCGTTAATAACGGAGAGAGACGACGACACGCCGATACTGTCCGCAAGAATCCGTACAATAATCGATTGCTGTGTCGAGAAGTGGGCCGCCGCATAAGCCCGCGTCTCCATGGGTCCAGTCCGAACGGCCGCAAGGCCTGACTTTCGGCGGATCGGCAGGCTTCCCAAGGGCAAACCCGAGGGATAACGAGAACAGGCCAACGTACGCGATGCGCAATCGCGTGGATGGCCCCAGATCTGTGGCTGATATGCGGCAGCACTGAAGGAAAACAATGGTTAACGCTGTTGAGGCTTTTGACGCCAAGCACATGAAGCCGGCCGAGGAAATCCCGGCCTTCCGTCCCGGCGACACCGTCGACGTGAACGTGAAGATCCAGGAAGGCAACAACTCCCGTATCCAGACCTTCACCGGCGTGGTGATCGCTCGTAAGGGCGCTGGCGTGCGTGAGACCTTCGTGGTCCGCAAGATCAGCTTCGGCACTGGTGTGGAGCGTCGCTTCCCGGTGCACTCCCCGTCCATCGACTCCATCAAGCTCGTGCGTAAGGGCCGTGTGCGCCGCGCCAAGCTGTACTACCTTCGCGCTCTGCGCGGTAAGGCCGCTCGTATTGCCGAGCGCCGCGACAACTCCGCTAAGTGAGTCGATTCGCGGGTGCAATCGTGAGCCTGATGATACAGGTGCGCGAATAAACCGTGAAATTCAGCCCGGAACCGTTTCGGTTTCGGGCTGTTTTCGTATTTTCCACGTATGATGGACGGGCGCCGGCACCCCTCATATCCGGCAGCATGAATCGCGAGGAGATGGTATGCAGGACGATCAGGATAACGGCGAATTCCCGGTTTCCGACAATCCGGAGAGCAACCAGACCTCGTATGATGACGAGGCCGATGCCCGCGATTCCCGTACGTTCCAAGTCGCCGACCACGGCATCGCCCCGTCCCCGGTTCCCCCGGCACCGGCGCGCCCGGCGCACGCCGCTTCTTCCGCTGGTGCGAATGCCGCGGCAGCATCATCGATGGATGATGACCACTTCACCCTACGCGACTTTTTCCTGTGGTGCGGCGTTCCCGTGCTTATCGTGCTGCTGATTCGCATTTTCGCCGTCGGCTTTTACGAGATTCCTTCGCGCTCGATGATGGACACCACGGTGCCCGGCGATCGCGTGGTGACCAGCAAGCTCACCCCCAAGATCTTCGATCTGCAGCGCGGCGACGTCGTGGTATTCAAAGATCCCAACAACTGGTTGAACGAGGAGCAGAGCAGTGCTCCCGGTGGCGGGTACCTCATCAAGCGACTGATCGGCCTGCCCGGTGACGTGGTCGAATGCAAGGGCGCGGGCCAGCCGGTGACCATCAACGGCGTGGCCATCAATGAGACCTCCTACATTCGCCCCGGCGTGGACCCGAGCGCTTTCCCGTTCTCGGTGACCGTGACCGAGGGCCACGTGTTCGTCATGGGCGACAATCGCGCCAATTCCGCCGACTCCCGCTATCATCAGGATGACGGCGATCGCGGCTTGGTTCCCATCTCCGATGTGGTCGGAGTCGGAATCGCGAAATACTGGCCGCTTGACCGGCTTGGTGCGATTGATGACCACCACGAAGTCTTCAAGGACGTGCCTGACGCTTCCGGCTCGAATTCCTGAGTCTTTTTTGAACCGTGTGAGTCTTTGAACTGATTGAGTTCCGGGCCGTCTGAATCCTGAACCATTTGAACCTGGACCGTCTGAATCCTAACCATTGTGAGACGATGGGAGCCGCGCATGATTACCCCGACACTTGACTTGGAACGCAGCCTTGCGGCCCAAGGCTATGACCTTATTACTGGATTCGATGAAGTCGGCCGCGGCGCGCTCGCCGGTCCGGTGATGGTCGGGTGCGCCGCCATCTGGGCCTGTGATTTGGCGCCGCTTGACGGCGATGATTCCGCCGAACTGTCCGGGCGGACCTACCTCGGCGTACCGGACGGCGTGGCCGACTCCAAGATGCTCACCGAACATAGGCGCGAGGCGATTTTCGACGAACTGCGCGACTGGTGCGCGGCCTACGCCGTAGGCCAGGCCAGCAACACCGAGATCGACGAATGGGGCATCACCTATGCGCTCGGCGTGGCCGCCCTGCGCGCGCTCAGCCAAGTCGAACGCGAACTTGGCTTACGACTTGGAGGGGAATCGACGATAAAAAAGGCTTCGGGGGAGTCTGCGGGGAAGATTGTGGAAGGTCGTCCGGGAGGCTCCGTAGGGGAATCCATTGGAAATTGCGAGGGAAGCGTTCGCGCTCTGCCCAAAGTCGCCGGAATTCTCGACGGGCCGAGCGATTACATCACCAAGGCGCTCAACACGTTCGACGCGCCGGACGTGCCGATTCCAGCCGATATAACGACCAAAGTCAAAGGCGACCAGCATTGCGCCACCGTCGCCACCGCGGCGGTCATCGCCAAAGTGACCCGAGACCGGCTGATGGTCGACCTCGCGCAAAGCAACCCACGTTACGCCGCCTACGAATGGGCTCATAACAAGGGCTATGGTTCCGCCGCACACCGTGCCGCCATCGCCGAACACGGGCCGACTCCGCTCCATCGTGTCTCATGGCACCTGACCTGAGCCGCGTGCGACACGATAGTGTGAGCGCTAACGCAAAACTGTTGTGGACGCGCTAAAGTCAGTATTGATTAAGGTACAAGACTGGCCGTGCATGGATGCCGGCCGCCAGCGGGGAGGTTAGGCAATATGGTGACCAGCCGCAAGCCAAGCAAACGTCCGTCCATGTTCGAAGTGGCCAAGCTCGCCGGAGTCAGCCACCAAACCGTCTCCCGTGTGATCAATGACTCGCCGGACGTTTCCGACGCCACCCGTGCGCGAGTCCAGGCCGCCATTGACCAACTCGGCTACCGCCCCTCCAACTCCGCGCGCGCACTGGCTTCCCGCCGTTCGCGCACCATAGGGCTGATCGCCGGAGGCCTCAAATTCTTCGGCCCGATTTCCTCCATCTCCTCCATCGAATCCATGGCCCGCGAGCACGGTCTGTTCATGAGCGTGATGATGGTCCACGAGGCCTTGTGCGCGCAGGCCGACTTCGACAACCTGTGCGACACCTTCAACGAGCAGAACGTCGACGCCTTCATCTTCCTGACCCCGACCGACGTGATGTTCGCCGCCGCCTGCCGTGCACGAGTCACTCAGCCGCGCGTCATCGTCACCGCCACCCACGGCCAAATGACCGTGCGTGAGGGATTGGGCCTTATCTCCACCGAAAACAAGCGTCGCACTGCGCTGGTCGGTATCGACCAGTGGGGTGCAATGGCCAAAGTGGTGGCCTTGCTGGGCGAATACGGGCACAAATCGGCTCTGTATTTTGCCGGTCCCAACGAATGGCGCGACGCCCACACCCGACTGGATGCGTGGCGCAAGCTCGCCGCCTCCCGATCCATCGATTCACAGATCGTGCGCTGCCATACGTGGGATGCCTCTGAGGCATATGCGCACATGAATCATCTCATTGATGAGTATGGGCGTCGAGGCGCGGCGTTGCCCACCGCGGTCGTCGCCGCGAACGACAATCAGGCCGTCGGCATCATGCGCGCGTTGCATGAGCATGGGCTTCGGATTCCGCAAGACATCAGCGTGGTCGGATTCGACGACATGTCTGGCGTGGATAACATGTACCCACCGCTGACCACCGTGCATCCCGATTTCGAGGGGCTCGGCGTGGCCGCCATGCGCGAGACGCTGCGCTTGCTGGGGGAGGGTGGCGAGCCGACCTTCCTGACCACCCAGCACGGCATGGGGCTGATTCCCGCCGAGGTGCGTGCTCGGCGGTCCTTGGGGCCGGCTCCTCGGCGGTAAATTGGCGCTGTTATCAAACCGTTATGATGCGTGACACGGTATAAGTTGTGTCGAATGCAGGTTATCGGTACAATGTTTTTTGGGAAATTGTGAGCGCTAACACCCTCCCCAAGGAAGGGGATAACAACGCCGGCGCTCCAAGGCAAAGGAAAGATATGGCAGCAACCGACAACGCGGCCGAGCAGGTCGCCCACATCGCCGAGAAGATTCGCGCTGGCAAGACCACGCTGGGCATCGAATTCGGCTCCACCCGCATCAAGGCCGTCCTCATCGACGACAACTTCCAGACCATCGCCTCCGGCGACTACAGCTGGGCTTCCCATCTGGAAGATGGTCTGTGGAGCTACACCACCGAGGAGATCTGGGGCGGTTTGCAGTCCGCTTACGCCTCCATGGCCAACGACGTCGAGACCGCCTATGGCGAGAAGCTCACGCACGTCGGCCACATCGGCTTCTCCGCCATGATGCACGGTTACCTCGCATTCGACGAGGCCGGCGAACTGCTGGTGCCGTTCCGCACCTGGCAGAACACCAACACCTCCGAAGCTCACAAGAAGCTCTCCGAGCTGTTCCAGTACAACATCCCCGAGCGTTGGTCCATCGCCCACCTGTACCAGGCCGTGCTCAACAAGGAAGAGCACGTCTCCAAGGTGGCCTACTTCACCACACTCGCCGGTTACGTGCACTGGAAGCTCACCGGTAAGAAGGTCCTCGGCGTGGGCGATGCCTCCGGCATGTTCCCGATTGACCCGACCACTCACACTTACGAAACCGCATTCATTGAGAAGTTCGACGCTCTGCCTGAGGTCGCAGCCCAGCCGTGGAAGCTGGAGAATCTGCTTCCTGAGCCGCTCGTGGCCGGCACTCCGGCTGGCGAGCTGACCGAGGAAGGCGCCAAGCTGCTCGATCCGTCCGGTGCCCTGAAGCCCGGCATCGTGCTCGCCCCGCCTGAGGGCGACGCCGGTACTGGCATGGTAGCCACCAACTCCGTGCGCGTACGCACTGGTAACGTCTCCGCCGGCACCTCCATCTTCGCCATGGTGGTTCTGGAGCACAAGCTCAAGGCCCTCCACCCTGAGGTTGACTTGGTCACCACCCCGGCCGGCGATCTGGCCGGTATGAGCCACGCCAACAACTTCACCTCCGACCTCAACGCTTGGGTCGGCCTGTTCGGCCAGTTCGCCAAGGCCATCGGCCAGCCGGTTGACGCCGGTATGCTGTACGGCACCCTGTTCCGCGCGGCCATCGCCGACGACGTGGACGCCAACTGCGGCGGCCTGCTGAACTACCCGTTCCGTTCCGGCGAATTCCTGGCCGGTCTGCCTGAAGGTCGCCCGCTGTTCGCCCGCAGCCCCGAAGCCAACATGACCCTCGGCAACTTCATGCGCGCCCAGCTGTTCTCCGCGTTCTCCCCGGTCAAGATCGGCATGGACGTGATGACCAAGCAGGAGCGCGTGCAGGTCGACTCTCTCGTGGGCCACGGCGGCATCTTCGCCACTCCGAAGGTGGCTCAGAAGATTCTCGCTGCTGCCTTCAACACCCCGATCAAGGTCATGTCCACCGCCGCCGAAGGTGGCGCCTGGGGCATGGCCGTGCTCGCCAACTACCTGTGGAACACCAACGAGGATCACAGCAACCTCGCTGACTTCCTTGACGGTTGCGTGTTCAAGGACGCCCAGTCCACCACTGAGAAGCCGGTGGCTTCCGATGTGGTTGGTTTCGAGGACTTCTTCGCCCGCTTCACCAAGGGCCTGCCCATCGAGCACGCCGCCATCGAAACCATCAACCTCGAAGATAAGTAAGCCTTTCTGACCTCCCTCTATTGAGGGAGGTCCTTGAGATTTTGAAAAAACGTCCATCCATCACAGTGGAAAGGAAAACCAATAATGGCAACTTTGGCTGATTACGGCCCCGAGGTTCGCGCCGAGGTCAAGCAGGTTCGTGAGGTCGTCTCCAACCTGCACCAGCAGCTGATCAAGTGGAACCTGGTCGTGTGGACCGCGGGCAACGTTTCCCAGCGTCTGCACACCGCCGACCTGTTCGTCATCAAGCCCTCCGGCCTGCGCTACGAGTACCTGACCCCGTCCTCCATGGTCGTGTGCGACCTTGACGGCAACGTGGTCGACGGCACCGAAGCCCCGTCCTCGGACACCGCTTCCCACGCCTACATCTACCGCAACATGCCCGACGTCTACGGTGTCGTGCACACCCACTCCACCTACGCCACCGCTTGGGCTGCCACTGGTCAGAACATCCCGTGCGGCCTGACGATGATGGGCGACGAGTTCGGCGGCCCGGTGCCGGTCGGCCCGTTCCGTCTGATCGGCTCCGAGGCGATCGGCAAGGGTGTCGTCGAGACCCTCAAGAAGTACCCGAAGTCCCCGGCCGTCCTCATGCAGAACCATGGCCCCTTCACCATCGGCAAGGATGCTGAAGGCGCCGTCAAGGCCGCTGCCATGACCGAGGAAGTCGCTCACACCATGTGGGCCGCCCGTCAGCTCGGTGACATCATCGAGATCGACCAGGCCGACATCGATAAGCTCAACGACCGCTACCAGAACGTCTACGGTCAGCACTGATTTGATGGAGTGTCCGCCGCGTTACGGAAGGCCCGACGTACCTTCGTACGCCTTCGCCTTCCGCGCCTTGCGGACACACACATCAAATCAGCGCTGACTCCGCCAGCACGGTGGTGTCTTGGCTCCCCTCTCTGAGGGGAGCTGTCAGCGATAGCTGACTGAGGGGAGCCTCGGTCGGCGAATGAAACTTAAACAAACCCCCATAAACAAAGAAGTAAAGGAAGTAACCCTATGGTTATGGAAAACCCCTTCGAGGGCAAGGAAATCTGGTTCGGCGTTGGTTCGCAGGACCTGTACGGCGAAGAAGCCCTGCGCCAGGTCGCCATTCACTCCGCTGAAATGGTCGACTACCTGAACAACACCGGCAAGATTCCGGCCAAGATCGTCCTCAAGCCCACCCTGAAGTCCTCCGACGGTGTCAAGGAGTTCATGGTCGAGGCTTCCGCCAACCCGAACGTCATCGGCGTCATCACCTGGTGCCACACCTTCTCCCCGGCCAAGATGTGGATTCGCGGCCTCGAAGTGCTGACCAAGCCGCTGCTGCAGCTGGCCACCCAGCACCACAAGGAAATCCCGTGGGAGACCATCGACATGGACTTCATGAACCTGAACCAGGCCGCCCACGGCGACCGTGAGTTCGGTTACATCGTCTCCCGCCTCGGCATCAAGCGCAAGGTTGTCGTCGGCCACTACACCGATCCCGAGGTCGCCGAGAAGCTCGGCACCTGGGCCCGCGCCTGCGCCGGCTGGGATGCCTCCAACAACATGAAGGTCATGCGCTGGGGCGACAACATGCGTAACGTCGCCGTCACCGAGGGCGACAAGACCGAGGCTGAGCGCGTGTTCGGCGCCTCCATCAACACTTGGGCCGTCAACGAGCTCGTCGCTGCGTACGACGCCGTCAAGGACGACCAGGTCAAGGAGATCATCGAGGACTACAAGGCCAAGTACGACGTCGACCCGGCTCTGCTGGACGCCAAGTACGACTCCCTGTTCATCGCCGCCAAGGAAGAGGCCGCGATGGTCAACATGATGCGCGCCAACGGCTGCACCGCCGGCGTCGACAACTTCGAGGACCTCGGCGCTCTGCCGCAGCTGCCGGGCGTTGGCCCGCAGCGCTTCCCGTCCGAGTACGGCTGGGGCTTCTCCGCTGAAGGCGACTGGAAGACCGCCGTCCTCGTGCGCATCGGTGCCGTCATGGGCTACGGCCTTGAGGGTGGCGCCTCCCTCATGGAGGACTACTCCTACAACTTCACCGAGGGTGACGAGCTCGACATGGGCTCCCACATGCTCGAGGTTTCCCCGTCCATCGGCACCATCGCCAAGCCGAAGCTGGAGATCCACCCGCTGGGCATCGGCGGCAAGGCCGACCCGGTCCGCCTGGTCTTCTCCGGCAAGCCCGCCAAGGACGCCGTCGTGGTCTCCATGTCCGACGTTCGCGAACGCTTCCGCCTGCTCATGGACGTCGTCGACGTCGTTGAGCCGCAGGGCTCCCTCAAGGAGCTTCCGTGCGCCCGCGCCGTCTGGGAGCCGAAGCCGAGCCTGAAGACCGCTGTTGAGTGCTGGATCACCGCCGGTGGTTCTCACCACACCTGCATGACCACCTCCGTTGGTCGTGAGGCTTGGGAAGACTTCGCCCGCATCGCCGGTGTTGAGCTCGCCGTCATCGACGAGAACACCACCGCTCGCCAGTTCGAGAAGGAACTGGAGCTGTCCGAGATGTACCACCGTCTCAACAACCAGCACTGATTGGCGGAGCGTATACCGCCTTTCCTCAGGTTCGACGTACCTTCGTACGCCTTCGCCTTCGGACGGCGGTCTCCGCACGCGCCAATCAGCGCTGGCAAGCCAGCACTGATGACTAAATCAGTCTGCTGACTGCTACCGCTGAAAAGGGGCTGTTCCGGGAAACCGGAGCAGCCCCTTTTGCTGTTATCGGCAACTCCCCACAAACGCATCAAAAATCGCCTGCGAGCGTGGATCTACCTTGTAGAGAAACTCGGGATGCCACTGCACGGCCCACAGGAAGTGGCTTGCCGGCCGGTACAGGGCCTCGATCACGCCGTCGGGCGCGACGGCCATGACCTCGAGTCCAGCAGCAGGCTCACGAACCGCCTGATGGTGATAGCTATTCACCGCAATCTCAGTCTGCCCTGCGAACAATGAAGCCAGGGGAGTGCCGGGCACCAAGGAAACGTTATGTCCGAACGCATCGTACGGCGGATTCATATGGTGTTCGATATCGCTCGGATGCTGGCTTGGCAGATCCTGCCACAACGTGCCGCGCAGCGCTGCGTTGATGAACTGAATGCCACGGCAGATGCCCAGAAGCCATTACAGCTGGCAGCAGAATCGATTCCATTCGGTCGCGCTCAGGAGAGAGCACCTCGCTACGGCCGGTGGCGGAGGCCGCTGCACCAACCATCGGTCCCACATCCGGCCCGCCCGTAAACAGAAACGCGTCAAACCGTTCGGCGCATTGCGCAAGAATGTCGGTGTCATCGGTCAGCGGCAACATGACGGGCGTACCGCCGGCCCGCATTATCGCCTCCATATATCCGGGCAGCATCCACAGACTATCGCGCCCGTAATCCATCAGCGGAGTCACCGCAATGAGCGGTCGATTCGTAGTCATGCCTGCCTCTTTTCGCCCAAGTGTTGTTTTCGTCGTTCTGCCGCAAATCGCTTGATTCAGTGGCCAATAATGCCGCCACTGTACCGAACCAATGTAACCGGTCGGCCAACATTATTTCGTCAGCCAGCCGCGACGAGATCGCACAATGTGCCAATGATGGGGGGCATTCGGTGCGACCTTGTCAATGTTCGGGCCATTGCACTTTCAGCGGGGAAAGCATGCCCCGTCCGCGCATCATGATGAACGAGTAAGGTTGACGTGGAGGGAGAATCACATGAACCAGGCATGCGTACGCAACGACACCATCGACGCGGGCAACCATCATGGCCGACCGCAATACCGGTCGTTCCTGCGATTTCTGACATCGCAGGAACGCAACGTCATTTGGCTGTTGCTGGCCATTGCTTTTCTTCCGGTGGACGGCACCACGCTTGGCCTGTACGCGCCGTTCTGGTCTCCAATCAGTCCGGCGCTGTTCGCCGTGTACTGCCTATGCAATTGGCGGCAACTGCGCATCGCAGCCAACCGGTACCTGCCAATGTTCCTCCTACCGGTGGCCTGCATAATCCTGTCCATCCCGGGATGGCTGAAGTTCGGCATCCACCTCAACGCCGCGTTCATGAGCATCACCGGATTGCTGGGCGTGCTCGCCACTTTGGGTGCGATCGCCCTTGCGTTCGACATCAAACGCATTCCGTGGCGTACGCCATTGCGGATTCTCATCGCATCATACTGGGTTTCCTTCGGAGTGGGCGTCGTGCAATGGCTGTCCATCCGTCTGCACGCCAAACCGTTGACCGACTATTTCTCGCACCTCATGTACCGGCAATACATCAGCGACAACTCGGTGTGGGGCGGCGGCCGTCCGCAGTTCCTGTTCGCCGAGCCCAGCTATATCGGCATGCACCTGTTCGGCATACTGCTTCCGCTCATGTGGCTCATGCGCGGGCGCGACCGCATCTACGCCAAACGGCTGCGTGACCTCATCGTCACGTATGCCGTCGGCGCGGTGCTCATGCAAGCCGGCACCAGAATCGTCATCGATTCCGTCGTGGCGTTGCTGATCGCCCTTGTGGCGCGCACCGATTGGCATGACGGCGCACGCCGCGTCCGGGGCATGCTGCAGATTCTCGGCGCATGCGCACTGGGCCTGCTGGGTGTGCTGGCGGATTCCAGACTCTCCGCCATCGCGGAAAACGGGGCCGAGGGAGACGGCTCGTTCTTCGCGCGGATCTACCAAAGCCTCGATCCGATATGCGGATTGCTCACCCATCCGTGGACGCTGCTCACCGGTTATGGCGCGGGCAACATCATCAATGCGGTGTGGGCCGGCGCGGCCAAAGCCGGACGGCTGCTGGACGGTCTTGGCATGAACGGCGGCGCGGCCACGGGATTCGCGGCCGGCGTGAACGCGGACACGGTGTGGACGATGTGCGCGTATACCAGCGTCATCGCCGAATACGGGCTGATCGGGCTGGCCATGCTGGTCGGAGCCTCGATGGTCTGCATGACGCGCGGGAGGACGGTATGCCGTGGCGGTGCGGATGGCGCATCGTCCGACGAGCTGGCGCACGGTGTTTGTGTCACCGACGTTGCCGACGTTGCTGATGTTGCCGGGGGCAATAGTGGTGATGGCGTTGCCGGCGCGGGTTCGGGCGAATCCGGCGTCTGGCACAAGACCGTCATCTGCTGGCTCGTCCTGGTCGCATACCTGTACATCCAATGCGAGAACTATGCGTTCGCCGCTCTGCCGCTTCTTGTGTTCGCCGCCTCGAAGGTGAGGCGCGAGCCTGATTTCTCGCGGGCCGACGCATCGACGCGGCCCGAGATGGACCAAAATCCAGAATAACCGACATTCGCCGCTGTTCCGTTTTTCGCCCAAGGCGTATATCTCCCGTATCTTGAGGTGCATCATGTATCGTCGCGGCTAACTAATCGGCGAAACGCGGCATGTTTCGCATTTTGGGCGAAAAGCCCAAGTCCCACAGGAGGTATTGATGACGTTCGTTGCACGGTCGGTGCGCTATGTGCTCAGAAAACGAGTGCGAACCATAGTGCTCCTCATAATACTGACCATCATAACGGCGAGCATGCTATCCACGATCGCGGTTTCTCGGGCAGCTCAACAGGCCGCCGGACGAATCGAGAAGGAAGCGGTCGGTGGATTCGTGCTGTCCAGCAACATGCAGGGCAGCATGCTCACGCCTCGCGGAGGCGGCATGGTGCGCCCCGCCGACGTGCGCAGGATCGCCCAACTGCCCGGGGTCGATTCGTATATGGTCCGTCAGAACGCCACCGCCGATCTCGTGGGGGCGAATGTGGCGAAGGTCCCCGGCGGCGATGATTACGATGCGACCAAGGAGCAGCAATTCGGCAACGCCGCCAACGTCATAGGCACGAATGATTCGTCGAAACTCAACGTGTTCACGTCGCGCACGCTCGGCATGGCCGAAGGACGGCATCTGAAGGCCTCCGACAAGTACACGTCGATGATCCATGAGGATCTCGCCAAAGCCAACGGGCTCAAAGTCGGAGACACGCTCACGCTCAAGGCCAACGCCTACGACGCCGACAACGAATCACATTCGACGGCGACCGTCAAGACCACCATCGTGGGCATATTCAAGGGCGACAGCGCCAGAAAGGTATCCAGCCGAGCGGAACTCACCGCCAACACCATCTACACCGATCTGGATACCACACGCGACCTGTACCAGTACAAGGACGGCAAGGAAATATACCAGGACGCCACCTTCGTGCTGTCCAAGGGCGTTGACGTGGAGAAGACCATGGATGCCGCGAAGAAACTCCCGGTGGATTGGAACAACTATCAGATCACGCGCAACGACCAGTATTCATCGAGCATGCTGCATGCCGCCCGCGGCGTGCGCTCCATGATGCGCGGCGCCCTGATCGGCGTGACCGTCTCGGCGGTGCTCGTGCTCAGTCTCATGCTGCTGCTGTGGATGAACGACCGCCGTCAGGAGATGGGCATACTGGTGTCCCTTGGCGTCGGCAAGCCCTCCCTGGTCGCCCAATACCTCACCGAGATGGTGCTGATCGGTCTGCCGTCCCTCGCCCTCGGCTGGCTGTGCGCGCAGGGAATGGCCCAATGGCTCGGCACCACGGCGCTCCATTCCGTGAACGCCTCCGCGGCGAAGGAGCTGAGCAGCATGGGGCAGGTCGGCGGCGACCTTGAATCCAGCATGTCGGTGCGCACCCTGGATTCGCTCACGGTGTCGGTCGACGGGACCGCCATGCTGTACGTGGCGCTCGGATTGTTGGCGGTGATGCTGGTGTGCGTCGCGGTGGCGTGCATGCCGATGCTGCGCAAATCGCCGCGAGACCTGTCGGAGATTCGATGATGAGCATGAATGTGTGGAAGCGTGCCACGTTGGCGATCGTACGCAAGCCGGTACGCAGCGGCATCATCGGTCTGCTGATGCTGATGGTCTTCACGAGCCTGGTGGCGCAGGTCGGAGTCTCGACGGCCCTGCGTACCATGTCCGACGGCATCGGCGCGGGCATGGGCATAGGGTTTACCGTCAGCGCCGGCGAGAATCCCATCAGCGCCGAGGAGGCGAGCCGGTTCTCGCGTATCCCCGGTGTGACGAAGACCGCCTATGCGACGAAGACCTTGGCGCAGGTGGATGGCGCGCGCCCGGTCATGCCTCGGCAGGGCCCCCGATTGGACTCCGATCTGGCCATGCAGGTCAGCGTGCTGGGCACCACCGATTCCTCATTGTCCGAGGAATTCCAGAGCGGCCTGTACCGCCTGGAGCAGGGCCGCCATATCTCGGGCGACGGCGACGATGTGCTGGTCCACCGCGACTTCGCGCTGCAGAACGGCCTATCGGTCGGCTCGACATTCCGTCTCCGGCAGGAGGGGCGCA
>OCQB01001851.1_pt1 | contig 15494 bp, 12 predicted proteins | sample 1538631 | NCBI WGS metagenome assembly OCQB01 (sample SAMN04571713, study PRJEB22368) | human gut metagenome | biome: human gut; material: stool | host: Homo sapiens | place: Luxembourg | collected 2012-10-19
AAAGATCGTTTGGCCTACGCCGAAGAACGTTTTCAAAAATGTGGGTGTCGTTCTTGCGACGATCATCCTGCTTGGTCTCTTCATTTTCCTGCTGGATACCGTCTTCATGAATTTGCTGGGTCTCGTCATGCAAGTGGCGAAATAAGCAGCGTGAATGATCACGCGTTTATTTGAGAAGCGGAGGAATCGAAATGTCGGACGAAGCAAAATGGTATGTTGTTCATACCTATTCCGGGTATGAGAACAAGGTTGCGTCAAATCTGGAGAAGACGGTGGAAAACCACTCTTTACAGAATTTGATTTTTGAGATTCGCGTACCCACCGAAAAGGTCACAGAAGTTGCCGCAAACGGCAAGACCAAGGAAGTGGAACGCAAGATTTTTCCGGGTTACGTCATTGTAAAGATGATCCTCACGGATGAATCGTGGTACGCGGTTCGCAATATCCGCGGCTGCACGGGCTTCGTCGGCCCGTCTTCCAAGCCGATTCCGCTCACGGATGAAGAAGTGGAGCGACTCGGTGTGGAGACGAGGAATGTCGAAGTCTCCTACAATGTCGGTGACAGCGTCCAGATTACCGACGGCCCGCTTGAGGGCTTTATCGGAACAGTGGAAGAGATTGATGTGGACAAGAACCACATTCGCGTCATGGTTTCGATGTTCGGACGTGAAACCCCGGTTGACCTGGAACTTGACCAGGCGGAGCCGGTGGAATAACACACGGTAAATTGCGGTAATCCGCTTTTTATTGAGGGGGATACGTCCCCCTGTGGGAGGAACGCCTGAATTTTCACGGACGTTCCGCCATCAACCACGAATTTTGGAGGTGCAAACAAATGGCTCAGAAGGTTACGGGCTTTATTAAGCTCCAGATACCTGCCGGTAAAGCTACCCCGGCACCACCGGTTGGTCCGGCTCTCGGTCAGCACGGTGTTAACATCATGGCATTTACAAAGGAATTTAACGAGCGCACCAAGGGCGACGCTGGTCTTATCATCCCGGTCGTCATCACAGTATACGCAGACCGTTCCTTTACCTTTGTAACAAAGACGCCGCCTGCAGCAGTTCTTATTAAGAAGGCTTGCGGCATCGAAACAGCTTCGGGCACACCGAACAAGACAAAGGTCGCAAAGATTACCCGCGAGCAGGTAAAGAAGATCGCCGAGCAGAAAATGCCTGATCTCAACGCTGCATCCATCGAGAGTGCTATGAGCATGATCGCCGGTACTGCACGCAGCATGGGCATCGAAGTAGTCGATTGATTTGATTTTACCCGGGTGGGAGGAAACTCTCTGAGAATCCGATATCTACCACTTTAGGAGGAACATGAATGAAACACGGTAAAAAGTATGTCGATGGCGCAAAGCTCATCGAGCGCAGCCGCCTTTATGATACGCAGGAAGCGCTTGACCTCTGTGTCAAGACTGGTACAGCAAAGTTCGACGAAACCGTTGAAGTCCACGTAAAGCTGGGCGTTGACGGCCGTCATGCAGACCAGCAGGTCCGCGGTGCTATTGTCCTGCCGCACGGTACGGGCAAGACCGTCCGCGTGCTCGCAATCTGCAAGCCGGAGAAGGAAGACGAGGCTCGTGCAGCCGGTGCTGAATTCGTCGGCGGCAATGATATGATCCAGAAGATCCAGTCCGAAGGCTGGATGGATTTTGACGTCCTCATCACGACCCCGGATATGATGGGTATGGTTGGCCGTCTCGGTAAGATCCTTGGCCCGCGCGGCCTCATGCCGAACCCGAAGGCCGGCACCGTTGCTCCGGACATTGCACGTGCAATCACCGAAGCGAAGGCCGGTAAGATCGAGTATCGTCTCGACAAGACCAACATCATCCACTGCCCGATCGGCAAGATTTCCTTCGGCACAGAGAAGCTGACGGAAAACTTCAACACGCTGCTGGAAGCCATCAACAAGGCAAAGCCGGCTGCTGCTAAGGGCCAGTACATCCGTTCCTGCGTTGTTGCTGCAACGATGGGCCCGGGCGTGAAGATCAACCCGAACAAGGTTGGCTAAGATTCGTCTGAATCTTAAATTTAAGGCTTGACAGAGTTCTTCTGCCATGCTATAATTACAAAGCTGTTTACCTAAGACAGCAGGTGCACCGGTTTTCCGGACTGAAAGGTTTTACCGCCTGCCGAGGGAGCGGAAAAGTTACTTTGTACTTTTTATGCCTTCCTGCGGTAAGTGGGAAGGCATTTTTAGTTTTCGCACCGAGGAAAATCGTTCATTTTGGCGCTTTTCCAAATCATAACTGAAAGGCGAGGTGAATATTTTGCCCAGTAAAAGCGTTTTGGAAACAAAGCAGGCAATTGTTGCTCAGCTGAAGGATAAGGTCGCTAACAGCGTATCCGGTGTTGTCGTAGACTACAAGGGTATCACTGCAGAGGCCGACACAAAGCTCCGTAAGGAACTGCGTGAAGCCGGCGTTGAGTACACTGTCGTTAAGAATACTCTTCTCAAGCGTGCTATCGAAGGCACCGAGATCGAGGGTATGTCCGAGGTTCTCGAAGGCACAACCGCTCTGGCTGTTTCCCACGAGGATCAGATCGCTCCGGCAAGAATCCTGAACAAGTTTGCAAAGGATTCCGACGGTAAGTTCGTGATTAAGTCCGGCTACATGGACGGTAAGGTCATGTCTCCGGCAGAGATCGCTGCAATCGCAGATCTCCCGAGCAAGGAAGGTCTTGTTCAGATGCTGCTTAGCGTTCTCGTATCCGGCCCGCGTGGTCTTGCTATTGCACTTAGTGAAGTTGCAAAGGCTCAGGAAACTGCATAAGTTTGCAGGATAATTTTCAAATTTAAATTTTAGGAGGATATTACAATGGCTGATATCGCAAAGTTTGTTGAAGAAATCAAGTCCATGACCGTTCTCGAGCTCAACGAGCTGGTCAAGGCTATCGAAGAGGAGTTCGGCGTTTCCGCTGCTGCTCCGGTTATGGTCGCTGGCGCTGGCGCTGCTGCTCCGGCTGCTGAAGAGAAGACCGAGTTCGACGTTGTTCTGAAGTCTGCTGGCGCAAACAAGATCAACGTTATCAAGGTTGTTAAGGAAGCTACCGGCCTGGGCCTGAAGGAAGCTAAGGCTATGGTTGACGAGGCTCCGAAGACCATTAAGGAAGGCGTTTCCAAGGACGACGCTGAGGCTCTTAAGACGAAGCTCACCGAGGCTGGCGCTGAGGTCGAGCTGAAGTAATTTAGCTTCACCTTATAATTGTCTGATTCAAGATCCGCAAATGCAGTTCGCTGTGTTTGCGGGTCTTTTTTCTTTTCGGCTATATGGTTTTCTGAAATATAATTTGGCAGCTTTATTCACAAAATAGTCATTGCTTTTTTGTTTTTGTCGGTCTATAATATGTTCATTCCTTAACAGTTCAAAAATGAACAATTCAGTTTTAAACTGTTTTTTGGAAATGGACATCGTTAAGAACTTTTGGCGATGTTCAGCAGTAAGCAACAGGAGGTGCGAGGAATGAAGCGAGACGAGCAAGCGTGTACGGCCGTGCCGTTTCACGACGGGCTTGCGGAGCACTTAACGCAGATCGCGCGCATCATCCATACGGAGCTGCGCAAGGTGCTGGCGGATGAAGACCTTTCCGCGGTGGAATCCGGTGTGATCATGTGCCTTTCCACAACAAAGGTCGATACGGCCGGGCGCATTGCGCGGCGCATGGGTGTTTCGCGCTCGTTGATGAGTAAGGCGGTAGACCACCTTGTGCGCGGCGGATGGATTGAAACAAAACCGGACCAAAGCGACCGTCGCATGGTACATTTGGTTTTGTTGCCGAAGGCCGAGCCGGCTGTTAAGCGGTGCAGAGAGCTGAAGCATGAATATTATGAAAAAATGTGCGCCGGTGTCAGCCCGGAAGACATGCAGGTCTTCCACCGCGTCATGGAGCAAATACGGCGAAACCTTGAAAACTTTACCGAGACAGGCAGATACCCGGAGATGAGAAAGGAGAAAACCGAATGAAATTGCTGAAAACGTACCTAAAGCCGTTTGCGGCGCTGGTGCTGGCGTGCATTCTGCTGCTTTTCGGGCAGGCGATGTGTGACTTGACATTACCGAACCTGATGAGCGACATTGTGAACACCGGCATTCAGCTTGGCGGCGTGGATGAGGCTGCACCTGCGGTTTTGAACCAACAGGCCGTTGACTTATTGGCGCTGTTTATGAACGACGCGGAGGCGGGGACGTTCAAAAACGCCTACACGCCCGTGGAGCACGGCAGCGATGAAGAGACGAAGCTTGCGAAAACCTACGAGAATATCAAGGACATGGATGCGGTCGCTTTAAGCGAAGATGCAGACGTGCAGGCGGTGGGCGATGCCTACGGTAAAGCGGCGTATGCGTTCATGACATTTCTGAAGGATTACGGCGCGCAGACCGGCCAGGCGGTGGACACCGAAAGCGGCGTGCAGGACATGGATATGCGTCAGCTTTATGCTGTTATCCCCATGTTACAGCAGATGCCGAAAGAGACGTTCAGCGAAGCGATCGATTCTGCCGAAAACGCGCAGTCGATGATCGGCTCGCAGGTGGGCGCGACGTTTACAAAGCTGTTCTATAAGGAACTCGGCGTCGATTTGGACGCAAAACAGGTGCGCTACATTGTGATAAAGGGCCTTGAGATGCTCGGCATTGCGCTGCTCGGCGTACTGGCGGCGATGCTCGTCGGATTCTTCGCGTCGCGCATTTCGTCCGGCGTGGCAAAGCAGATGCGCAGCGATGTGTTCCGCAAGGTGGAAAGCTTTTCCAACACGGAGTTCGATAAATTTTCCACCGCATCACTCATCACGCGCACGACGAACGACGTGACACAGGTGCAGATGCTTATTTCCATGGGTCTGCGTTTGATGTGCTACGCGCCGATCATGGGCGTGGGCGGCATTATTTTCGCGCTGCAAAAAAGCGTTTCGCTAAGCTGGATCATTGCGCTCGCGGTCATCGTCTTGCTGGGGCTTGTCGTCGTACTTTTAAACGTTGCAATGCCGAAATTCAAGAGCTTGCAGCGTTTGACGGACAGATTAAACCTCGTCAGCCGCGAGAATTTGAGCGGCATGCTCGTGGTACGCGCGTTTACGAATGAGAAATTCGAGGAGGCGCGCTTTGATAAGGCGAATGAAGACCTCACCCGTACAAACCGCTTTACCCAGCGCGTGATGAGCGTTACAATGCCGATCATGATGCTCATCATGAATCTTGTCACGCTGCTCATCATGTGGGTGGGTGGGCACGCCATTGCGGAATCCACCATGCAGGTAGGCGACATGATGGCGTATATCCAGTACACAATGCAGATCATCATGTCGTTCCTGATGATTGCGATGATCTTCATTATGGTGCCGCGCGCCATGGTCTCCGCAGACCGTGTGCAGGAGGTGCTGACGACGGAGCTTTCCATTAAAGAGCCGGAAAACCCGGTTACACTCGGTAATGAAAGCGGTGAGCTGCGTTTTGACGACGTTTCCTTCCGCTACGGCAACGCCGAGGAAGATACCTTGAGCCACATTTCGTTTACCGCAAAGCCCGGCCAAACGACGGCGTTTATCGGCGCGACGGGTGCGGGAAAATCGACGCTCATCAACCTCATTCCACGTTTTTACGATGTCACCGGCGGCGCAGTTTACCTGAACGGCAAGGATATCCGCACGCTTTCGCAAAAGGAACTGCGCGATAACATCGGCTACGTGCCGCAGAAGGCCATGCTGTTCTCCGGCACAATTGATTCCAACATCAAGTACGGCAAGGAAGACGCCGATGTGAACGAGGTGCTGGCAGCGCTCGATTGCGCACAGGCTACGGAATTTGTCAGCGAATTGCCGAACGGCGTGGAAAGCTCCATCGCGCAGGGCGGCAGCAACGTTTCCGGCGGCCAGAAGCAGCGTCTTGCCATTGCCCGTGCGCTCGTGAAAAAAGCGCCGGTGTATATTTTCGACGATAGCTTCTCCGCGCTCGATTTCAAAACGGATGCAAAGCTGCGCCGTGCGCTGACGAAATACACGGAAAACGCTGTCGTGCTCATCGTCGCGCAGCGCGTTTCCACCATCATGAACGCCGAGCAGATCATAGTGCTGGATGAAGGCAAAATCGTCGGCAAGGGCACGCACAAAGAGCTTTTGAAAACGTGCCCGGAATACCGCGAGATTGCGGAAAGTCAGCTTTCAAAGGAGGAATTGGCATGAGCGAACCGAAAAGAAACGCACCGCGTCCGCACGGGCCCGGCAGAGGCATGATGCCCACCGAAAAAGCCAAGGACTTCAAAGGCAGCTTTAAAAAGCTTATTTCGTATCTTTCCCCGTTTAAGTTTAAAATACTCATCGTCGTCATTTTCGCGGCGCTTTCCACCGTGTTCACGATCGTCGGCCCGAAGATCCTCGCAAAAGCGACCGATGAGCTGACGGCCGGTTTGATGCGCATCATCACCGGCGCTGCGGAGGGCATTGACTTTGGCTATATTGCGAAAGTTTTACTGTTCCTTGTGGGGTTATATGCGTTGAGCGCGCTGTTCTCCTACATTCAGGGATTTACGATGTCCGGCGTTTCGGCGAAGGTCTCGTACAACATGCGGCGTGCCATTATGGAGAAAATCGACCGCCTGCCCGTCTCGTATTTTCACAAAACGAGTCAGGGTGACGTGCTTTCCCGCATCACGAACGATGTTGATACGCTCAGCCAGAGTCTTAACCAGAGCATCACGCAGCTTATCACGTCTGTGTGCTCCATCATCGGTGTGCTTATTATGATGCTTTCCATCAGCTGGCAGTTGACGCTTGTCGCACTGTGCATCGTCCCGATTTCTTTGCTGCTTGTCGGACGCATTGTGAAATCCTCGCAGAAATATTTCGTCGGCCAACAGGAATACCTCGGCGCGGTGAACGGTCACGTGGAGGAAATGTACGGCGGGCACGTCGTCGTGAAGGCGTTTAACGGCGAAGCGCGCTCCATGGAGAAATTCGAGTGCGAAAACGAAAAGCTCTATAACGCGGGCTGGAAGTCGGAGTTCCTCTCCGGCCTGATGCAGCCGATCATGGGCTTTGTGGGCAATCTCGGCTACGTTGTGGTGTGCATTTTGGGCGCATCTATGGCGGCAGGCGGCAGCATGACCATCGGCGGTATTCAGGCGTTCATCCAGTATCTGCGCAGTTTCACGCAGCCCATCACCCAGATGGCAAGCATCTCAAGTCAGGTACAGCGCACCATGGCGGCGGCAGAGCGCATTTTCAATTTCCTTGATGAGCCTGAGATCGTCGAAAAAACACCGAAATACACCGTGGAAAACAGCAATATCCGCGGCGACATCCGCTTTGACCATGTTTGCTTCGGTTACGAAGACACCGATGAGACTGTCATCCACGATTTCTCCGCCGATGTGAAAGCGGGCCAGAAGATCGCTATTGTCGGCCCGACGGGTGCAGGCAAAACGACTATGGTAAAGCTTCTCATGCGCTTCCATGATTTAAAATCCGGCAGAATTTACCTTGACGGCAAGGACATCACGGAGTTTGCCCGCGGCGACCTCAGAAAAGAATTCGGCATGGTTCTGCAGGACACGTGGCTTTACAGCGGCACCATCATGGAGAACATCCGTTACGGCCGCTTGGACGCGACGGACGAGGAGGTCATTCAGGCGGCAAAAGCGGCGCAGGTTGACCACTTTGTGCGCACGTTGCCGGACGGCTACAACACGATCCTCAATGAAGAAGCGACGAATGTCTCGCAGGGACAAAAGCAGCTGCTCACCATCGCCCGTGCGATTTTGTCCGACAGCCGCATCATGATCCTTGACGAAGCGACAAGCTCCGTCGATACGCGCACCGAGCTTTCCATCCAGACTGCGATGGATAACCTGATGCGCGGCCGCACAAGCTTTATCATCGCGCACCGCCTCTCGACAATCCGCAATGCTGACCTCATCCTCTGCATGAAGGACGGCGACATCGTGGAGCAGGGCACGCATGAAGAATTGCTCGCAAAAAACGGCTTCTACGCCAACCTCTACAACAGCCAGTTCGAGCACGCAGAGGAAAGCGCGTAAAACGCCTGTAAAACAAAACGAAGCTGTCTTCTCTGACAAAGAGAGGACAGCTTTTTTGGTGGTTTTGAAGATTGACAAATGCCTAAAAGGACGGCTACAATAACCGCATAAAGGGGGCGTTTGTATGTTTTTGGATGAACTGAAAAAGAGGAATGTGCCGCGTTTAAAATCACGCGCGGAGATGTTGGAGCTTTTGCAGCGGGAGGAATACGGCTGCTTGCCGAAGGCGCCGGAATCGTTCGTTTGGGAAGCGGAGCCCGGCGTTGCGGATAATTTCTGCGCGGGCAAGGCGACGCTGGAAAAGCTGACGTTTCGCGTTGTGGTAAACGGCAAAGATTTCGCGTTCCCGGTGTATTTGGCTGTGCCGACCGCAGAGGGGGCGCACCCGTTTTTTGTCCACATCAATTTCAGAAGCGATGTGCCGGACCGCTACATGCCGACGGAGGAGCTCATCGACAACGGCTTTGCGGTGCTTTCGTTCGGCTATGAGGATGTGACGCGCGACGACGGCGACTTCACCTCCGGCCTTGCGGGTGTTCTGTATGAAAACGGCAAACGCGCGCCGCATGACGCGGGTAAAATCGCACTGTGGGCGTGGGCGGCGATGCGCTGCATGGATTACGCCGAGCACGACGAGCGGTTGGACTGCGCAAAGTCCGTTGTGTGCGGGCATTCGCGCCTCGGCAAAACGGCACTGCTCACTGCTGCGCTGGATACCCGCTTCGCGTTTGGCTACTCGAACGATTCCGGCTGTGCCGGTGCGGCGCTGTTCCGCGGCAAAAAAGGCGAGCAGCTTGACGATATTTATAGGCAGTTTCCGTTCTGGTTCAGCGAATCGTTCGGGCAGTATGTCGGCAAAACGGACGCGCTGCCGTTTGACCAGCACTACTTGCTCGCGAGCATTGCGCCGCGCTATGTATACGTGGCGTCTGCGGCGGGCGACGACTGGGCAGACCCCGCGTCCGAGCTTTTGAGCTGCTATGCGGCGGCAGCGGGGGACAAGGAGGCATTTCCCTATGAAGAAACGTCGGAAGACTACGATTTTAACCTGCACGCGGGCCGCATCGGCTATCACCGCCGTCCCGGTCTGCACTATTTCAGCCGCGAGGACTGGAACCGGTTTGTTGCGTTTTTTGAAAGCAAGCAATAAGGCGGTGTATAGCAAACGGGCGGCATGCCGCCCTTGGGAGACTCCCTGATCGGGTCTCCCACAGACGGAACGTCCACCGGAAGTTCCGTCCTCCCATCTTGATTTTTGCGAACGCAATGAGATTTCGTTTTCTGCGGAAAGCGCCTCAGGGCTTTGCCCCGAGACCCTATAAACTTTTACGTTTATAAGACGTGAAAACGGCGAAATCCTGAACAGGACTCGCCGTTTTCTTATGCTTTATTTTAATTCTTGCGGTTGAAATTGATGAGGCAGCCGGCTTTGACGATCTTCTTTTCGTCTTCCGTCATCGGGGCGATGTAAAGCTCGATCTCCTTTACTTCATCGCCGAGCACATACGCTTTAATGCTCTGCATATCGCCGTCCATGGCGTCCAAAACGTTCGGGACGAGGATATAATCACCGATCTCGAAGGCGGGCTCATTCTTCATCTGGAACGGCAGCATGCCCCAGTTCATCACGTTGGAGCGGTAACGCTTGGTGGCATACTCGGAGCAGATATTCGCAAGGCCGCCCAAGACGCGCTGGCAGCTTGCTGCCTGCTCGCGCGCAGAGCCGTCGCCGGGCTTCACGCAGTAAATGACGCTGCCGATTTCGATTGTCTTTTCATCGACGTCGGGCAGGATGTTTTTCACTTTCCCGAGTGCGCTTTTCAGAGCTTCATCGCTTTGTGCTTCGCCCGCAAGTCTCGCTTTTTCGAGTGCACGGACATCCTTTGCACGCTGCACGTAACCGGGGTCGCGGCGGGAGCAAGCCCCAGTGGGTTGGAGCGGTACGAAGACGTTTCGCCGGACGGGATCAATTCGTCGGTCGTTGTGACCTTATCCATGATCTTTGAGCAGACGCGCAGCAGAATGTTCTGCGCAAGTGCCTCCTGCTCCGGCCAATCCTTGATGTTCGGGCCGTAGATGAGCTTATCCTCCGGCTCTGCCTTGCCGAAGCCGTTGTAAATGCGGGCGCGGTAGGAGGAATCATCGTAGTTGTATTCCGGCACTTCGTAGTTGTCCGCGTACTTTTCGGCGGAGGTCAAAATGCCGCCGTTTGCCGCCGTTGCCGCGATAGAACGTGCGTCCATGAGTGCGACGGCGCTCAGTTGGCCTGCGCCCGGCTTGGAGCCTTCGCGGTTCGGGAAGTTGCGTGTGGCGTGGCGGATGCTCAGCGCGTTATTCGCCGGTGTATCACCTGCGCCGAAGCACGGGCCGCAGAATGCGGTCTTCACGATGGCGCCCGTCGCCATGAGGTCGGAAATGGCACCCTTTGCGAGCAGGTCCATAAACACCGGCTGTGAGGACGGGTAGACGTCCAGTGTGAATTCGCCCTGACCGCACTGCGCGCCCTTTAAGATGTGCGCTGCCGCCATGACGTTCGTATATGTGCCGCCCGCGCAGCCCGCAATGATGCCCTGCTGCACCTGCAAACCCTTTGGGGTGATCTTATCCGTCAGACTGAATTCGATATCCTTGCCTTCCGTCAAGCGTGCGGCTTCCTTTTCTACTTCGCGCAGGATGTCGCCGAGATTCGCGTTCAATTCGTCAATCTCAAACGCGTTGCTCGGGTGGAATGGCAGCGCGATCATCGGCTTTACGGTGGAAAGGTCTACATAGACCAAGCCGTCGTAGTATGTCACGTCGGCCGGCTTTAACTCGCGGTAATCGTCCGCGCGGCCGTGCTTTGCAAGGTAGGCCTTCGTGTCGTCGTCTGTGCACCAGACGGAGGTGAGACATGTGGTCTCGGTCGTCATGACGTCCACGCCGTTGCGGTAATCGGTCGTCATGCTCTTGATGCCGGGGCCGACGAACTCCATGACCTTGTTTTTTACGTAGCCGTTTTTAAACACCGCGCCGATGATGGCAAGCGCGATGTCCTGCGGGCCCACGCCCGGGCGCGGCTTGCCGGTGAGGTACACCGCCACAACGCCGGGGTACGCGACATCGTACGTGTTTTCGAGCAGCTGCTTGACGAGCTCGCCGCCGCCTTCGCCGATGGCCATGGTGCCGAGCGCACCGTAGCGCGTGTGGGAATCGGAGCCGAGAATCATTTTGCCGCAGCCCGCCATGGCCTCGCGCATGTACTGGTGAATGACCGCCATGTGGGGCGGCACATAAATGCCGCCGTATTTGCGTGCGGCGGAAAGGCCGAACACGTGGTCGTCCTCGTTGATGGTGCCGCCCACGGCGCACAAGCTGTTGTGGCAGTTTGTGAGCACGTAGGGGATGGGGAACTTCTCCATGCCGGAGGCGCGCGCCGTCTGAATGATGCCGACGAACGTGATGTCGTGCGAGGCGAGCGCATCAAATTTTAAGCGCAGGTTCTGCATATCCTCTGCGGTGTTGTGCGCTTTTAAAATGGAATAGGCAATGGTACCCTGTTTTGCCGTGTCTTTTTGATAGGTCTCGGGTGCAGCGGCTTCCGGCACGATCTCTGTGCCGTTCACAAGGTAAACGCCGCCGTCATAAAGCTTTACCATATTCATTCACCGAAACTTCCGAAGGAGCCCGGAAGCAATCCTTTCTTTTAGCATTGCATGGCCGCGCAGAAAATCCTGCGCTTAGTTGCTTTCAGTATAGCATAATAAAGGCGGATTTGCAATTTGCATTTCTGCTTTTTCATTTTGTTCAAAAACGGTTCAGTCTTCCGCGATGACTTTTGCTGCGGCGGAGCCCGAAGCGGTCTTCCAAATGCGGATCATCGTCGGGATGCGGCTTTGCAGTTCCGAAACGTGAGAGATGATACCGACGACGCGCCCGCTTTGGCGGATGCTCTCGAGCGCGCGCATGGCGGTATCGAGCGTGTCGGTATCGAGCGAGCCGAAGCCCTCGTCGATGAAAATGGAATCAAGCCGCACCGCGCCCGAGTAGCTCTGCACCACGTCCGAAAGCCCGAACGCAAGGGAAAGGGATGCCAAAAACTGCTCGCCGCCCGAAAGTGTCTCTACGGAGCGGCACGTGCCGCTCATGCCGTCCAAAACCTCAATGTCAAGCCCGCCGTAGCCCGCGCCGCTTTTGCCCTGCTTGTGCTGCAAGGCGTAGCGCCCGCGGCTTAAAACGGAGAAAAAGCGGTTTGCACTCTGGATGGTCTCGTCGAGCATCATGCCGAGTACGTACTGCAAAAGCGGCACGCGCAAGGCGTTGCTGCGGCCGGTCACGTACCCCGCAAGCTTTGCTGCGCGGCTGTACTGTACGTCGAGCGCGGCGGCTTCCTCCGTGTATTGCTGCACGGCGGCGGCGCTTTCCGCAATGGTGCGCAGGTCGGAGCCAAAGCGTCCAAGCTGCACGGAAAGCGTCTGCGTTTCGGTGCTTTTTGCGTCCAGCTCCGCTTTGCTTTGCGGAAGGTCCTTTTCCGGCGCTGCGCCGAGGGCATTTTTCGCTTCCTTTGCGGCGAACATCTGCTGTGCGGCAGCTTTTACGGCCTCGTTTGCGGCAGAAAGCGCGTTTTCCGCGGCGTGGAACGCTTCCTCAAGCGCTGCGGTCTCCTGCTCGAGCACGCGAATGCGCTTTTGTATTTCGGTCATCTCCAATGTGATTTGCGCCGCATCGCGTACGGCGTCCATGGCGCTTAATTGGCGGCGTTTTTCTTCTAAAGCGGCGCGGCAGGCGGCAAGCGCAGCGTTATGGCGGCTTTCGACCTGCATAAGCGCTTCGCGTTCCGCTTTGAGTGTCTCAAGTTTCTTGTGTGCGGCCGGCGCCTGCGCTGCAAGCTTTTGTGCTTCGTTGAGCGCCGTTTGCGCCGCAGTATAGGCCGCTGTGAGCACTTCTTCGCTTTCTGTGATGCTTTTTGCGGCATCGTTTGCGGCGTTTAATTGTGCGAAAGCGACCTCGTGCCGCGCTTTTGCGGCGGCGGCCGTCTGCTCGGCGCGGCTTTGCTCCTGCCGCAGGTCTTCAAGCTTGTTGCGCAGCGCATCAAGTTCTTCTTTTGTCGTCTCGCCTGCGCACGGCACGGCGAGCACGGGGTGGTGCACCGCGCCGCAAACGGGACAGGGCGTGCCGTCCGTGAGCCCAGTGGCGAGCGCGGCGGCGCTGTTTTGGTTCCATTTGGCTTCTGCCGCCGAGAGCAGCTTATCCTGCCCCACGACGGTCAGACGCGCGGTGCGCGCCGCGTCTTCGGCAGCTCCCCACAATTTTTTGCACTGCGCTTCGACTTTGGCGGCGTCACTGCGCGTTTTCAGCGCGACAAGCTGTTCGCTTAAGATGGTCTGCGTCTGTAAGAGCGACGCGAGCCGGTCTTTTGCGGCATCGGCCTTTTCGGTGAATGCTTCGCCTACCGCGATGCGCCGCAGCACCTCCGGCAGCTTTTGGCGGTCGTCCTCTGCCTGCTTCTGCACGGCGCGCTCGCGCTCCTCCTCGGCGCGCAGTTCTTTTAAAAGCTGCTCCTTTTGCAGGCTGCGTTCCTGCTCCGCACGCAGCTGTTCGCTTCGTTTTAAAAGTGTGTCCTTTTCGGCGGTCAGCTTTGTAAGTCCCGCGCGGTTCTGCTCGGCGCGCGTATACTGCGCTTTGGCGGAAGCTGCCCGCGTTTCGGCGGTTTTCAGCTGCGCTTCGGCATCGGTCTCAGCTTTTTGGCACTGCTCAAATTGCAGTGCACGGGTGTATTGCTTTTGTGCGAGCGTCAGTGCTTCTTTCGCGGCGGCGAGCGCTTTTTCGGTCCGTGCGCATTCTGATCGAAGCGCTTCCGTTTGCACGGCGAGCGCCTCGGCGGTCTCCGCGCCATGCTTTTCGAGCAGCGATTTCAGTTTTGTCTCGCACGTTTCGCGCTTTGCGTACAGCTTTTTTTGCCGCTCCGTAAATTTCATCGCGATGCGTTCCCATAGCTCGCAGGAGAAAAGCGTTTTCAAAATGGCTGCTTTTTCGGTAGAATTCGCGCGCAGAAGCTGCATGAATTTGCCCTGCGGCAGCACGATGACCTGCGAAAATTGCTCGGCGGTGAGGGAAAGCAGGTTTTCCGCGTAGCCTGTCACATTGCGCGCCGCACCCGAAGCGGCAAGCGCCCAGCCGTCTGCCGTGCGGCGCTTGCACTCGTTTTCTTCCTCGGTGATAAAATCGTCGCTGCCGCGCTTTTTGCGGCGGTACAGCGCGCGGCGGAAGCAATATTCGTCTTCGCCGAGCGCAAAATGATAGACGACCTCGGTGCGGTCGCTGTCCACGGCGGCAAGGCAGCGCATATCTTGAAACGTGCGCCGCCCGCCCGTCGATTTATAAAAGAGCGCGATGCTCATGGCGTCGAGCAGCGTCGTTTTGCCGCCGCCCGTCTGTCCGGTGATGAGGAACAGCCCCGCTTCGTTCAGCTTTTCAAAATCGATGACGGTGTGCTCCAGATACGGCCCAAACGCCGAAAGCTCCAAACGGATCGGTCTCACGTTGCATCGCCCTCCAGTTCCTTTAGAATTTCCGCCAGCAGCGCTTCGTCCTCCGGCTGCGCTTCCTCACCGCAGACCTCCTTTAAAAAGCCGCGGAAAAGCTCCGCGCGGCTGCGGCTGTGCAGATCGGCTTCCGCCTGCGTGCCTGCGTGCTGCTTTAAAAACCACGTGCTGCGCACGCCGAGTACATTCGGGTAATAGGGGCGCAGTCGGTCGGCCGGGCGGAAAACCGGCTCGTCGTCGGTGAGCAGAATTTCCACATAGTCTTCATTGGGCGCCGCCTGCCCGTTTTCGAGCAGCGCCGCAAACGTACCCTCTATGCGCTTTACGTCGTGCAGAGGGGTTACGGGGATGCACGTTGTTTCCACCGTGTCGCCGAGCGTGACGAGCGTCATGCTCTTTTTCTGGTGCGCTTCGTCTACGGAATATTTGAGCGGTGAGCCCGCGTAGCGCGCCGTGTCGCCTGCCCTTTGCGCCGCGTGCAGGTGCCCGAGCGCCGCATAGTCAAACGGGGAGAAGACATCCGTCGGCACATCGCCCGCGCCGCCGACAAAAAGGCGGCTTTCGGAATCGGAGGTGGAGGCCCCCGCCGCAAAGCAGTGCGCGACCAAAACGTGCTTTTTCGCGGGGTCAAACGCTTTTTCCATTTTTTCTACCGCCGCGCGCATGCAGGCCCCCGCACCGCGCAGCGTTTCATCGCCCAGCATTTCGCGCATCTGGGCGTTTTCAAAGTACGGCAGCGGGAAAATCTGTATGTTGCCGATCTCGACCGGCGTAAACGTGTCTTTAAGCTCCGTGATGATATGGATGCCGTGCCGCGCAAGCAGGCTTTTGCCCACCGCAATGCGGTCCGGGCTGTCGTGGTTGCCGGAAATGATGACGGCGGGGATGCTCCGTTCGCACAGCGCATCGATGAGCTCGTCGAATAAATGAA
>OCQB01001856.1_pt1 | contig 15460 bp, 14 predicted proteins | sample 1538631 | NCBI WGS metagenome assembly OCQB01 (sample SAMN04571713, study PRJEB22368) | human gut metagenome | biome: human gut; material: stool | host: Homo sapiens | place: Luxembourg | collected 2012-10-19
GGTGGGAAGATACCATTGGCAAGGTCGTGGACGAGAAACAGGTTTTGTTCAGCAAGGAGCTGAAGCCTCAGTCTGTTCCGGATGCCGGTCAAGCCTCTTTCTATGGCATTAAACTCGACCTCTCGGCTATCCGTAAGGAGGTGAAAAGCGTACAAGAGTATGCGGCGGATCAGGAAATAGCCGGTAAGGAAGTATCAGAGTGGCAACAGCAGCTTGAGAAGTTGGGAGAGGAAAAAGAAAAGGAACTGGCCTTGATTCGGAAAAGACATCAGGCCACGCTTAGTACCTGTAAGGAGGATGTGGCTCAATCCACTTATTGTATGGAGCAGAACGATAAGCGTATCCGGCTCCTGAAAGCGGATGAAATCAGGTGGGAACAGAAGGCAGGGGAGGAGAAGCGTGTCCTGCTGGAACAATTGGATAAACAGTTGGCCGAGGCTACCCGTAGCCTGCAGGGGACAGTGGCGGAATTGGAACAGTTCAATCATCTGCTCGAAACTCGTGTACGTCAAAAGGAGAAGGAACGTAACCAGAGAATGCAAGAAGAGGATGCCCTGATCCGTAACAAACAAGAAGAAATTCACCTGTCCATTGCTTCCGAAAAGCAGAAAACCGATGAACTGCTGGCAACCATGGACAAAGACTTGCTGCACGAACTCTCCGGGAAAGGAGTGGATACGGAGCGTATCACTGCTTTGCGTAATGAAGTGGCCCGTACGGAACAGGAGCTGGTGTTTATTGACCAACATCGTCGCCTGGTCTACGATTACGAGAAGGACAAGAGAGAATTCTTTGACCGGATGGACGAATTCAGAAACGAAAAGCAGTTGGCCGAGAAAGAATTGGAAGGCGAGAAAGAAAAGTTCCGTTTGAAAGAGGAAGAATTGAATCTGAAAGTAACGGGACTGAACAAGCAGCTGGCTGAGACAAACCCGCCTGAAACATTTGGACGAGGATATTCGGGAGACGGAGAACTTCAAAACGCTCAATATCTGTCCGCCTGTGTTACAAACGGGGGTGGAAACAGAGAATGCCAAGCGCTGTAAGAAGGTGATTGAGGAACTGACTCAAAACCATTACCGGCAGATTGAACAGGAAAAAGACTTCAGGGAGGCCGTCGGTCGGTTTTCCGGTAATTTTTCCGAGCAGAATACGTTCAATTTCCGTACGCGGCTTACGAAGCGGGAAGAGTTTATGACTTTTGCCGCCGATCTGAAAGAATTTATTGATAATGATAAGATTATTGATTTTGAACGTCGTTCAAACGAGGCATACACCGACTTGATTCATCGGATTGGAAAAGAAACGACGGACATGCTTTCAAAAGAGGGACTGATTCGTAAGACCATAAGCGATATCAACAGTGACTTTGTGGAACGCAACTTTGCCGGAGTTATCAAGAGTATAGCCTTGCAGATTGTGCCGAGCGGTAATCGTATCATGCAACATTTTGTCACGATCAAAGAGTTCTGCGACCGGAATCAGCCGGGTGGCCCGGGCATGTTCAGCCTGTTCGGACAAGAGGATTTTGTAGAACGGAATCGGCAGGCGGTAAGTTTATTGCAGTCATTGGTGAAAGAACTGGCATTGAATAAAGAAAAAGAACTTACCCTTTCCGATACCTTCGAACTCCAGTTCCGTATTGTGGAGAACGACAACGATAGCGGATGGGTGGAGAAACTGGCAAACGTGGGTTCCGATGGAACGGATATCCTGGTGAAGGCCATGATTAATATCATGTTACTAAATGTGTTTAAGGAGAAAGCATCGCATCAGTTCAACGACTTTAAGTTGCACTGTATGATGGATGAAATCGGAAAACTTCACCCTAATAATATTAAGGGGATTCTGGACTTTGCCAATAACCGGAATATTATCCTGGTGAATAGTTCGCCCACCTCTTATCGGGCAAGCGATTATAAATATACTTATATTCTGAACAAGGATAAGCGGAACATCACAAGTGTGACACGGTTGATAAAGCAGGAAGTGAGGGAATAATTCCCTCACTCACATCTGCAAAAGTCATTGGCTCCGCAGCTACAGCGCGGTAGTAATTGCTCTCTCAGATCGTCCCGGTATAGTTCGTACATTTTTCTTTGTATATCTTCTTTCAGGCGTATCAGGCGATCCCACAGTTCCGCTTCGCTTGGTGCCGCTGTGGAGAACAAGTCTTCAAAGGGAAGATGATACCAGTGTTTTACCTCCTTCCGGAAGAGATTGCGTATATCATCGGCCGTACCGGAAAGTACGATGATATGGTCCCAGTTTTCGTTGGTGTATTCACGGATGGAGTGGGGAGGTTGTGTGTTCGGTTCGATACCTGTTTCCTTTATTAGTTTCAGGACCAACGGATGAATCTCTGCTGCGGGCATTGTCCCTGCAGAATATACTTTCATGCCTTTTCCGAACGAAGAAAGAAGTGCTTGTGCGATTCGGCTGCGGCAGCTATCGGCGTTACTGATGATTAATAGGTTCATAATGGTGTATTGTTTTCCTGTTAACAATGTTAATTCTGAATATATGGTTTTGATGGTTTATAAATAAAGAATTAGTTTTCTACAGTCAAAGAACAAATCTTTTATTTATAGAAAACAAGTTTTAATACTATGTTAAAACATGCTTTCCGGAACTTGCTTGTTTGTTTTGATAAACAGCTCAATGTCAATGATATCTTTAGATGGCAGTCGCTCTCTTGTGAAGATCGTCTCCCTAAAGGATTTGAGTCGATACTTGCTGATTTGATAACCCTATCTTTCTCAAAATCTCCATGCCAGGATCCGGCTGGTTTTAGTACCCTGGTGCATCTCAATGATTCTATGTTCGGCTATATCGGTCGATTTCAGCTTGGCGGTCAGTTTACCCAGGTTCTTTTCTTTTGATACCAGACTGGTGAACCATCCGCAATTTTTCCGGTAGTTGCGACTTTCTTCGATCATAGTCAGCAGAAATCGAAGTTCACCGCCCTCACACCAGAGTTCGTTGGCATTGCCTCCGAAGTTGAGCCGGGCTTTGGTTACTTTCTGACCTTTCAGGCTGCTGAGTTTGCGTAGCGTACCGTCTTCTGCTTCTTCTTTGGAACTGTGGAAGGGAGGATTACAGAGAGTTACGTCGAAATATTCATTCGGAGCAATGATTCCTTCAAATATTTTCCGGCTATCCTGTTGTAGCCGAAGTTCTATTTTGTGAGCCAATGCCGGATTACAAGTTACGATCTTTCGTGCATTGTCAATGGAAACCGGATCGATATCGGAACCGACGAAAGTCCATCCATATTCCGTTTGACCGATAATGGGGTAGATGCAGTTGGCACCTACACCGATATCCAGGCACCTGTATTGACGGGCATTTGGGACAGCTGTTTTCAACCCTGTCGATTCATTGGATATATCCGGCTGAATCAAATCTGCTATGTAATGGATATAGTCTGCTCTCCCGGGAATGGGTGGGCACAGATAATTCTTGGGAATATCCCAGTATCGTATGCCGTAGTAACTTATCAAGAGGGCTTTGTTGAGTGCCTTTACTGCCCGGGGATTAAAGAAATCGATGCTTGTTGTTCCATAAGCGTTCAGTACGATGAACTTTTTTAACGGTGGGTATTCCTCCGTCAGTCTTGAAAAATCGTACTGTCCGTTATGCCTGTTCCTTTTATGTAATTCGTTTCTCTCTGCCATGTGGCAAAGATACGGAGAATCTTCCGGCCGGCAAATCGGGCCTGATTAAAAAATATGTATCTTTGCAGGAGAATTGCAAAAAGGCTGACTGTTGAAGTTACTTATTTTATATTTAGTAGTTGTGAATATCGTTGCTTTCGTTATGTACGGTATTGATAAACGGCATGCATCCCGGAAACGATGGCGTACTCCTGAAGTCCGTCTGCAGGGAATAGCCGTAGTAGGTTCGTTAGGTGCACGGGTGGGGATGTATATCTTTCGGCATAAGACATGGTATTTTAAATTCAAGTATGGAATACCGGTGATTGAGGGATTGCAAGTAGGTATAGCGGTATATTATTGGTATTTAACGATATCTATTCAGTTATAAGATTTATCACTTCCGTTATTGAATTATATTCTTTAAAGAAACATTTATAATCAATCCTCGAATGCCGAATAGGAATTAATCGTTTTGCACCAGTTAAATAAGAGGGAGAAGTAAGTTTCATGTAAATTCTGAAGTCGGAAAGATCCACATTTTCTTTTGGTTCTATTCCTGGAATGTCGTTCCTATGTCTAACTGATGCATATTCAATGCGATAGACATCCCTGATTTTTCCTTCAATTACCGGAATAAAGTAATCATATTTCTGGAAATTTAAATGTTCGTATACACCTCCCATTTTGATTTTGCCAAAATAATAATGAATCACTTTACTACGTTCATTAAAATCTTTGAAATAGGAGCGGCTTTTTGCAATGGGAACTAATAATACACTTCCAGGTTGATTGAAAGTTAGCATTGTTTCTTTGTGAGTAAAAGTTTGTTCTAAAATCTGATAGGTTGGACATTCCCAAATCAATCTTTTAAGAAAACCTCTAAGCAGCTCTTTGCTTTCATTATCCTGTGGACGTAGGGGGAAAGCGCCGATGTTAACTTTTCCAATAGATTTATAGAAATTCATCTCTTCGACAGCGCTGTCTTCACCATTTCCGGGAAATAAGATATAACCACCAATAACCTCTTTCTTTAGCTGTTTAGTATCTTGATCTATGTAGTATATTGCATCTCGATAGCGGTGCATTTGATTGATAGCATCGTCAGGTGGAGTGTCTACATTATCTTGAGTATCTCCTATTCTGTATTTTGCGTCAAATAAATAGGTTAGTTTTATACCTTGTTTGATATCGCGTCTTGTTAGTTGTAAGATAATGTCTGGCTGTTGTGAGACAGTATATGAAGTTGTACACGGAATTATTGTGGATAGTTGTTCTTCTCCAACGTAACTTTTAGGATTATAGCAAATTTTTGCCAGCTCAATGTTGTGTTTAGAGAAGATGACCTTAGATAATTTTCCTTTTCCCAACTGGGTAATAAATTTTTTTTCTGGTCGTTTAGAATAATTTGTTTCGACTTCGTTTCCTAATAATTCTTTAATAATATTCTTGAGTTCGATGAAGCACCATATTTCGTATAATTTAGCTATATCTTTTAGCTCTAGACTATTAGCGCCTTCTTTTAGATCATATCCACAACTAAGTATGATCCAATCATGATAAATTTCCGAATATCCAGTGGCTTGTTTTAATATCAAAGATTCTTGTGTGAATCCTCGAAATTCACCTACTGTTCTGAAGAATGGGTGGTGAACCAATCGTTGTAATTCCTCCTGTTGCTGATTCAGATTGATAATATATTTCTCTGTCAATTGCTTGTAACTATTAATAATTCTGCATTTTAAATCTGAGAATTTTTCGGCAATGAAGATAATACAGTACTTCAAAAAACGATTCTCCATTGTATCTACGCAGGCAATAGGGTGCTCGGTACGGTATAAATGCGCTGGATTTTTACGATGTTCTGTTAATTGTATTTCCAATTGTGGAGTTAATCGTTTTAGTTTGTCAGCCCGAAGATAGGTCTCTTTTTGTACTAGCCGGTTACGGGGACAGTCCACAATGGTTTTTACAGCTTGTATAAAGTTTGTTTGAATGTCTTTAAATAGATTCCACCAGATAATATCTGGTGTTTCTCCTACTACATCTACATCAAAAGTGTGGTATGTTTTTCGCAGAAAGTCAATAGAAAGCATTCGATATTCTTTCTCAATATCGTCTACAATCTTCTTTAAGTCTTTATGATAATCTAATTTTATTGAAAGTACATCGTAACCAAGTTTTGAATGCCTTATTTCTCCATTTTTCAGTTTATAATCAATATTAAATTCTGCTCTACCGATATCGTTTCCATAGTTAAGATGTCCAAAGAGTATCTGATTTTCTTGATTGAACATAAAATTATCTTGAATGTTTCTCAAAGGAGTATTGATCCAAGCATCTTCTATATCTATTCTTTTAAAATTGATCCAGAATTGATAATCTGTATTTTCAAAAAAGATAGAAGGGTGCCTTTTACCTTCTATTAATTGCTCTCCATTAATTTGAGTGAATGCATTTTTATCCCACGTATAAATAGAATAAAGAGTTTCATCATTCTGCTTTACACGCATGCAAGTTTGCGCCTTCTTAAATATTTTATCATAAGAAGGACAATAGACCATTAATTTATAGTCTGGATGGTTCAGTGTGAGCAGCGCCTCCATAATTTTTCGTTAGTGATTAGTTCCAAAAGTCGCAATAATAGGCCGTTTCCAATTTCTTTTTCATTCTTCGAATTTTATCAAGAGAGATTGATTTTTCTGAATTAATACCACTTGTTTCAATTCTCTTTTGTATAATGGTATATAAGTCATCTAATACTGTACCTACTTTGTTTTTGTCTCCTTCGATACGACTCAGTATTTTCATACAGGTTATTTCGTCGAGTGCACGAGTGATACACTGTTCCTGAGTCTCTTTACCTTGATATGGTAAATTAGCTAACACATAGATAAGAAATTCATTGCGTGTGCGATAGGCAATTTTGAATGGACTATCTTCTAACTTCTCATTAACTTGTTGTAGATATTTGATAATAGATTTACATATTTCTGGGTTTTGTTCATAAACATCATATCCCTCAACTACTTCAGGTAAAAGTGCTTTAGCCGTGATAGGAGTAATATTATCTTGTGCTTTGCTGAGACCACTATTTAAATCTACATGATTCATCTCAATGGTCATTGCACGGTCCAGTACCTTACGACTAAAACTATAAGTTGTTTCATCCATGTTCACAGTTCCCATTACAATCAGATTCTGAGGAATAGAAATACCTGTATTTTTGAATTGTTCTTTTAATTCTTCAATTCGGGCAGCTATTGTAGAGTTATTCCAACCTTCATTATTCCAAAATTCATGAAATAATTCTTTAAGTATTTGATCAGAAACAAGTGTTTTCTGATCTGCTTTATCCCAAGTTGTCAATGGAGGTACTATCGGGTCTGTAACTATTTTATTATTTCTCAATTTTCGGCTCTCGACAACACTAAGGTACTCTGCAAAATATTGTTCTACGGGTGCTAGGTTCATTTCATCCAAGCAAAGGAAGAATGGGATTCCTTCGTAGAACCAAGCTTTAGCTATAAATTTCAGAAAATCAGTTACTATATACTCCGGATTTCCGGAAACCCGAGTTACATATCCTAACAATTCTGTAGAGTCGTGCCAGTTTGGATGTACAGATATCATTTCGTAATTATATGGCTTTTGAACTTTTTCTGGGTTTTCTCCACCAGTGGCATAAGCTAATTGTCGGACTATACGTGATTTTCCTGTACCAGAAATGCCAGCTAACAGTATGAATGGTTTCGATTTAATAGCAGTGACAAATTGTCTTAGATTAGCTGGTATAGACTGATAATCTATGTTAATACTGGGACTTTGCATTTTATTAGTATTAGTTGATATTTCTGTATATGAAGCCATTAAATTCTTATAATTTTCGATGATTTCAAATAAATCTTTATTGATTGTAGAAGGATTTAAGTTGTTAATATCATAATCCTTAAATACATATGAATTTCCATATCGTTTAGGTTTTATTCCTTTCCGTTTAAAAAAATCAAAAATTGTTTCAGGACTAGTATTAAACTTCCACTCTATATTGGGTGGAGTGGTTTCACTTACACCATACGCTAAAAACAGTGTATTATATTCTTTGTAATATAAGTATACAGGGTATATACCATGTTGAGTCTTTTGTCCATCGTACAAGAAAGAAATCCATGGAGTCTTTGAAGGGCCACCTATACCAAAACTAACACTAATATTCAGTCCCAAAAACTCTTTGGGATAGTCTTTATATTTTTGACTTTTTGTCTTAGTTTGTTCAAGGAATTTAGTTAGTGTCTCATAAAAGTTAGGATTTTTCTCTTTATGAACTATAGTAAATCCTAATTCTTTCAATCTATTAAAACATGGTGTCTTTTCTCCTCCTTCAAAATCATTTCTGGTTATTTGTTTTCCAGTAGAATGTTGATAAGCATATTCCATCACTAGTTTAGGTGGATATCTCTTACCTTTGTATAAAATATCATAAGTAGAAGAGTGCGCATTTTTAGGGATGCCATTTTTCTTGATTTCTAGTAAAGCTTGTACTACAGCTTCTTTGGTGATTTTTTCAAAATCCATAATGATCATATTGTTACCATACAAATTTACGTAAAATTTTTTGTAGCAACAAATGTGTCTTACAAAAATGTACTGTGCATTATAAATATATCTTTATTTCTTTCTTTCCCGCATTCTTTTATTACTTTTGCCTCTATTATTTTTAATCCCAATATCATAGTCATTATGAAAAGTATAGAAGTTGTAGCAGCCGTTATTCGATTAGGTGAGAAATATCTTTGTGTACAACGGGGGCAAACTAAATTTTCATATACTTCTTTCAGATATGAATTTCCGGGTGGAAAAGTGGAGGAAGGTGAATCTTTGCAGGAGGCGCTTCAAAGGGAAATCATGGAGGAAATGGATTACATTATTGAAGTGGGAGAGAAACTTTTGACCGTCCATCATACCTATCCCGATTTTGAGATCACGATGCATGCTTTTCTTTGCCATCCTGTCGGGCAAAGATATGTATTGAAAGAACATATTGCTGCACAATGGCTTTCTACACGAGAGATGGCAATATTGGACTGGGCGGAAGCGGATAAACCGATAATAAGAAAGATTTCGGAGCAATAAAAAAGTCTGTTTAATTACGTAATTCCGGGATGCTTTTCTTTTTAGGAAGATGCACGTTTACCTCTTTTTCTACTCTATCATTACACCAAAGGGATACGTAAAAAGTCAGGTGCTTATCGGACATGTCAAAGATTATTTCATGTTGACTTTTTTCACACTTTATATCCGTGACTCGTCTGTTTGTATCGAGTCCGAAGGGTTTAATCAAACTATTTCTTACTATTAGAAGCAGGATAATCGAAGAGGGAAGTTGGTTAAAAGCTATATCTGCGAACTCGTCAATGGAGATGACGTTCTTGTTATGCGACTCTTTTGAAAAAGAGTCATAATAATCTGCCGGAAGATAATTCTCGATTAGGCTGTCCGGATTAGTTTTTGGTTGCTTCATTGACCTGATCTCTTATGATTACGGGTTTCATTGTCATCACATGTCACATCATGGTTAGGGGATCGTAAAGAGAATATTTTCTTCTCCTCTTTTCCAGTTAGACATACGGGTTTCCATGAAATTTCCTTCTATAGCCAAAAGAGAATCATCGGATAATTTATGTTGTCCCGTATGCTTGATGAATATGTAGTTATCTCACAAGTCCATTTTTACTGAAATCATAAAATGCCTCTATCTTTTCTTGTGTATCGGCTTTCAATGCTAATAGCAACTCACGGGTGAATTCCAGATAACCGGTACCATTTGCCGTAACTATGTTCTTATCGCCGACAGCCTGCTTTTCCAAGTAACCATCCTCGTTGGTATATCGCTCTCCCCCCCACTGTTTAAGTACGGCAAGAGTGTTTCCCGTATGTTTGACATGATTCAGGAAGCCATGGGCACATAAAAATGAAGCAGCGTTACAGATACCACCAATCACTTTCCCTTTTTCGAAAGCATCCTGTACGATGGGAAATATACGTTCTGCTTCAGGAGATTGCCATTGCATACCTCCTATCAAGACCAAGCCGGCATAATCGGAGGGCATAGTATCAAAACTGTAGTCTGGCAGAGTACGGAAACCACCCAAGGAACGGACTGCATCCAAAGTGGGGGCTACTGTTTTGACTACATACTTGATTTCACTACCCGGCATCAGTCCGGAATGGAGAGAGGCTGCCAGAAAGGCACTTTCCCAATCGGCATATTCATTGAGAATGATAAATAACACTTCTTGTTTCATTGTTCTTTTTGTTTTATAGTTTAATAGTGATTATGAGGGAATTTACTTTATTATCCGGTATCTTGCAATAATAAATGCTTCCTTCCCAGTAATTCTATTTTATAATAGTTTCACTGCATTTCGGGTATGCATGTCCCGTCATGTTTTTCGTATCGAAGTGACAATGCAAATATAAATATAAAAACTGATAAAATTCATCTTCAAAACCTTTCTGACAAAACTAAATTTCGAGAGAACAAAGAATGATTTGGAGTAGATGGGCTCAGTTTATTTCATTTATTATTTAACCTTAATTTTGATAGATTGTTGCCTCGTGTTAAATAAAGATAAAACACGATTAGCGGTATATGAAAATATTAACTTTGTTCTTAGTTAAAGTATCACAATACCTTAAAATATGACTACTACTAGGATAAGCGAACAAATAATAGATGATATAAATGAAGGAAAAGAAAATGCCTTTTCTGCTTTATATGATTGCTATTATAGTTATTTATGCGCTTATGCTACTACTTACGTATTCGATCCGGATGAGGCAAAGGAAATCGTTAATGATGTTTTTATGAATATCTGGAGCAGTAGAGGTCAGTTAAGTTTCCCTATTCATAATTACCTATTGCGAAGTGTACAGAATCGTTGTTTGAATTACATCCGTACTTTACATACACGAGAACGTGTGCTTGACGAGTATCGGGAGGAACTGATTGCTCAGGAAGAATTCTGCAAAAATGATAATAACCCGTTGCAATTATTGGAGATAGAGGAACTGAAAAGTCAGGTTAACACGGTGATAGACTCTCTATCCGTAAAATGTCGCCTAGTTTTTGAAAAATACTTGTATGAAGGTATGTCTCCTCAGGAGATTGCTGATGAACAGGCCATATCGGTAAATACGGTGCGTGTTCATATCAAGAATGCGATGGATCATATTAAACTTCAATTGGGCCCTACTGCAGGCATACTGTTTTTGTTGCTTTACGGGAGGCTTTGAGTCAGTTCTTTATTCCCCTTGTTTGTTTTACGCATTACTCTACTCATCTCTCTAAGGAATGTTATCTCCCACATGCCTATGTAGGAGAATGGGTAGGTATAGGAGAATCTAAAGTGGGTCGTTTATAGAATTTCTTGCAATTTATTTAAAAAAAGTTTCTTTAAGACTAAATGTTTCCATATCGAGATGTGTATTATATATAAACGAACATGGAAATGATGGAAAAGAAACTTGATACTTTTGAAGAATTGATGCTTGATTTTCTGGCAGGAAAACTGTCGGAGGACGGAGAACGGAAGCTACTTCATTTTCTGCAGTCGGATATTTCTTATCAGCAGAGATATAAAGAAATGGCACGGACACGGGCTAAATCGTTTATCGGTAAGTTTGAACAGGAAAAACAAGCTGACTATGAGGCTTTGTCTGTGAAGTTAGAACTAAAGAAGAAATCGGAAAAGAAAAGGATACCGTTGTGGCGTACTTTCTCGCAAGTGGCTGCTATTGCTTTATTGATTCTTACTACTTCTATTGCAGGTTATTATATATATAATGATGTAGCCGAATCGAATCAGGAAATGGCTTTGTGTCAAATGGAAGTACCTTTAGGATCGCAGACCAAAGTGATTTTGCCGGATAGTTCGGTCGTTTGTCTGAATTCCGGTTCCGTGTTGAAGTATGATCCTGCTTTTCTCCGTAAAAAGAGCCGGGAAGTCTATTTGATAGGTGAAGGATATTTTGAAGTACAAAAAAATCCGGAGAAACCTTTTATTGTTCATGCCGATGATATAAATGTCAAAGTACTCGGTACGGTTTTTAATGTGCGTTCTTATCCGGAAGATTCTGAAATAGAAGTCAGTCTGATAAAAGGAAGAGTAAATGTATTCTCCGCTTCCGAAACTCGGGACAATGTGATTCTTGCCCCCGATGAACAGTTGACATATGATAAGAGAAGCGGTAAAATGAACCATCATCATGTAGATGCTTTACAAACTTCACAATGGACTACCGGTCGTTTGAGTTTTGTCAATGCATCAGTACCTGAAATAATGAAAGCTATCGAGCGTAAGTATGATGTGCGGATTGTTATCCACAGTAAATATCTGGATAAAGAGGTCTTCTCAGGAAGTATTAGCCCTAAACTTACGGTTGAAGAAATACTGGACTATATGGATGTCGACAATAAATATAGCTGGAGTCGGAGTGGTAATGTGATTACTATTACCGATAAGTCAATCAAGTAGTAACCTTCAAAAAGAATATTATGGAAAACTGTACGTAAAAAAACAAAAATCGGAGATACATATTGGGGTATGTCCTCCGATTCCGAATTTAAGTTATCTTTTAAGAAAATCTTTAAATCAGTACAAATGTATGAAAAAAAAATGTTTTTATAGCGGAATGACATATTTATTTTGTCATTCCGGAGCTAATCTTTTATTGGTAAGAACACAGATTTTGCTTTTCTTTTTTGTTTTTCTTTTGCCTCTCTCAGGTGTTGCTTCACCCTTACAAGAGATTAGGATTACTATCCAGCAAAAAAATGTACCGTTAAGTAAAGTATTTAAAGAAATAGAGGAGAAAACAGATTGTTCTTTTCTGATTCGAAACAATGATGTAAATACTAATGAGAAAGTATCGATTGATGCCAAGAATAAGACTGTTGCCGAAATTTTGGGGATACTTTTTGATGGTAAGGGTATCAAATATGAAGTAAACGGCAAGCGTATTTCTGTATATAAAGCTGTCCGGCAGCACACCATTGGAGGCAAACGCTGGAAGGGCTTTCACAAGAGAAAGGTAGAGTTACGGCAGATGCTTGCAGATTTTTGATTGCCCGTATGTATTTGTATAACGGTGACTATTCGAATGTATTGGAAACTGTTAAACTATTGGAGGATAAATATCAATTATACAGGGAAGGTGATACACCTTATGAAGATTTATTTTCAGGTGTTGCAGAAAATAGTTGTGAAGTAATATTGAGTGTAGTTTGTGATAAAAGAGTTGGAGAAATTTATACTTCCCACGGTGGTAATGGAATCATGCTGTTAAAGGGCATCACCGGTGAGGATCCTTATCGGGGAGTTACGCCTTCAGGTTCGTTGGTTGATGCTTATCCTATGGCAGACGGACGATTGATTCATGAAGCCGGTTCTTCCTATGATCCGAAAAAACCTTATGAAGGTAGGGATCCGCGTTTTTATCAGTCTATTGTATATCCTACCGGACAGATAAAATATCTGGATGTAGAAACTGGTACTGTCAAAGAACGGTTATATGATCCGGAAGATCCTACTACCGTACCTGAACACCAGTATAATTACTCTCAGCCTTCGGCTACCGGATATATGTGGAACAAATACATTGACTACTCTGTCTATGCCATGAACTCCGTGTGGGACTGCACTAATGATATTATTGTGTTCCGTTATGCGGATGTGTTATTGATGAAAGCAGAAGCTTTATTGCAAACGAAAGGAGAAAGTGCAAAAGAGGAAGTATGCAATCTGATAGATCAATTACGTGATCGTTGTTCCTGTGGTAGAGTACACCGTGAAAATTATAACTCAAAAGACGAGTTGATGGAGTTATTGAAAAATGAACGCCGTATTGAGTTAGCCAATGAAGGACTTCGTTATATGGATCTTATCCGTTGGAAAGATGCTGAAAAGAATACGATTGTTACAGGGGTAGGATTAACCGGGCAGATGTATGGTGCATATATGCGTAAAGATGGAGTTGGCAAGGACGACAAAACTGTGGATGTTGACAATACTCCTCGTCGTTATATCGAAACGCGTTATTTTAATGCATCTAAAGGGTATCTGTTCCCAATACCTCAAAAAGAACGAGATCTGAATCCGAACTTAACTCAAAATCCGAATTGGTAACTTCCGTTTTCCGATTTTATTAAATTTTTAGGTTTTCAGGATACAACTACTTATAGAAGTGGTTGGCTGACTATTACGTAGTGGCTCTACAGCCACTACGTGGTAGCTCAGTATCTGTTCCGTAGTAGTTTAGAGATTTTTTAAGTAGTTATTAAATTAAACAAACGATCAATGAAGAATTATATATTCACAGCAGTATTACTGTTTTTAACCATCAGTTTATCGGCGCAACCCATCCCTAAATATAAAGATGCCTCACAGCCGATAGAAGTAAGAGTGCAGGACTTGTTGAGTCGTATGACCATAGAAGAAAAGGTTGCCCAATTACGTCATATCCATGAAGGCAGTATCCTGAATGATGACCATACTTTGAATTTGGAAAAGATGAAAAACATCATCGGTACATTGGGCTGGGGGGCTGTCGAAGGACTTACTTTAGAGGGGATCGAGATGGCTCGTTATACCTATCAGATTCAAAAGCACTGTATCGAAAATACCCGCTTGGGTATTCCAATCTTTACTATCTCTGAGTCACTTCATGGGGCCGTGCAGGGTGGGGCTACTATTTTCCCACAAGCTGTAGCGTTAGGGAGTACCTTTAATCCTGATTTGGCCTATCAGATGACAAAAGCTATTTCGGGTGAGTTGAATGCAATGGGTGTGAACCATGTGTTATCCCCTACTATTGATGTGATACGTGAACTGCGTTGGGGACGTGTGGAAGAGAGTTTCGGTGAAGATCCATTCCTGGTATCCCAGATGGGAGTGCATGAGATAAACGGATATATTGACGGGGGAATTTCGCCTATGCTCAAGGTATTCGGTCCCCATGGGGTGCCAACTTCCGGATTGAATTTAGCTTCTACCGAAGCCAACGAAAGAGATTTGAGAGAGGTTTTCCTAAAACCTTATGAAGTAGCCGTTAAGCAAACGGGTGTGAATTCTGTAATGACCGCCTACAATTCTACCAACCGCATACCCAATACAGCATCGAAATGGCTGTTGACAGATTTATTACGTACGGAATGGGGATTCAAAGGATATACCTATTCCGATTGGGGGGCGGTGTCTATGTTATATGGTTTTCATAAAGTAGCTTCCAATGTTAATGAGGCGGTTAAGATGGCACTGATGGCAGGTACCGACTTGGAAGCCTCAAGTGATTGCTATGCCAATATACCTGCTATGGTACGTTTGGGTGAATTGGACGTGAAATATGTGGATTTAGCTTGTTCCAGAGTGCTTTATGCCAAGTTCAAAGCAGGCCTGTTTGAAAACCCTTATGGACTTCCTATCGAAGAATACGAAAAAAAGGTGCGTACAAAAGAGAATGTTGCTTTGTCTCGCAGGATATCGGAAGAGAGTGTGGTAATGGTTAAAAATGAAGGAAATCTACCGCTCGATATGAAGAAGCTGAAATCTGTTGCTGTTATCGGCCCTAATGCCAATCAGGTGCAGTTTGGTGACTATACCTGGAGCCGTAATAATAAGGATGGGATTACTCCGTTGCAGGGAATACAGAATCTCGTTGGTAATAAACTGGCTGTTCATCACGCTGTAGGTTGTGATTTGGTATCCGATGATAAGTCGGGGTTTGCAGATGCCGTGGCTACTGCC
>OCQB01001869.1_pt1 | contig 15371 bp, 11 predicted proteins | sample 1538631 | NCBI WGS metagenome assembly OCQB01 (sample SAMN04571713, study PRJEB22368) | human gut metagenome | biome: human gut; material: stool | host: Homo sapiens | place: Luxembourg | collected 2012-10-19
AGTAACGTAGCCAAAATTCATTCCAAATTGCCTGCGGCAATGGAATTTTGGCTCGTATGTCTCATCGTTACCGGAAACTGCTTTTTACAGATTTTTTAATGATTCTTCCAGTTTCTTCTCAAAATCCACGCTGTCAATATCTTTCTTTCTCTCTACAGGTGCTGCAGCCTCATCTGTCGTCACTGCTTTCTCATCACCATGAAAAATAGGATTCGCATAAGAAACAACGTTATCCTGTGCCGGTCTTTCATCCTTTGCGGAACTTCCGTTAATCTTCTTTATACTTCTTTCAGATGTTGTGACACAGGCTTTCGGCACTGCTTTTACATAATAATAATATTCATCATCCTCATATTCCAGTCTCTCGGTACGGGTATAGTCACCACCAAATACAAAGAATTCAAGAAGTAATCCTATCACCACAGAGATCACTGTATAAATGATCAGCGTAACAACATCAATATCCAGTCTAAAATAAAATCCACCTGCAATAATCATCAGAACATACACAACTCCACCTGCAATAATGGCAATTCTCCATGCATAGTCAAAAGAGCGGGTACGTATCAGATTCACCAGCAGAATCACTGCGATAAAGGCAATCACTGTGATCCACATTCCCCAGTTCTGCACGATTCCATCTGTCAGAAGTTTTAATTTGTCAGCTATGGCAACATCCGGGTTTTCCAGAAGTTTATGCTGTACACGTATAAAACGGATAAAATAGTAAATAATCACTCCGCAGCCTGCAGGAAGTGCAGAAAACGCATTGCACAAAAGTCCGCTTCCGATAGGAAGAAGCGTCGGAACACTGAACCCAAAGGAAAGCGGTGTAAATACAAGTACTAAATTATTGTCTGAACTGAATCTCAGGAAGAGAATTGCCATAAACAGGATCAGCACAAGCATAAAACCTGCAACTTCTATCCCCAGTGCATAACCATGTGCGACCATCAGGGCAAATCCTACAAAAATCATTACACCCGAAGGAAGAATGGAACAGATCAGTGCAAGGATCAGAACAATAAATATATTATCGATCTGCTTCATATATCCCATATTGGTATTGATCCATATGAAATAAGCCATTGCCAGAACAAAACGTAAGACAGGCAGGATATAAATCTCATACTGGCTGTATAAATTCTTTATTCGCTGTTTTAATTCGAGTAATGCTGTCATTTTTTATATCCTCCTGTAACTCCTCTGGCTGAAGATTTTTTATCTTCGCGACCGTAGATTTTACTTAATTGTGTAAGTTCTTCATAATAATTTTTCACACTTTTCTTTGCTTTATGGTATTTCACCGTATATTGGATATATGTCAGGACAGAAAACAGTACCAGCACTGCCACATACCCCAGAATAACTTCCACGCCCAGTGAAACAAGGTTCATCTTATGAACATTATCTATCAGATATTCAGCAAAATATGCTGCGATACCGGCCAGAATCAGGCAATACCCAATCGTAACAAGGAAAAAATTCTTAATCATGGCAAGTCCGATATAGTCACTTCTGTAGTACCTGCTGACCGGAAGATATTTCTTTCCTTCACCCTGTTCATACATGGCAAGTTTATTCATGATTTTTATCTTCTCTTCATTTAACATAAATTACTCCTTACTGTATGCTTTTCCTTTTGCTATAATCCGCTATTACTGTTCACTCTGTTCTCAGCAACAACCTGATATCATTCATATAATCATACAGATTAATTGTAACATATATCATTATGTATGAAAAGTGTTTTTTCTTATCTCCTGCCTATGCAAACCGTAAGAAAATAAACATTTCCGGCACCTTTTCTCTTCAGGCATCCGGCCATTGCATCGATCGTACTTCCTGTTGTATACACATCATCTATCACCAGGATATTCTTTCCCCTGACATCTCCTGTCACGCAGAACGCTTTTTCCAGGTTTTTTCTTCTCTGCAAAGCATTCAGTTTTTTCTGCGACTTTGTCTTTAAAACTTTCTGCACAATATTGACATCTGTGGAAATCCCGGTATAATGACCGAGTTTCTCCGCCAGATATGCAGCCTGATTAAAACCTCTCTGCCGCTCCTTCGACCTGTGTACCGGAACCGGCACGATCAGATCCGGCTTCCATTCCCGCAATTCTTTCTGCGCATATCGATACATTGCTCTGGCATAAAAATCACCGTATTCTCTGCATCCATAGTACTTATATCTGGTAACAGATCTTCTCATTATGCCATCATAGACAAAAATACCTCTTCCCTGTTCATACATATGCCTGTGTTTCTGACAGTCTCTGCAGTATTCCCCTATTTCTATGGGTTTTCCACATTTATAACATCTGGGATGACCAATCGGACGAAGTTCTTTCTCGCATTCCGGACAGATCATCCTTCGCTGATCTGCCAGTATTTTCTGACAGACCGGACAGCATCTCGGGTAAAAAATATCAGCAACTATGTTCAGAAACCGTTTCATTTCCATTTCCTTCCACTATTTTACTCTTTGTTTTGCTATCCTCTGTATTTCTGTTTTTCTCATATTATCGGAATAAATTTTTTCTCTGTTATTATTCAGTCATCAGATCACAGTCTGCAATATCATTCTTCACCATCTGTATTATTATCCCCTGTAGTCTCACTCAGTTCTCTGATTCGTTCATCCAGTGCACTGTATCTCTTCTGCTGTTTTTCATTGCGTATCATCTCTGCAAAGGTCTCCTCGTTTCCCACAACCGTCACACATTTTCTTGCTCTGGTAACTGCGGTATAAAGAAGGTTCCTGTTTAAAAGCATCTGTGGTCCGGAAAGCAATGGAAGTATGACTGCCGGATACTCAGATCCCTGAGACTTGTGGATTGTAATAGCATATGCAAGTTCCAGTTCCTCCAGCTGTTTGAACGAGTACATTGCAAAACGTCCATCCTCAAATTCCACTTCTGCTGTCTCAGCAAATTCATTGATTTCCCTGAGGATTCCGGTGTCTCCGTTAAATACTCCCACGCCTTTCTCAATGACAACCCCATATCGTCCCCGGATTTCCCATTCCATCTGATAATTATTTCTGATCTGCATGACCTTGTCCCCTGTGCGGAACAGCCGGTCTCCAACCGCCCTCTCGGATTTCCCGTCTTCCGGCGGATTCAGGTATCTCTGCAGGATCTGATTCAGCCGCTCTACTCCCAGAAGTCCCTTTCTCATAGGTGTCAGTACCTGTATCTCAAAGGGTTTGGCATCTACATAGCGCGGCAGTTTCTCCTGGATCAGCGCGATCACTACTCTTATAATGATATCTGCATCATATCTCTTCAGAAAAAAGAAATCCCTGCTCTTATTATTGATCTGAACCTGTTCTCCCTTATTTATCTTATGAGCATTTACAACAATATCACTCTCTGATGCCTGTCTGAATATCTTAGTCAGTTCCACTACAGGGAAACATCTGCTTCGGATAATATCTCTCAGCACATTGCCCGGGCCTACACTCGGAAGCTGATTCTCATCCCCCACAAGGATCAGTCTGGTTCCTGCTACCACTGCAAGAAGAAGAGAATGCATCAGATGGATATCCACCATAGACATTTCATCAATAATGATCACATCTGCCTCCAGCGGATTCTGCGCATTCCTCTCGAATTTAGCTGAATGCCCGTCCCTCTCTTCTTCCGGCATTCCATTCAGTTCCAGCAGACGGTGAATTGTCTGCGCCTCATATCCGGTAGTCTCTGTCATTCTCTTTGCAGCACGTCCGGTAGGTGCAGCCAGCCGAATCTCTGCACCTTCTCCTTCAAAAAAGCGGATGATCGCATTGATCGTTGTCGTTTTACCTGTACCGGGGCCTCCTGTAAGAATAAAGAGTCCATGATCCGCTGCTTCAGTGATTGCTTTCTTCTGCATTTCATCCAGAACAGTTCCTGTCTCTTTCTCGATCAGCTCAATTCTGTGCCTGACAAGCTCTTTATCCTCAGGACACACAATATTCAGTTCATTAAGCATCCTGGCAGTGTTCAGTTCCAGATAATAATACTGTGCCGGATAAACGATAGTTTCTCCGCTTTTTTCTTTCAGCACCAGCTTCCTGTCAATAACCATATCCATAAGATGTTTCTCCATATAGGATTCATCTACTCCCAGAAGTCTGGCACATCTTGTAAATAACTGTTCCCTCGGAAGATAAGTATGTCCCTCTCCCGAAGCCTGCAGAAGAGTATACAGCATTCCGCTGCGGATTCTGTAATCTGAGTCTGCGTGAATACCGACTCTGGCAGCAATCTCATCAGCAATCTTAAATCCCACACCGGAAATATCTTCCGCAAGTCTGTAAGGATTCTCCTGAAGGATCGTATAGACAGATTCCTTATATTTCTGATAAATCTTTGCGCCCAGGTTCAGGGAAATCCCATATTTCTGCAGAAAGATCATTACTTTTCGCATCTCTGCCTTCTCACTTACCTGCGCAGCGATCTCCCGGGCTTTTTTCTCACTGATCCCCTTTACCTCTGCAAGCCGCTCCGGCTCTTCTTCTACGATACGGAGTGTGTCATCTCCAAACTTCCGCACGATCCTGGCAGCCAGTGCAGCACCGATTCCCCTGATGGCGCCCGAACCCAGATAACGTTCTATTCCATATGTATCCTCCGGCATCTTCTCTGTAAAAGAACTGATCTGAAACTGTTTGCCATATACCGGATGATGGATATATACTCCGGTTGCTTCAATAGATGCCCCCTGTGTGATCGCAGGGAAACTTCCCACGCAGGTCAGCTCTTCCTCTTTTTTTGTACCTTTCAGTACCATAACTGTATATCCGTTATCTTCATTTCTGAAAATAACATGATCTATGTATCCTGTGACAGTTTCACTCATGTGCTTTTCTCCACACCTCCTGCTTCTTTGAGCCTCTGACAACGCAAAAAGGCACTGCACTGTGCAGTACCTCCTGCTTTATCCGTCAAAACGTGCCATTACCTCTGCATACTTACCGGTTCCCACTGCGACCACGCTCATTGCATCCTGCACAGTCAGTGTACTTACTCCGGTTCTCTGCTCGATCAGTGTATCCATCCCATGAAGAAGGGCACCGCCGCCTGTAAGTACGATTCCTCTGTCTACAATATCCGCAGCCAGTTCCGGCGGTGTCTTTTCCAGAATTCCATGAACAGTCTCCACAATCTGGCTTGTAGCATCCTTTAACGCCACACGTATTTCTTCTGAGGTAAGTGTCACTGTCTTCGGCAGACCGGTGATCACATTTCTCCCCTTTACTTCCATTGTTCTCGGATTTGATTCCTCTATAGCCGTACCAATTTGAATTTTGATCTTCTCTGCCATATCTTCTCCGATAAAAAGTCCATGATTCTTTCTCACATAGTTCAGTATAGCCTGATTAAAAGTGTCCCCTGCAACTTTCACAGAAGCGGAAACCACAACCCCCGCAAGAGAGATAACCGCAACATCCGAAGTTCCGGCTCCAATGTCTACGACCAGATTTCCAAAGGGCTTGGTCACATCCACACCGGCTCCGATTGCCGCAGCTATAGGTTCCTCCACCATATAGACATCTCTGGCACCAGCCTGATAGGTTGCTTCCTCCACTGCCTTTTTCTCAATCTCTGTAATTCCACTGGGAACACAGATACTGATCCTGGGCTTGCGGAAAGCTCTTCTTCCTATTGCTCTGGATATAAAGTATTTCAACATCTTCTCTGTAACTGTATAATCAACGATCACGCCCTGTCTGATGGGACGGATTATCTCCATATCTGAAGTAATGCGCCCTTCCATCAGACGGGCTTCTTCACCGATCGCACGTATCTTCTCTGTATTTTTATCATAAACTACGATTGAAGGCTCATTTAGCACAAGCCCCTTTCCTGTAGAATAAGCCAGACTGTTCCTGGTTCCCAGGTCAATTCCAATATCACTTGTCGGCATGGAAATCCCCTTTCTGTTCTTACGTTCTCCTCATCCCCTTCAACTGATCATTACTTTTTACAGTCTCTACCGGGGACTTATCCGGTTTAGTTATAACAACTCCATAAAATAATGCGATCAAAACAGTCCAACAGGGCTTCACATCCTGATAAGCCGGATCAAAATATATTATTTACGAGAATTGCTATAAATAATCTCTTCTATTATATACAACTTCCATTTAAAAAGAAAGTCCTGCAATATGATTTCAAGATTATTTCAGATATTTCTTTACATATTTTCCGGTATAGGAAACCGGTGACTGTGCAACCTCCTCAGGAGTTCCCTGAGCAACTACGGTACCTCCTTTGTCTCCACCCTCCGGTCCGATATCAATGATATAATCTGCGGTCTTAATCACATCCAGATTATGCTCGATCACAACTACTGTATTACCGCCCTCCGATAATCGTTTCAGAATCTCCACCAACTTATGCACATCCGCAAAATGCAGACCTGTGGTAGGCTCATCCAGAATGTAGATAGTCTTACCTGTGCTGCGCTTGCTCAGCTCTGTGGCAAGCTTGATCCTCTGTGCCTCTCCTCCGGAAAGCTCTGTGGACGGCTGTCCCAGCCGGATATAGGAAAGTCCTACATCATAAAGAGTCTGTATCTTTCTTTTAATAGAAGGAACATTCTCAAAAAAAGTCAGTGCTTCCTCCACCGTCATATTCAGCACATCGTAAATATTCTTATCCTTATACTTTACTTCCAGGGTTTCTCTGTTATATCTCTTACCTTTGCAGACCTCGCATGGTACATATACGTCCGGAAGGAAATGCATCTCAATTTTGATAATACCGTCACCGCTGCATGCCTCACATCTTCCGCCCTTTACATTAAAACTGAATCGTCCTTTCTTATATCCTTTTGCCTTGGCATCTGCTGTTGCTGCAAAAAGATCTCTGATCTGGTCAAATACCCCGGTATAAGTCGCAGGATTGGAACGTGGAGTACGGCCAATAGGTGACTGGTCAATATTGATAACCTTATCCAGTTGGTCTGTTCCCAGAATATCCTTATGTTTTCCCGGAATCACTCTTGCCCGGTTCAGATCTCTTGCCAGGCGTTTATAAAGAATCTCATTGATCAGAGAGCTCTTACCTGAGCCCGAAACTCCTGTGATACAGGTCATGATCCCAAGAGGTATCTTCACATCGATATTCTTGAGATTATTCTCTGCCGCCCCCTTGACAGTAAGAAAACCGGTTGGCTTCCGTCTCTCCAAAGGTACCGGGATTTTTAATTTTCCGCTCAGATAAGCTCCTGTGATGGAATCCTCGTTCTTCATCAAATCCTCTGCAGTTCCCATGGCAACCAGTTGTCCGCCATGCTCCCCTGCACCGGGACCTATATCTACAATACAGTCTGCGGCACGCATGGTATCTTCATCATGCTCCACAACGATCAGGCTGTTTCCAAGATCACGCAGTTTCATCAGAGAACCAAGAAGTCTGTCATTATCCCTCTGGTGAAGTCCGATACTCGGTTCATCCAGAATATAGGCAACTCCTACCAGCCCGGAACCAATCTGGGTAGCCAGACGGATTCTCTGCGCCTCGCCGCCGGAAAGAGTTCCTGTCGCACGTCCCAATGAAAGATAATCCAGTCCTACATCTGACAGGAAACTTACCCTTGCCCTGATTTCCTTCAGAATCTGTCTGCCGATAAGCTGCTGCTGCTCGGAGAGCTGCATATCCGCCAGAAAGGCTTTCAGCTTCTCTATAGAAAGATTGGTGACCTCATAAATATTCTTATCCGCCACAGTCACAGCCAGTGATTCCTTCTTCAGTCTCTGACCTTTACAGGTTTTGCACGGAGTAATGCGCATGAAAGATTCATACTCCTGCTTCATGGCATCAGAGCCTGTCTCTCTGTAACGCTGCTCCACATTTCGGATCAGCCCCGGAAACGCCACATCGTAAACGCCCTCTCCGCGCTGCCCTTTATAGTAAACCTTTACAGAATGTCCATTAGTTCCGTTGATCAGAATGTCCTGTATCTTCTCCGGATACTCCTCAAAAGGTGTTGCCAGGCTGAAATCATATTCTCTGGCAAGAGCATCCAGGATTGCCCTGGAAAAGCTTCCCTCATTTGTGCAGGACTGCCATCCTGTGACCACAATGGCACCATCCAGGATACTCAGAGATCTATCCGGGATCATCAGATCAATATCAAATTCCATTTTATACCCAAGTCCCAGACAATCCGGGCAGGCACCAAAAGGATTATTGAAAGAAAAGCTTCTCGGTTCGATCTCATCTACACTGATACCACAGTCAGGACAGGAGAAACTCTGGCTGAAATTGTGAATATTTCCATCCATAGTATCTACCATCAGAAGGCCCTCTGCCAGATCCAGCACTGTCTCAATGGAATCTGAGAGTCTTTTCTCAATCCCGGGCTTCACGATCAGACGGTCTACCACAATCTCTATATTATGCTTGATATTCTTGTCCAGACTGATCTCCTCGGAAAGCTCATACAGGTTTCCGTCAATCTGCACACGTACATATCCGCTTCTCTTTGCCTGCTCCAGAAGCTTTGCATGAGTTCCCTTGCGCCCCCGCACAACAGGCGCCAGAAGCTGGATCTTCGTTCTCTCCGGAAAAGACATGATACTGTCTACCATCTGGTCAACTGTCTGCTTCTTAATCTCTCTTCCGCACTTCGGACAATGAGGGATTCCCACTCTGGCATACAGAAGTCGGAAATAATCATAGATTTCTGTCACTGTTCCTACTGTGGAACGGGGATTGCGGTTGGTAGATTTCTGATCAATGGAAATGGCCGGCGGCAGACCTTCGATGCTCTCCACATCCGGCTTCTCCATCTGTCCCAGGAACTGTCTTGCATAGGAAGAGAGAGATTCCATATAACGGCGCTGTCCCTCTGCATAGATGGTATCAAAAGCCAGTGAAGATTTACCGGAGCCACTCAGTCCTGTAAATACCACAAACTTGTCTCTGGGAATATCCACACTTAAATTCTTAAGATTATTAACATTGGCACCTCTGATCCTGATAAAGTGCTTCTTCGTTGTATCTGCTGCCATTGTGGGCCTCCTGTTTCTCATTTATAAATAATAACTGTTTCTTACCTTGACAGTTACACCTTTTTCGTATGTTATGATATTCATGGATTGTGCGCAGTTTCGCTGCCCCGCAATCCTCATGGCATCAGTATAATACAGGAACATTTGTTCGTCAAGGCGTTTACGGCAAAAAATCCGCCATAACGGAATTGCTTACATGGATTCCTTCTCTGCTCAGAAAAATCCTTCCTTTTTCTTCCAAAAGCAGTCCCATTGACTTATATTTTCTCAGAACATCCCCGTATATTGCATCTATTTCACTGCCAAACTGCCGCTCAAACTCAGCTTTTGAGATTCCTCTGGTCATACGAAGTCCCAGAAACATGAACTCCGCCATCTCATCCTCTCTGGTGAGGGGCGGCTCTTTTTCTCTTATTTTTTCCGAAGTTCTGCTGTTTTCCAGATATTTTTTCATATCCTGTGTATTGGCAAAACGTTCCTTTCCATAAAGAGAGGAAGCTCCCAGGCCAAACCCCAGATAATCCTGTCGGATCCAATAGCCCACGTTATGCCTGCATTCTCTGCCTTTCTTTGCGTAATTGGAAATCTCATACTGCTCAAAGCCATATTCTCTCAGAATCTGTGCTGTTGCCTCATACATATTGTACTCCGCATCTTCATCCGGCAAATTCAGCGTCCGCGATGCAAAAGGTGTGCCCTCCTCAATGATCAGGCTGTATGCGGAAATATGTTCCGGATCCAGTCCTGCAACAGTGTGAAGATTGTGGAGCCATCCTTCATAAGTCTGATCCGGGATCGCACTCATCAGATCAATATTGATATTGTCGAACCCTGCCTCTCTTGCACTTCTGTAAGTCTCCAGAAACTGCTCATAATTGTGGATTCTTCCAAGGATCTTCAGTTCTCTGTCATCCGGCGACTGTAAACCTATGCTCAGGCGGTTGATTCCATATGTTCTGTATGCCTGCAGTTTGTTTCTGTCTGCAGTCCCCGGGTTTACTTCTATGGTGATCTCAGCATGATCCGCAATCTGAAATTTTCGTCTTATATGATTTAAAATTTCTCCTATGAATCTCTCATCCAAAACAGAAGGAGTGCCCCCTCCAATAAATACAGAGGATACACTCCTTCCTTTTCCTTCTTCTGCTGCATTGATTTCTTCAAGCAGAGCATCTACATAATCAGCCTGCTCCTTTGGACCTGACGGACCGGAAAGGAAATCACAGTAATCACATTTTTTTATGCAAAATGGAATGTGGACATAGATTTCCATGGGAGAATCTGTGATATTCCTTCTCTCCATTGTAATCTGCTCCTGTTATGACCTGTTTTCTATTCCTCAGTATCTGATGTACTGCTGTCTTGCTCATTGTTATCTGCTGAGTCGACACTGTTATCTGTACTGTCGGCATCACTTTGGCTGTCTGAACTTTCCGCAGATGAGATACCTGCTGCATCCTGCTCTGCCAGATACGTATTTACCATTGTCAGATTACCATTGGTGGTAACTGCTGCGGAAGCTACCTGATCCGGTGCCGGAGTGGGACTTGTCTCTTCCGGCGCAACACTGATCTGGATCACTTTGGAGGACGCTTCATCTACCTCCCTGGTTTTCCCACATCCGGAGACAGAAATTCCAAGCAATAACATACATAGTATAACTGTTTTTCGCTTAATCATTTTCTTCAATATTTTAACCTTCTGTTGAGATGAGCACTATTCACAGATAACTGTTCAGTACCTTCACAGTTATGTGGACAGCAGGCTGCCGAATAGTTACCATTCACACTTTATTTATCATCCAGTTTCAATACACTCATAAATGCTTTCTGCGGAATCTCCACATTGCCTACCTGACGCATACGTTTCTTACCTTCCTTCTGTTTCTCCAGAAGTTTCTTCTTACGGGAAATATCACCGCCGTAACATTTGGCAAGTACATCCTTACGCATGGCTCTGACTGTCTCTCTGGCAATAATCTTGCTTCCGACAGCTGCCTGGATCGGAATCTCAAAAAGCTGGCGGGGAATCTCGTCTTTTAATTTCTCGCACATCTTACGGCCTCTCTCATATGCTGTATCTGCATGTACGATAAAGGAAAGAGCATCCACTTCTTCTTTGTTTACCAGAATATCCAGTTTCACAAGCTCGCTGCGCTCATATCCGCAGAGTTCGTAATCCAGAGAAGCATAGCCTCTGGAGCGGGATTTGAGGGCATCAAAGAAATCATAGATAATCTCATTTAACGGCAGCTTATATTTCAGAAGCGCACGTGTTTCTTCCATATAATCCATTCCCAGATACTGCCCTCTTCGTTCCTGGCAAAGATCCATAATGGCACCGATAAATTCAGTTGTTACCATGATCTCGGCATTTACCATTGGTTCTTCCATGTATTCAATCTCTGATGGATCCGGCAGATTGCTTGGGTTTGTCAGATTGATAACTTCGCCGTTAGTTTTGTATACTTTATAAATAACACCGGGAGCTGTGGTCACAAGATCAAGGTTGTATTCTCTTTCCAGACGCTCCTGAATAATCTCAAGATGGAGCAATCCCAGAAAACCACATCGGAAACCAAAGCCAAGGGCTACAGATGTCTCCGGTTCATAGAACAGAGAGGCGTCATTGAGCTGAAGCTTCTCAAGAGCATCTCTCAGATCACCGTATTTGGCACCATCTGCCGGGTATAATCCGCAGTATACCATAGGGTTTACTTTCTTATAGCCCGGAAGTGCTTCTGCACATGGTCTTTCCTTATCTGTAACTGTATCACCTACACGAGTGTCACCAAGGTTTTTAATACTCGCAGTGATGTATCCTACCATGCCTGCTGTCAGTTCCTCACATGGAATAAACTGACCTGCACCAAAGTATCCGACTTCCACAACTTCTGTGGTGAAGCCAGTTGCCATCATATGGATCTGGGTGCCTCTTTTCACACGGCCATCCATGACACGGCAGAATACGATAACGCCTTTGTATGCATCATAAATGGAGTCAAAGATCAGGGCTTTTAATGGTGCATCTACATCGCCATGAGGTGCCGGGATCTTTGTTACGATCTGTTCCAGGACTTCTTCTACATTAAGTCCTGTTTTGGCAGAAATCCTTGGTGCGTCATGGGCTTCAAGGCCGATGACATCTTCGATTTCATTTACCACACGATCCGGTTCTGCACTTGGCAGGTCGATTTTGTTGATGACCGGAAGGACATCCAGGTCATGGTCAAGGGCAAGATATACATTTGCCAGTGTCTGGGCTTCGATTCCCTGAGCTGCATCTACTACTAGGATTGCACCGTCGCAGGCTGCAAGGCTTCGGGATACTTCGTAATTGAAGTCTACATGACCGGGGGTGTCAATCAGGTTGAAGATGTATTCTTCGCCGTCTTTGGCTTTGTATACGATTCGTACTGCCTGAGATTTAATGGTGATTCCACGTTCTCTTTCGAGTTCCATGTTGTCCAGTACCTGTGACTGCATTTCACGTTCTGTCAGAGTGCCGGTCATTTCGATAATTCGGTCGGCAAGAGTGGATTTGCCGTGGTCTATGTGTGCAATAATACAGAAATTTCTGATTTTGCTCTGGTCTATCATTAAGGAATTCCCTCCTGAGTTCTTTCTTATATACTGTAATTGATGGGTTTGCTAATTTTGTATTATAACATATGGGGGAAGGGTTTGTCATCTATTTATCTACATTGGACGCACAGAAACAGTTACTGTTGTTACTGTTCACACACCTCGCGGGATAGTAGATATGAACAGTAACCAGAAACATCCTAGTACATCGTTTCGTAAATAACTATACCAATCGCGTAGGATGCGGATTCGAGTGTGCTGGTATAAAAACGCAGGCGTAGCGGGCTACGCTGAGGCTTTTAGACCTGTGCAATCGGATTCGCAGACAAGTGAGTGGTATAGTTATTTCGAAAACGATGTACTAGTAATTGGAATTCAGCCCTGCAGTACCTTGTCTAAGATGTCGGCAAATGGTTCCATGGCATTTTTTACTTCCTGAACAGTGTTGGTCTGGGCTCCGGCTTCCAGAAGAAGGGAGCGGGGACGGAGGTGGAGATTGTAGCGGTAACCTGCAAGGTAAATTCCCCGGTAAAATTGAGGATAGTATTGGGCTGCCTGATATTCCAGCTGGAAGGAAAATGCCAGGTTTTGCTGTATGTATGGATTTGGCAGATAATCCAGGGAACCTTTGGATGTCGTATAACTCAGTCCATTGTAGAAGAGGATCTGGGCTGTGGGTTTTCCATTGATTTCCGTTACAAGATGGCGGTCTTCGGGGATGCCGTCCCGGTGCAGGTCTATGATCACCTGGATATCCGGGTTTTCCTGCAGGTAGGGTTCCAGATAGTCGCGGGCATAATCGTAAGCGGCGCTGCGGTCCAGTTCACCACCTGCCATGTCGAACTGCTCTTTGAGATGGACTACCTGATAACCGTAGTTTTCTGTGAGAAGCTGTGTCAGATAATCTCCTACTCCTACAATCGTGTCGGATTCTTCTCCTTCTCTGGAATCTGCGAAGGTTTCCTGAGAATGGCTGTGATAGATCAGGATCTGAGGAGTATCGGTTTCTTTGGTGATTTTTAAGTCCTGTTTCAGAAAATCTTCGGCATTGATCTGTACGGCATCTGCTTCTGTGTTGGAATCTACGATATAGAATTGTCCCAGAAGATAATTATAATCTGCCAGTTTTTCGGGGGACAGGTCAATCATTGGATGAGGAACTGCAGTAGCAATGGTTTCTGTACTGTCCTGAATATTCCGGACATTCTGCGCTGCTGACTTTGGCGGCTTCTGTGATTTGTCCGGTTCAGGATTTTCCGGTGACACAGTTGCCTTTTCCGGCTTATGTGTCTTCTCTGTTTTTTCTGAAGCTTGTTCTGATTCTGATATTTTCGCTGATTTTACTGTTTTTGAGGGGATTGCTGTTTTTTCCGGTACCGGTGTAGATTCTGGTATCTGTAATTCTTCAGATTCACCTTTTTCTGCCAGCAATTGTTCGGACCGTGCACGCTCTCCCAGATATTTTCCGTTTTCTCCTGCTATTTTTTTATAAGTTTCAATATCTTCATAGGAACTCATATGAGCTCTTTTTTCCAGAAAGCGGTACAGGGGCAGATGCCTGTACACATTTTCTCCTGTAAAAAATGTCCCCGGCAATACTGCCAGAGTGGCAAAAAAGCACATGCTAAGCAGAATGCAGAACGCTTTCTGAACGTTTGTCACATGGATCACCTCTTGACTTATCCTATGTCCATGTTTTCCCATTTATACCCTGTTCACACTGACGGAACAATTTTCCGGTCAGCCGCCTATTTCCTCAAACGCCATGTTCAGTCCTTCTGAGATTGTGAAGCTCAGGTATTTTACTGTCTCATCCACATCTTTGGGAGTTACAAACATGGTGTGAAGATGGGGCGATATCATTTCTTCCAGAAATTCTTTCTGTTCTGCCTCTTCCAGTGCTTCCAGAAGATGTGCCATGGAATCATGGACAATAGTTGCCGCATCTACTACGGTGGGTACTCCAATCCCGATCACTTTTACCTGCAGATTTTCTTCTGTAAGCCCCACTCTGTGATTGCCTACACCGGAACCCGGGTTGATTCCTGTGTCTGTGATCTGGATCGTACGGTTCAGGCGTCTGGTGCTTCTTGCTGCCAGCGCATCAATGGCAATCACTATGTCCGGCTTTGTCTCTGCCACGATTCCCTGTATGATTTCAGATGTCTCCATCCCTGTCTGCGCCATTACTCCCGGGATAATTCCGCTGATACGGTGCATTTTTTCTTTTCCAAGACTCTGCAGGCCATACTCTCTTATCATATGTCTCGTTATATGAAGATTTTCTACCACATGAGGCCCCAGGGAATCGGCTGTGATCGCTGAATTTCCCAGACCTACTACCAGAATGGACAGCTCACGCTCCAGATTGATCACATTCTGTAAATGACGGGCGATTTCCAGGGAAATTTCTCTGTGATAATCCTCATCATGTACAGAAAGCCCCGGAGCTTCTATCGTAATATAGCTTCCCTGGGGCCGTCCCATTGTCCGGGCACCGTTTTCTGTGGTGATCTTTACCACAGTGGTACGGATATCTTTCTCTTCATTATAATCTTCGTGGATCTCCACTCCCCGGACTTCTACGTTTTCCTCTGTAAACCGTTCGGTTGCCTCCAGCGCCAGGTCTGTTCTTATTCCGTAATTATCCAACATCTCTTTTCCCTCCGTACTTCATTCAATATTTGTTACTGTTTGCTCCGTTCTTATAACAATCTTTTATATCGTTACTGTTCACTCCGTTCACAGTAACGTAGCCAAAATTCATTCCAGATTGC
>OCQB01001878.1_pt1 | contig 15339 bp, 9 predicted proteins | sample 1538631 | NCBI WGS metagenome assembly OCQB01 (sample SAMN04571713, study PRJEB22368) | human gut metagenome | biome: human gut; material: stool | host: Homo sapiens | place: Luxembourg | collected 2012-10-19
GCAGCTGGCAGCTGCAGTATCAGGTACAGTACTGTTCTTCCATGGTGGAGCAGGGACATTTTATGGAAACTGCAAGACTGGAAGAAAACAGTCTGTGGATGAAAGAATTATGTAAACTTATTGACTGGACAGCTGACCACTGTGACTGGGAAGAAGGGATGCCACATCTGTTCGGCGCGCTGCTTGAAGAGATGCTCCGTCAGATGTATGCCTGGGGAACTACAGGACTGTTTCTGATGCCGGAGAACCTTACGGAAGCACTGATCCGGCTGGCAGATGGTCGTAATATCGAAAAAGTCTGGAATCCGGCGACAAGAACCGGCGGTTTTCTTGCAGCAGCCCACAGACAGTATCCACAGTGGCAGTTATACGGATGTGAAGAAGAGAAAAGTCAGTGGCAGATTGCCCGGATGCTGCAGTTTTATCATGGCGGCGGTATGGAGGAAATCCGTCGGGAAGATCCGCTGGAAGCCGACCGCATTGATAAAACCGGGGAGCGCACACCGGAAGGGGAAGTGCCGACCTACGAGGAATACGATCTGATCGTGACCAATCCACCGGTAGGGGAACTGCCGATCGAAGACCAGGACCGGTACTGGATCAGTACCAGAAAAGCACAGCTGCAATACATGCAGATGCTGATGAATCATGTGAAAAAGCAGGGCATGGTGATCGCGGTAGTCAACGAGGGAACCCTGTTTATGTACGATGCAGAGCAGAAAGTCCGCCAGTATCTGTTAAATGACTACCAGATCCAGGGAGTCATTTCCCTTCCGGCGGGAGCATTTTTACCCTATACAGGAAGTAAGGCTTCGGTTCTGATCTTTACAAGAGAAGAAGAGATTGACAAAGAGCAGCCGGTATGGTTCTATGAGATCCAGAATCTCGGATACAGCCTGGATCGTCGCCAGGAAAGTACCGGGGTGGATGACATTCCGGCAATGCTGACATCATGGGAGAACCGGAAAGAACTGGCAGATCAGTGGAAGCATCAGTTGAAGGAAGCTGCTGCGCACAACCAGTGGGAAAATCCGGTTCCGGCACATTGGGAAGAAAAATCCTGCTGGTTTGCAAGTCTGGATACGATTGCCAAAAATGACAATAATCTGTCTGCGGGAAGATACAAACCATGGAAAGAGCAGGAGACGGTTGTGACCGAATCCCCGGCACAGCTTTTGAAAGAACTGGCAGATCTGGAAACCGATACGATGAAGAAAGTACAGGAACTGATGGAGATGGCGGGGGACTATGAGTAAGAAGAAAAATATGTACAAACTGGAATCTCTCGCCCGGCTGATCTCTGGAAGAACGCCGGAGCGGGAGCAGAAGGAATACTATGCAGAGACCGGAACACCATGGGTCAAGATTGAAAATCTGGATCAGGGTTATATCCGGGAGACAGCGGAATACCTGTCCGAACAGGGAAAAGAAAAGGTTAATCTGGTACCGGAAAACAGTGTGTTATTTTCCATCGTCGGTACAGTCGGAAAAGTGGGAATCGCCGGCCGGGAACTTGCCACGAATCAGCAGATCGTATCCCTGATCTTTGATGAGACCCGGGTGCTGCCACTGTACGGATATTATGCACTCAGGTATCATGCGGAAGAGATCCGCAAACTGTCCAATCAGACCACGATGGCGCTGATCAGCAGAAAAACCCTGGGACAGTACAGAATCTATGTGCCGGACAGTCTGGAAAAACAGCAGGAGATTGTGGATAAGCTGCGGCGTTTTGAAGAGATCAAGCTGAAAAAAGAAGAGATGCGAAGCCGGATGGAACAGTATGAACAGGTATTATTTCAGAGAATCTTTGCCTCTCAGCTGCGATACGGAGAAAAGGCGAGACTTCGCAACTATCTGAAAGAACCGGTAGGAACCGGTATTCCGAAAAATGAAGAGCCAAACGGAGAATTCCCCTGTGTGCGTCTGGAGAATTTTCGGAAGACTTATCTGACAGGACTCCATGCAGGAGAAAAAGCGGAGGTAAATGCTGGTGCAGACTGGGCGATCGAAGAGAAATACCGTGTCTGCCCGGGAGATATCCTTCTTCGAAATGGAAAGCTGATTCTGGTAGATCGGGTGGAAGATCCACTGTATCTGGATCGTAGTGTGCTGCGTATTGTGCCGGATCAGGGGCAGATTCTGCCGGAAGCCTTGTATGCTTATCTGAGTCAGTCTTGTATGAGTGAAGTTCTCTACGGAGCCAGAAAAGAGGGCGATAATCGAAAACGTCCGATTCGTGCCGCCGAGGTGGAAAAGTTGATTCTGCCGCAGTTGTCCATGAAAAAACAGGAAGATTACAGCAGATGTCTGAAGAAAATCCGTGAGATCGAGAGAAATCTGGACCGGGAAATTGCACTGGCAGAGGCAGCATTTTCCGGTATGGGATGGCTGTTGCTGAGGAAAGAACCGGAGGAAGAGGCTAAGACAGATGCAATAAGCATTGAAGATGTGGAAATTGTTACGAAAGCGGAGACAGAAGAATCCACAGGGAAAGATCTGGAAACTATGGCAGATGCGAAAACTTCGGAAGGTGCAGCCGGTGAAGCGGAGCAGACAGAAGCCGGGTTACAGGAAGAAAAGTCGAAAGTGGTTTCGGGAAAAACAGGGAAGAGGATGCAAAGAAGGCCGGTGGAACTGTCCGAAGAACAGAAGCAGACGGCACATCTGATTCTTGGTGTGCTCTGCTGCTGGGCACCGAGAGATGAACGAACCGGTGCATACTGTAAGAAACGGCAGGAGATTTTCCGGATCGCGCAGCCCTATTTTCAGCCGGCAGCGGTTTCTTTTACCGATAAAAAGGGACAGCGGGAATACCTGCTTGAGAAGGATTTCCTGACCTATCGAAATGAGGAATTGAGCAAACGATACGCTACACCGATGTACTTTTTACAGGAACTTTTACAGGAAAGCGAAAACGATAATCCGCAGGACGCCCATCTGGCCTTCCAGGGAGAAGACGGGATCGCTACGGATGAACTTTGGGATTCAGCACAGATCCAGCAGATGGCAGTGTGTGGCTGGGAGATACTAATGGAGTATTCCGGACTGGGTGCATGCGGATGGCTGGTGCGTGGAGAGAATGGGAAGTAACTATGCAACAGACAGTCGGGGTACAAAACAGTTGCAACCGAGAAAAGGAGACAGAACATATGAAACCGAAGATTCGCATGGTCGGACTGGATCTGGACGGAACGGTATTTAATAACAATAAAGAGATTACCACGCATACCAGAAGTGTGCTGAAAGAGGCGATCCATCAGGGTTGCATCGTGCTTCCGGCCACCGGAAGACCGGAAATCGGACTTCCGGGTGCATTTTTGGAGATTCCCGGTGTGGAATACGCACTGACTTCCAACGGAGCCCGCATTATCCGTATTCCTTCCGGGGAGACAGTATATGAAGAACTGATTCCCTGGGAGGCCGCATTGCAGGTGATCGAAGTGATGAAACAGTGGGCAGGAGAATCATGCAACTGGGAAACATATTTTGCCGGTAATATTTATGTTGAGGAAGAAACGTATCATTTTGTGAAACATGAATCGATGAGTCCTGCGATGGAGCGGTACATCCGAAGTACCCGGACACGCCGGAAGTATCTGACAGAGAAGATCCGGGAGGAAAAGATCGGGATGGAAAAGTTGCATCTGATCTTTGCCGATACAAGAGAACGGGACTGCAGAGAGAAGGAACTGCAACAGATGTTTCCGAATCTGAGTATCTGCCATGCGACACCGTTTAATATTGAAATTATTTCCGGCAGGGCTGGAAAAGGGAACGCGCTGGTGGCACTGGGAAAGATCCTCGGTATCAAAAGGGAAGAAATCATGGCATGCGGCGATGCGCCAAACGACTGGAATATGCTTGAGATGGCCGGACTTCCGGTCGTGATGGCGAATGCAGATGAAGAGACGAAGAAAAAGGCAGCGTTTATCACAAAGTCGAATGAGGAAGACGGTGTTGCTTATGCTGTTGAGCAGTTTGTGCTAAAAAATGGATGACAGATTTGCCTGAATGGCAGAAAACAGATTGGCTGCGGTATCAGGTATGGCAACGGGAAGAAAAAGGAAAAGCGAAGGAAAATGAGAAGAAACAGCACATACGGAAAATGAAAGGAGTTTATGCATGACTTTGAAACAACAACTTGGAAAGCTGAAATGTAAGAACTTTCTCTTCCTCACGATTGCAGGTATGGTGAATGCCTTCGGAGTCACGATGTTTATTGCCCCGGTGGAGCTGTATGACAGCGGAATCTCCGGAACATCGATCCTGCTGTCACAGCTGACATCGGAATGGCTGTCACTGTCCTTCTTTTTGATGGTATTGAATATTCCTCTGTTTTTATACGGACTCAGAAAACAGGGTGTGATATTTACCATCTATGCGATTTACACGGTGGTGGTCTATTCTTTCGGGGCATGGCTGATCACAGATGTACTGCCGGTGGATGTAAGTATCGTATCGCCACTTGCCGGATCGGATCTGCTTCTCTGCGCTATTTTTGGCGGGCTGATCTCCGGTATCGGAAGTGGTATGGCGATTCGGTTTGGAGGAGCGATGGACGGCATCGAAGTTCTCGCCGTCATCTTTGCAAAACGGCTGGGAATCACGGTGGGTACGTTTGTGATGGCATATAATCTGGTACTGTATATTATCTGCGGATTTGTGATTCACAGCTGGATCCTTCCACTGTACTCGATCGTAACCTACGGGGCAGCGCTGAAGACAGTGGACTTTATTGTGGAAGGTCTGGATCGATCCAAAGCGGCTACAATCGTCACGGTGCATCCGGATGAGGTCTGCGCGGCACTCTCCGAAGCCTTTGAGTGTGGGATGACGATCACCGAGGCGAAGGGATATTATTCGGATTCCCCGAAGACAGTGGTGTATATCGTGGTAAACCGTTTTCAGGTTGGGAAGATGAAAGAACTGGTTCATGAAAATGATCGCTCCGCTTATATCTCGATTGCAGAAATTGCGGATGTGTACGGAGCAAATACGGATAAAGTCTGAAACGACAAAAATATCATTGAGGATTGTGATAGTACGAAGTACGGAACAATCCGGTATCAAAGGGGTCAAAATACCTTTTGACCCCAACATCATATCATTATTATAAGCAGAAAGTGAAAAAAATATGGATGGAAACATTCTTTTGTGGATACAGGATCACTTCCGCTGGGAGGGCATGAACTGGTTCTGGAAAGGAATCACATCCCTGGGAAACGGTGGATGGTTCTGGATCGTATTATGTATCCTGATGGTTGTACTTGCCAAAATCTCCGGAGAAAAATGTTCAATAAAAAATGAAAACTGTTTCCGGGCAGTAATCGGAAGAGCCGGCTGGTATGGTCTGTTGTCGATGGGAGCCGGTGCACTGATCACCAATGTGTGTCTGAAAAATCTGGTAGCACGTCCCCGCCCCTATGAAGTGGTAGAGGGACTGGTGCCGCTGATCGGCAAACCGACGGATTATTCATTCCCGTCGGGACATACCTGTGCATCGTTTGCCTGTGCGCTGGTGTTGTACCGGATTCTACCGAAAAAATACGGTGTACCTGCAGTGATCCTGGCATCACTGATCGCATTTTCACGCCTGTATGTGGGTGTGCATTATCCGACCGATGTGCTGGGAGGCATGTTTGTCGGAATCTTTTCTTCCTGTCTGGTTCTGTGGATCGGAAAGAAGAGGACGAAGAAATAAGAAAATCTTAAAAGAAACGTAATTGTCTGCCCGTGTGGTGTTCTTTATAATAAGAGAGAAAAGAACGCCATCCGGGCAGAAAGAGGTTTAGAGGGGAATGGGCAAGAAAATATTGAAATTGTTACTGTATCTGATGGCAGTGGTCGGAGTGCTCATCTGGCTGGACAGTACAGTAGGACTGACGGAAGAAGGGGCATTGATTATTTTTGGCATTGCATTATTGATGTATTTTGTGATGAAACTGATCGGCTTTTTGACAAAGAGACACAGAATAAGAAGAGAAAGAGCGCGGAAAGCCAGAAGAAAACGTGAGTTGCGGGAAGTAAACAATTACAGGGTAAAACAGGAAACATCCGTTGCAGCGACAGCGGCATCACAGGCAAACCATCGGAAACAGCAAAAAATACATAATCAAAGCGGTCATAAATTTCATATGACACGGAAAAAAATAGTCTGGACCGTCGGTTTGCTGGCCACATTCTGCATCGTTGTGCTGGCAGGGAAAACCTGGATCCGGCAGCACGAGCAGATTCCGGAGAGCCTTCTTAACATGGAAGAAAAATATCCGGAGGCTACAGATTTTGTAAAAAATTATCCGAAGCGAAGACACTATCAGACGATAGATATTTCATCCGAAGTGGAAACTGCCAGAGAAAACAGTGAGATACCGTATTTTTTGCAGTGGGATGAACGCTGGGGGTATGAAACCTACGGCAGCGATTTCCTTGCTGTCACCGGCTGCGGTCCAACCTGCCTGTCCATGATCACCTGTGGTCTGACCGGCTCCGAAACATGGAATCCCCTGACCGTAGCTCAGTTTTCAGAAAAAGAGGGTTATTACGTACCGGGTGAAGGAACCTCCTGGTCTCTGATGACCGAAGGTGCCAATAACCTGGGCCTCACAGCAGAAAACATCCCGGTAACACAAGAAAACATCCTTGCCGCCCTGCAATCCGGCATCCCCCTGATCTGTTCCATGTATCCAGGTGATTTTACCTACACAGGTCACTTCATCGTTCTGACCGGAATCGATGAAAACGGTGCAATTACCGTCAACGACCCAAACAGCCCCGCCAACACCAAAAAACACTGGTCCATGACCGAAATATTACCACAGATCCGTCAAAGCTGGGGATACCGTACCTGAACATACGGTATCCCTTTTTTGTATATAAATAATGGAAGACGTATTATACAGTCTGTTTTAAAAGTAAACAGCCAATACCAGCGAAAGAGGCGGCACCGGTTGGGTGTCTGCAGCACTTTGTGGGCGGTTAGGGGAAGCTTTGAGATCCGGCACCTACGCAGACTTTTCACGAGGGTCAGCTGAACCTCGTGAATCATAGTCGGAGTTGGTGAATAGAGCGTGTCTGAAAAATCATTTCCGCAATCTGCAAGCCCCAGTTTGCGGTATATTTTACCCTCATTCGGTTGCCGTAGCCCGCTACGCCGCCCTCATTCGGATAAAATCTCCCACAAACTGGGACTCGCAGCTCACGAAAAGCCTTTTTCAGACACGCTCTAGCTCAAAGTTCCCCTGCCCACGCTGCAGACACCTAACCGGTGCCGCCTCTTTCGCGTCTGTCTGGAAAAAAAATTAAAAATTATTAGCACTCCCTCTTGACGAGTGCTAAAACATGTGTTATATTGCAACTAGAACAAAGAAAACAATGTGTTCCAAAAGGAGGGACGCTTATGAATATCAGCAAATTTACGCAAAAATCATTGCAGGCTGTTCAAAACCTGGAAAAGACCGCATATGACTTCGGTAACCAGGAGATCGAGCAGGAACATTTACTGTACAATCTGCTTCATCAGGAAGACAGTCTGATTTTAAAGATGATCGAAAAGATGGAGATTAACAAAGAGCATTTTCTGAATAATGTGGAGAATGCCCTGAACGCCAGAGTCAAAGTATCCGGCGGACAGCAATATATCGGACAGTACCTGAACAAGGTACTGGTAAGTGGCGAAGACGAAGCCAAAGCCATGGGAGATGAGTACGTTTCCGTAGAACATCTGTTTCTGGCGATGCTCCGTTATCCGAGCCCGAGTATCAAAAAACTGTTCCAGGAATATGGAATCACAAGAGAACGCTTTTTACAGGCGCTGAGCACTGTAAGAGGAAACCAGAGAGTTACTTCGGATAATCCGGAAGCAACTTACGATACACTGGAAAAATACGGCCAGGATCTGGTAGAGCGTGCGAGAAATCAGAAGCTGGATCCGGTCATCGGCCGTGACAGCGAGATTCGAAATGTGATTCGTATTCTTTCCAGAAAGACAAAAAACAATCCGGTACTGATCGGTGAACCAGGTGTAGGTAAAACGGCAGCCGTAGAAGGACTGGCACAGCGAATCGTCCGTGGCGATGTACCGGAAGGTCTGAAAGATAAAACGATTTTTGCTCTGGATATGGGTGCACTGGTAGCCGGTGCAAAATACCGTGGTGAATTCGAGGAACGTCTGAAAGCTGTTCTGGAAGAAGTCAGAAAGAGCGAAGGGAAAATCATTCTGTTTATCGATGAACTGCATCTGATCGTCGGGGCAGGAAAAACCGACGGTGCGATGGATGCCGGCAACATGTTAAAACCGATGCTTGCCCGTGGAGAACTGCACTGTATCGGTGCTACCACACTGGATGAGTATCGTCAGTACATCGAAAAAGATGCCGCATTGGAACGTCGTTTCCAGCCGGTAATGGTAGATGAACCTTCTGTGGAAGATACCATATCCATCCTTCGTGGACTGAAAGAGCGGTATGAGGTATACCATGGAGTAAAGATTACCGATGGCGCCCTCGTTGCAGCAGCTACACTTTCCAACCGTTATATCTCCGACCGATTCCTGCCGGATAAGGCTATCGATCTGGTAGATGAAGCCTGTGCACTGATCAAGACCGAACTGGATTCTCTTCCGGCAGAACTGGATGAGCAGCAACGTAAGATCATGCAGATGGAGATTGAGGAAGCAGCACTGAAAAAAGAGACCGACAAGCTAAGTCAGGAACGTCTGGCAGATCTGCAAAAAGAACTGGCAGAATATAAAGATGCATTTTCCGTACAGAAAGCACAGTGGGAGAATGAGAAACATTCTGTAGAGAAACTTTCCACATTGCGTGAACAGATTGAAGATCTGAATCGTCAGATCCAGGTGGCACAGCAGCAGTATGATCTGAATAAAGCAGCGGAACTGCAGTACGGCGAACTGCCGAAACTCCAAAAACAGTTGGAGATTGAAGAAGAGAAAGTGAAAAATGAGGATCTTTCTCTGGTACATGAGAGTGTTACCGATGAAGAAATTGCGAGAATTATTTCCCGTTGGACCGGTATCCCGGTGGCGAAACTGACCGAGGGAGAAAAAACGAAGATTCTAGGTCTTGAAGATGTCCTTCATAAACGTGTGATCGGACAGGATGAAGCGGTAACGAAAGTGACCGATGCGATCATCCGTTCCAAAGCCGGTATCAAAGATCCTACAAAACCGATCGGATCATTCCTGTTTCTTGGACCTACCGGTGTCGGTAAGACAGAACTTGCAAAAACTCTGGCACAGACGTTGTTTGATGATGAGAATAATATGGTGCGAATCGACATGAGCGAGTATATGGAGAAATATTCTGTATCCCGTCTGATCGGAGCACCTCCGGGATATGTAGGTTATGAAGAAGGAGGTCAGCTGACGGAAGCTGTCAGAAGAAAACCGTACTCGGTAGTACTGTTTGATGAGATTGAGAAAGCACATCCGGATGTATTTAACGTACTGTTACAGGTACTGGATGATGGCCGGATCACGGATTCTCAGGGACGTACCGTTGACTTCAAGAATACGATTCTGATCATGACTTCCAACATCGGTTCTTCCTATCTGCTGGATGGCATTGGGGAAGATGGAAGTATCAAGCCGGAAGCAGCAGAGATGGTACAGAACGACCTGCGTGGGCATTTCCGCCCGGAGTTTCTGAACCGTCTGGATGAGATCATTATGTTCAAACCATTGACCAAAGACAATATTGGTGGTATCGTAGACCTGTTAATGGCAGAGCTGAACAACCGTCTGTCAGATCAGGAGATTCATATCCGTCTGACAGCTGCGGCAAAGAACCACATCATCGAAGGTGGGTATGATCCGGTATATGGCGCACGTCCATTGAAACGTTATCTGCAGAAATATGTGGAAACACTGGCTGCAAAGATGATTCTTGGTGGAAAAGTCGGTCAGGATGATACAATCGTTCTGGATGTGACGGATGGTGAGTTGACAGCTTCTGTACAGTCTGTATAAAGGAGTTTTGAGATGATACCGAACGATCCGGTGATGTTGCTCAGTTATGTAAATACGCAGCTGAGAGATTATTATTCCAGTCTGGATGCTCTTTGTGAGGATAAGGGTATTGGAAAAGAAGAACTGGTGGAGAAGATGAAGTCCATTGAGTATGTGTATGAGGTGGATCGAAATCAGTTTGTGTGATAAGGGAAGCATTCCTGCAAAAAAAGTAGGAGTGCTTCTTTTTTTGATAAGCCATTTAAACAAAGTATTGACAGAAAGTTAACATAGTGCTAATATACTTCTTGTATAAATTCCATAGTAACATATCAAGTGCACCTGCGAACATAGTTCGTCGGTGAGAGAGGGAATCAGGTGTGAGTCCTGAGCGATCCGGTCACTGTAATCAGGGAGGAAAGCCCGGTAGGATCCATTGTACCGCAAGGTATGAGAAGGAGGGCCGACTGTTGATCTGTAAGTCAGGAAACCTGCTTGTATGTCGTAAGGTTAAAACTTCCGAGTAAAGTTTTACATCCTGTTTGTAGTAAAAATGAGATGTCAGCTTTCTGTCGGGGAAAAGACATCTTTTTTATATATTTACAAAAACACGAACTTATGGAATGATCGAAACAGGAGCGTAGTGTTTCGAGACCTTGACTATTTGAATTTATGCACGATTAAACGACAGGATGAACAGAATCCTGTTTCTGTAGATCTACTGTATCATTTACCTCCGCAACCAAGTGATATAGATTCCTCTTGGATCTTGTGCAGAAGCAGGATGGTTTCATCCGGTTAGCCTTGAAAATGGAAGCCTGAAAAGGCTTCTTTTTTTGTGCTTTTCACGTGAAAAATCTGCAACACATGGCTGCATAGAAAAATAACTTTTGCAATTGAAAGCACCGGAACTTCATGGTACACTGAGATAGTAAAGTAACTGTAAAAACAGCTACGGAAAACAAAAATGGAGGCAATAATATGGAGGGTTTTACAACGAAAAAACAGCAGTTTGCAACGGTATGGAAGATGCATACTGCAGGCGATGCACAGTGGTATCCGGCGCAGGTTCCGGGAACTGTGTATACAGATCTGTTAAGAAACGGACAGATGGAAGATCCGTTCTGGAAGGACAATGAATACAGAGCACTGGATCTGATGGAAAAAGATTATGAATATGAGACCGTGTTTGAGGGAACCGAAGCACAGGAAGGCGAGAGACAGTGGCTTCGCTTTGAAGGTTTGGATACGATCTGTGATATCTATCTGAATGAAGAAAAAATCGGTAATACATATAACATGCACAGAACCTGGGAGTTTGATGTAACAGGAAAGGTGAAAGCAGGAGAAAATATCCTGTGTGTGTATTTCCATTCTCCGCTGGAGTATATTAAAGAAGCTTACGAAAAACAGCCGACACACGGAAGTGAAGATGCGATGGATGGCTTTGTGCATATCCGCAAAGCACACTGCATGTTCGGATGGGACTGGGGTGCTCATCTGCCGGATGCGGGAATCTTTCGTCCGGTATATCTGCTGACGATGACCGAAGGCAGAATAGACAGCGTGTATATCCGTCAGGAACACGAAGAGGGAAAAGTAACCCTGCATTTTGATGTGAGCAGAAACCCGAAAGAGGATCTCAGAAAAGAGATCCCGGTGGGAAAAGAGGCAGATGGCTATACCTATGAAGTAACTGTGACAGCACCGGATGGTACAAAGATCATTGCAAAAGATACCCCGGAGGATCTGGTGATCGAACAGCCGAAGCTCTGGTGGCCAAACGGTGTGGGCGAACAGCCATTATATGAAGTGAACGTAACGCTGGCAAAAGACGGACAGCCGGTGGACAGATGGACAAGAAAGATTGGTCTTCGCACGATGACGATGGATATTCATCCGGATGAGTGGGGCGAGAGTTTTGCTCATCAGGTGAACGGAAAGGATATCTTTGCCATGGGTGCAGACTATATCCCGGAAGATCATCTCCTGGGTCGTGTGACACCGGAAACTACAAGAAAACTGTTGGAACAGTGTAAGGCAGCCAACTTTAACGCAGTCCGCGTATGGGGCGGCGGTTACTATCCGGAAGACTGGTTTTATGATCTGTGTGATGAACTGGGACTGATGGTATGGCAGGACTTTATGTTTGCATGTGCAGTCTATGATTTGACACCGGACTTTGAGGCGAATATCCGGGAAGAATTTATTGATAATGTAAAAAGATTACGTCATCACGCATCCCTGGGACTGTGGTGTGGTAACAATGAGATGGAAATGTTTGTAAAACAGGGCGAGTGGGTAACCAAACCGAGCGAGGTGCGCGATTATCTCTTCATGTACGAGCGCGTGATTCCGGAGATTCTGAAGAAATACGATCCGGAAACCTTCTACTGGCCTGCAAGTCCGTCTTCCGGCGGATGCTTCGATGATCCGTCAGATCCGAACCGTGGAGATGTGCATTACTGGGATGTATGGCATGGAAACAAGCCGTTCTCGGATTACCGGAATTACTATTTCCGCTATGCAAGTGAATTTGGATTCCAGTCCTTCCCGTCTTTTGAGACAATCAAAACTTTTACCGATGATCCGGCAGACTGGAACATTTTCTCTTATGTTATGGAAAAACATCAGAGAAATGCAGGCGCAAACGGAAAGATCCTGAATTATCTGCAGCAGACATTCCGCTATCCAACCGAATTTACCACGTTATTATATGCTTCCCAGATGTTGCAGGCAGAAGCTATCAAGTACGGGGTGGAACATTTCCGAAGAAACAGGGGCAGATGTATGGGTGCGATCTACTGGCAGTTAAATGACTGCTGGCCGGTAGCCTCCTGGGCATCGGTAGATTATGAGGGAAGATGGAAAGCCTTGCATTATTATGCAAAACGGTTCTTTGCACCGGTGATGGTATCCTGTGAAGAACAGAACTGGATGACTGCGGAAGCGAATATGAACCGTGAACATTTTGTATATGAAAAATCTATCCGCCTGAATGTGACCAACGAGACCCTGGAAGATAAGAAAGTTCTGGTAAAATGGGCACTTCGAAACGCCGATGCATCTGTTGTGAAAGCAGAGGAGCGAGAAGTAACGGTGCCGGCACTTTCCAGTGTATGGCTGGATAAAGAAGAATACCCGGATGTGGATGTATTCGGCCAGTATGTAAGCTATGAGGCATGGGAGGGTGATACCTGCATCTCTGAGGGCAGCGTGATCTTCTCTTATCCGAAGTACTTCCATTATCTGGATCCGCAGCTGTCATATCGGATCGAGGGAGACGAGATCGTAGTCAGCGCGAAAGCCTACGCGAAAGGCGTGGAGATCCTGAATCTGTCCGAAGATCTGATCCTGTCGGACAACTATTTTGATATGAGTGCGGGAGAAAAGAGAGTAAAGATTCTTGGCAAAGCATCAAGAAAAGTGGAAGATCCTGCAGACTGGGAGAACCAGATAAAAGAGCAGCTTGCGGACGGTCTGAAACTGCGAAGCGTTTACGATATTCGGTAAAAGATGTTGGGGCAAAAAGTATTTTGCCTCTTTGATACCGGATTGCTCCGTACTTTGTACTCCCGCAATCCTCAAAAACATTCGTAATCCGCTCATTTTTCTTCGAAAAATGGCTACTTACTCATGTTTTGGCGGATCCAAAGTTCATAAATCTTCGTGCAAGCAAGCTTGCGTCAGATTTCCGAACTTTTGATCCTGGTATCAACAAAAACCTTGACAAAAGAAAAAAAGCCTACTATAGTAATGTCAGCCGAAACTGTTTCAAAAACAGGAAGAGGTACAGAGAAAAAGGTAGTGACAAAGAGGAGTAGATATTGTACCCCGCAAAGAGAGGGAACTTCGTGGCTGTGAGAGATCCCCGGCAGACAATATTGAAGGTAGCTTTGGAACCGGAAGACTGAACGTTTTTGCTTGTAACTGTGAAGATGCTGAACAGTTACCGTTTTCAGACAGAAAATCAGTAAGCTTTCACGGCTGATCCCCGTTATCGGATAATGAGATGTATGGAACGCTTGTTGTTTCATATAAGCAAGGTGGTAACGCGAGACATTCGCCCTTCACACAGATGAGAACATCTGAGTGGAGGGCGTTTCTAATCTTCAAAAAGACAAAGGAGACAACCATGAGTAAAGAACTGGCAAAGACTTACGATCCGAAAGGACTCGAAGACCGTTTATACCAGAAATGGCTGGACAGCGGCTATTTTCATGCAAAAGTAAACAAAGCGAAGAAACCATTTACCATTGTTATGCCGCCGCCAAACGTAACAGGACAGCTGCATATGGGCCATGCACTGGATGAGACTATGCAGGATATCCTGATCCGTTTCAAGAGGATGCAGGGATACGAAGCACTGTGGCAGCCGGGAACCGACCATGCGGCAATCGCTACAGAGGTTAAGGTTATCAACAAATTAAAAGAACAGGGCATCGACAAAAACGAGATCGGAAGAGAAGAATTCTTAAAACATGCCTGGGCATGGAAAGAAGAGTACGGCGGAAAGATTATTAACCAGCTGAAAAAACTGGGCGCATCTGCGGACTGGGAAAGAGAGCGTTTCACGATGGACGAAGGATGTTCCAAAGCGGTGCAGGAAGTATTTATCCGTCTGTACAACAAAGGATATATCTACAAAGGATCCCGTATCATCAACTGGTGTCCGGTATGCCAGACCTCTATCTCTGACGCGGAGGTAGAACATGAGGATCAGGACGGATTTTTCTGGCACATTAACTACCCGGTAGTTGGAGAAGAAGGAAAATTCGTAGAGATCGCAACGACCCGTCCGGAGACACTTCTGGGAGATACCGCAGTAGCGGTAAACCCGGAAGATGACAGATATAAAGATCTGGTAGGAAAGATGCTGAAACTGCCGCTGACCGACCGTGAGATTCCGGTGATCGCCGATGCGTATGTAGACAAAGAGTTCGGAACCGGATGTGTAAAGATCACACCGGCACATGACCCGAATGACTTTGAAGTAGGAAAACGTCATAATCTGGAAGAAATCAACATTCTGAACGATGATGCAACCATCAACGATCTGGGTGGAAAATATGCAGGCATGGATCGCTATGAAGCAAGAAAAGCTATGGTGAAAGATCTGGAAGAGCTGGGACTGTTGGTAAAAGTAGTACCCCACAGTCACAGTGTAGGAACCCATGACCGTTGTGGTACAACCGTAGAGCCGATGATCAAACCACAGTGGTTTGTAAAGATGGACGAGATGGCAAAAGCAGCTATTGACACTTTGAAAGACGGCGATCTTCAGTTTGTTCCGGAACGTTTTGATAAGACTTATCTGCACTGGCTGGAAAACATCCGTGACTGGTGTATCTCCCGTCAGCTGTGGTGGGGTC
>OCQB01001894.1_pt1 | contig 15253 bp, 10 predicted proteins | sample 1538631 | NCBI WGS metagenome assembly OCQB01 (sample SAMN04571713, study PRJEB22368) | human gut metagenome | biome: human gut; material: stool | host: Homo sapiens | place: Luxembourg | collected 2012-10-19
AAAAAAGCTCCCGAAAGTCCCATCTTTTCACTTGAAGTGCTTACGGTCGATGGGCACGAAAAACACGGACAATACGTAAGTTCGCATTTACATCTCAATGTTACCTACTTAGCTGAAGCCGACAAACTAGATCCTCTTCGCAAGAAACCCGACGAAAATAGCAGTGTAAAGTGGGTGCCCTTAAAGGATGTAATTTCTCTTTCGGATGAGCCCTGGATCAGAGAGCGCATCTACGCAAAATTACTGACGAAGTTAGCAATGCTGCGCCAGTAAATAGCATGTCACGGTAAAAGCTTCTCTTGCCAATCAAAGCAAAGTCCTTAGTGAAGCTAATCTAAAAGTAAGTGCTCTCGAGTTCGAAAACCGCCTCAGGCGCCTTGCAAATAAAGAACGCGATGAACTGACCACGGCAATGGAAAGCATCATCGCGCTCTTAGAGAAAATTTAGTTTATTCCTGCTTATAGGGCGCTATGGACACACTTTTGCCCTATAAGCCTCTTTCTAGTCTTGCTTATCCTCTTCCAGCACTTCAGCAATAAGACGAAGTAAGCTGCTGCGATGGACAACGCCCACCAATTTGCCTTCGTCTAGCACTGGCAGCAACTTCAAGCGCTTTTCAGCCAACAGCCTACAGGCTTCACCAAGATTGGTGTCGGGAGAAACGCCAATGACCTTTTTCGTAGCAACATCGGCAACCTGAATATCTTTCATGCGTGCAATTTGCTTACGAACGTCTTCGTTATCAAGCTCTCGCAGAACAACAAATCCCGCAGTACCCATAATCAAGCGAGATTCGTCGCCGAAGAATCGCAAGATATCACTATTGGAAATAAATCCGCGAGCCATTCCCTTGCTGTCGACAATTACCGCACCACTAGCATTAGCACCAGCAATTATTTTCGCAGCAGCGCTCATAGGAGCCTCAAGAGGAACAACTACAGGGTTTGTGTCCATAACTTCCCCAACAGTTTGATACACATCGATCCCCTCCTTTTCTTGAGCTTGAGGTTTCGCCGCAGAAGGAACTATATCTGACTTCATATTGCGAATGAAGAATACAACAAGAAGCAAGGCGATAGCACCAAGTACTAATACTGCTGTGAAAGACCAGTGGTAGCCATAAAAGATTCGTTCAAGCTCACTGCCATCTGGTGCCATAGAAGTTCCCAGAGCACTGAACGACATAATAAGCGCGGTACCGAGTGAAGCACCTACCTGATTAACGGTGTTGGTAGTAGCGGTAGCGTGCTGTACCAATTCGTTTTTAAGCGAATTCACACCCCACGTATTGATAGGCGTAAACAAGATCTGCAACGAACCGCAGGTAACCATATTTGCTGCAACAACCAAAATCATCGAACTGTCAATTGCGTAGAAGAACATTCCAATGCAGCCGATGAACAATGCCGCCACACCACCAAGCGCAACGCCACGCACGCCATGTTGATCAAAAATCTTACCGCCAACCAAGCCAGCTACTGCACCGAGCAACGCACCAGGTAACGTAGCCAAACCGCTAATTGTTGCAGAGTATCCAAGAACGTTCTGAATATAAAGCGGCATAATTACGCTCAAACCAATAAGAATTGCCTGCAGCAAAGCACACACCATAAATGCCATACGATAACGACGGCTATATAAAACCTCTAAACGAAGCATTGGCTCTTCGATTTTGAACTGGCGCCACACAAAAAGACCGACAAACACCAAGCCGACAATCATAAGTACAACGCATACTTCCACGTGATCCGAAGAAGCAAAGGAAGACAAGCCATACAACAAGGATGCTAGGCCGATGGAAGAAAAAATAATCGAAAGTGCATCAGCAGAAGTACGTGGAAATCCTTCACGATTCCTTAATGCGCGAGCAGCAAAAAGAATAATGAGCACCGAAAATACAACCACGATGCAAAACAGTGCACGCCAACCGACCATATCAACAAGCATGCCACCAAGAGTTGGACCAATAGCAGGAGCAAAGCCAATAACTAAGCTGACCAGGCCCATTGCTTTTCCACGACTTTCTCGCGGAAAAGTAAGCAGAATCAGCGACATAACCATAACCATCATGACGCCCGTAGCCATAGCCTGCATAATGCGGCCAACTAACAGCACCGCAAAAATAGGCGCAATTGCCGCAACCAAACTGCCTGCCCCAAAGAGCGCCATACCACCAATAAACAAAACGCGTGTACTAAAGCGACCCATAAACCATGCTGCCAGAGGAATTACCACCGCCTCTACCAGCGCATAAGCTGAAGTAAGCCACTGAACCGTGGTAGCATCCACGTTCAAGTGCTGCATGATAGAAGGCAAAGCGGGCGAAAGCAGTGTCTGATTCAAAACAACCAGCACCGCACCGCATAGCAGCACCATTACCATGTTTCTTTGTTCATTCGTTAAACCTAGGGGAGCCAATTTTTCTCGCTTTCAATATCATTTTGAGTATTAATTCTGTCTCAACTTTTGTACCGTTTTCCCTAAAAAGCATCCTGTCTTGCTCAAGCATAGAGAGTAGACTACACTTAACTTCGAAACTTGACGATTATCAAGTTTATGAGACACTTGACGGAAGTCAATAGACGATAATCAAAAGTAAGAAAATCTAAATATTTGAAGACAGGCAGGAATACAACCATGATCAGCAACGAAGATGCTCAATCACTCATTCAAGCTTCGTTTTATTTTAACGAGCTGTTCAAGCGAACCATTGTGCCTGCCGCCCTACCCGTTCCTGTTACTAAAACACAAATGGATATCTTGATGGCGCTCTATTCCGAAGGGCCTATGAATATGTCCACCCTGAGTGCGAAAGTCTACATTGCGCCCGAACAAGCAACGCGCGCTATTCATGGCCTTCGCGAAAATGGCCTTATAGTAAGTGAGCGCAGCGAAGAAAACCGCCGCATGGTAATTGCGCATCTTACCGATAACGCCATTCTTATGCTTGACGATCATGTACGTGAACTTAACATGACACTCCAAGCTAATCTTGATGGACTAAGCGATGAGGAAATCAAGGAATTGGTCCAGGCAGCCTCTACCGTCGTAAAGCTCTCGCAAAAAACGGGTATCAAATACGTAATGCCCCGACCAGTAAAAGCGTAACTATTTACTGCGCCTCCGCAGCTTCGCATTTTGTCATTCAAACGTTATTGCTAAGAATTAAGAGCATCCTTTGTCAAACCACTACTACTCTTTCGCTGCCGCTCTTCTACACTTCGCGCTTGCTACCTACGTATAGGTATTGTATTTGTTCTCCCAGTTCATCGCGCAAAACACTATAAGCATCAAGTCCCGTGCAATGGAAAGTGTAGTACTGGGTTGGGCGCGCCTTAAGCTCTTGTGCCAGTTCACGCGTAATTCCCAAATCCTCAACAAGACCCGTATCGGGATCCATTAGGTGAAAGCCCGCAACAACCGCATCAAGAGACGAACCTACAAGAGATTCAGCTTTCTCGATAATGTTTAGTATTCCACTATGGGAACATCCCGAAACCAAAATGTAACGCGGCTTATCAGCTTGCGTAGTAAGCTCAGTTATGAGTAGGCTCTGCTCGTGAGAAAACGAATCCGAAACATAACGCCCATTCAGTTCTTCTAGCAAACGAGCATTCGATTTTGCAATAGGATGCTTTTTGTCTACTCCTGAAAACAATTTAAAGCCAGGTTTAATATCAAACTCTTTGCCCACTTTTATAAATCGATCGTTAGCTTCCAAAGAGGGATCTATCCCGATACTAAAATGATCTTCTGCATTACCTGCAGCATGCTCACCAAAAATGTGCTCATTCACATAAATTCGAGCAGGATTTTCTACCTTTTCAGTAGCATGTAAATATGCTTTTAAACCTCCGCCATGATCATAATGAGCATGAGAAATGACTGCAAAATCTGTCGACTCAATATCAACACCAAGCTTAGAAGCATTAAGAAGAAAACTCTTATCGGGTCCCATATCAAAAAGAATACGTGTTACCTGCTGGGAGTCATCGCGATTCTTCGCCGTCTGAACTTCCAGAAACAGGCTTAGTCCATGCTTTGCAATAAACCTGTCGGAAGAAGTTGCGTTTTCGACAAGAACAGTAATCTTCATGAGCATTCCCCTTAAGTCTATTTCGGGCCTTTCTTATCGGCATAAACCTTTCTTCCAGGCGCCTTCATGCTTCTTTTATTACGAATACATATCTACAGCATGCCGTAATAGGGGCGCTGAACAACGACGCTTTCAACCCATTTTGCTAGAGTAATAAAGTCAAAAACGGGCAGGCCCGCAGCACGCTGGATTGCAGCAGCATAGGGTGGCAAATCGCTACACTCAAGCAGAATCGCATCCACTTCGGGATACTCTTTGCATGTCTTCTTCGCAAGAGCGCACAAATCATCTTCGAGTAAACCGTTATTCAGGGGACCCTTACCCCAACGAATAGGTGCAAAGCTTTCCATGTCGCCCACATTAACCACTACAATTTGGTCGGTGGTGGTATTAACGTTTGCGAGGAATTCATCATTGATACTTGCGCCATCGGCAGCAAATACAGCAATTTTTCTATCAGAGGGAAGCCACGTTTTAATAGTTGCCAGCTGACACAAGCTAGACATGAATACAGGTACACCCACCGCAGCAGCAACGTCTTTTTGGAAATGAGCAAAATACCCACAAGCACCTATAATGGCACGAACACCTTCAGCTTCAAGCTTTTTCGCCGCTGCTATCACTTGTTCTTTAATACTGGGATCCCCTGCAAAAAGTTGTTCGATTTCAAATGAAACCATTTCATACAAAACGGGAAAATCATAGGTTGTAGCGTTCACTACATTGCCAGGAACTTTGGGATAGTCCAGATCGACCGCAATAATGCCCAATGGTTGACCGCTGGTATAGCGAGGGGGAAGTTCAAATATCCCACGACGCTCATTTTCATTGGTGATAGCGCCATATGCGCTCTTCCATGATACTGACATGAACAACTCCTTTTGTTCCTTTAAAGCTTTGTTCCCAAGAGCAAAGCCTTAAAACAAAGTGGTTGGAACCATTTTGCAACAGTTCCAACCACTAATCAAAGCATATACAGTCCAGTAGCCAAACTAAGACAATCCAAAAGCCACAATCCAAACAATCAAGTTGCCTTACTTCGCTATTACCTTAGGCCTCTACGTATTCACCTTCACGCAAATAGGCAAGCAACTGATCCTTATCCAAATGAGCAATACCTAAATCTTCCAAAGTTAGACCTGTTGCCATGTAGTCGGTTTTATTCATTACGCCGCCCAAAACAATCATGGAATCAATTACCGGGGTGGGAACACCAAACTTTTTGCCCAGTTCATGATAGACATGGCAGCCTACAGGAACATCTTCGGTTACGTAGCGATTCTTAATAGTGAAAGGACCTGTAGCGTAGCCTACTTCCCATTCTTCTTCAAAAGGAACAATGCATCCTTCACCCATGTATTCTTCGCCCAAAACACTGGTGCGCTGGAAGAATACTTCCTTCTTGAAAGGCTGAATTCCTACGCCAATAGCTTCTGCCAGGGCAATTTCTTCGTTGTAGAACTGATACTGAACTTCACTGATGGAAGGGCAGAAAGAATGAGAATAAATGCTGTAGTCGTGAATGTTTTTGCCTAAAACCGTGCTGAAGTTTTCCATTGTGGAGACGCCCAACACCGTACCAGGTACATGGATTACAGGATTTACGTTAGAAAAACCAATGTCTAAAACGGTATCACCACAAACAGCACCATCACCTTGGGTGATAGCATCAAAGCAACCCAGTGCCTTAGAACTTTCTACGAAGTCTTCCGTATCCTTTGCAGGAAGAGCAGCACCGCGCAACGTAATGGCGCGATAAACCAAGCTGCAGGTTGGCTTCATTACGCCGCCTTCGGTATCTACACGCGTACCATAAGGAGCCGAAGACCAGCCACCAATAATTACGTTCTTGGTGCATCCAGCCTCACGCATCATCTTGCGAAGCTTCAAGGAGCCATAATTGTCTGGGATGATGTGGATGATCTGACCATCTTCCAAATGAGGAATTAGTTCTTTAAAAAATACTTCATGAGCAACAGAAGGAATACCAACGATGATAAGCTTTGCGCCTTTAACGCACTCAGCAACAGAATTGGTTGCCAAGGCGAATTCACCCTTGCCCATGCGGCGGAAACCATATTTAGTCTGAGTTCCTGGGGCTTTATCCTGCAGAGTGATACCTGTACGCATTACCGTGCCTAGCGTATTTTCAAAGAATGGATCCAGGTCGCAGATGCGAACTTCCTGACCCGCAAGCGCACAGTCCGCACCGCAGGTTTTACCAACAGCGCCGCCACCCAAAATGGCAACAGGAGCACTTCTTAGCTCGTCAACATTGATCATTGTTTTCCTCCTCTAGTGCATGCAATTTCATCAAGTAGAATTAAATTCGTAAACCAGACTAGCTTTCGCAGTTTTGTTTCTTGTCTATTCTACGTCAAAGAAGGTCGCCCATTGGACGACCTTCAAAATGAGTTCTTTCGTATTTGTTAGAACACTGGCAAAACAGAGCCCTGATAATTTTCGTTTATATAGTCACGAACCTCGTCGGTATTCAATGCTGCCGCTAATGCCTGGATGCCTTCGTTGTTTTCGTTGCCTTCCTTAACAACTAGTAAGTTGGCATATGTCTGAGCTGCATCACCTTCAGCGCTTTCAACAGCAAGTGCATCGTCGTTTACGGTAAGACCAGCTTCAATTGCATAGTTAGCATTGATGCACGCTACATCTACGTCTGCCAAAACCGTAGGAACAACTGCTGCTTCAAGTTCTTTAATTTGAAGATTCAGAGGGTTGTCTACAATATCGTTAATAGTAGCGTTTACGCCAACACCTTCCGTTAAGGTAATCAAGCCTTCCTGCTGGAGAAGAAGCAATGCACGAGCTTCGTTGGTTGGATCGTTTGGTACAGCAACCGTTGCGCCTTCCTGAAGATCATCAAGAGCGGTCACCTTACCAGGATAAATTGCCAAAGGCTCGTAGTGAACAGATGCCACACTTACCAAATGAGTGCCACGTTCAGAATTGAAGTTTTCCAGATAAGGACCATGCTGGAAATAGTTTGCATCTACTTCGCCATCTTCAGTGGCAGTGTTTGGCTGAACATAATCGGTGAATTCGGTTACCTCTAAGGTGTAGCCCTGTTCCTCAAGGAGAGGTTTTACTACGTCATTTAAAATCTCTGCATGAGGGGTTGGCACTGCTGCAACTTTGATAGTTTTGCTATCACCTGAATCTTCCGAAGCACTATCACTTGAACCACTGCAACCCGTAAGGGTAAGGGCTGCGCAGAGTGCTACTACTATTGCAAGAAACGCAAGAAGTTTTTGGGGGATTACTTTTGTCATTGAATTTTCCTTTCAAAATGCGAACTTATAACAACCATTGATAAGCGCCAGACTTGCGCATTCGACACATTCGCATTCGTTCGTTAAAGCTATTGCAGTCTCGCAATAATTCTTTAGCTAAACAACTCACAAGTCCTCCCTTCGGCGCTTTGTTGTTTAGAACGGTTCGGAAAAGTATTCCGATGTGATGGTTAACAATCCTACTAGGTTTTCCCCATTTGCGATAATTCGTAAATCTAAACACTGGTTATCGGCTGAACCGATAACGGTTATAGGTTGAATCTATAAGGCAACAGAGCTTGCTATTTTCGGCGCAGCATTTTGCGTGCGAAGAAAATTCCTATTCCACCAGCGAATGCTAATGCACCAAGCCCAACAAGGATGCCAAAATTGCTGATGTCGGCCGTTTTTGGCAAGGCCTTTTCTTGATTGCTCGCAGAAGAAGCCTGCTTTGCCTTCACCTGGTTATTCTGTGTTTCATTTCCCGTTACAGTGCTTGTGTTCTCATTAGGATCAGGATTTGGGTTTGGATTAACGCCAGGATTCGGATCGGGACTAGGCACAGGGTCAGGATCGGGGGTTGGTTGCGGATCTGGATCGGTGTTTGGATCTGACGCAGGATCGGGGTCCGTAGTTGGGTCAGGGTCGGGATCAGTGTTCGGATCTGGTAAAGGATCGGGGTCTGGTTCGTGCTCGGCAACTGTTGGCAGATTAAATTTCATGCTCAGATTCGATTCGTGTCCACCACGTTCAACATAAAATAGCGAAAGTGAATGTTTCGAATTTTCTGAATTGTCGAAGGTTAAACCCTGCTTTGCAAAAATGTCGGCAATCGTAGAGACTGGTCCAATTGTGTCGATGGAAGCGGGCCTGCCAGGAACAGAGGACGCTACATTATCAACAGTTACTTCGCCTGTTTTAAAGTTAATTGCGCCTGATCGTTTACCATGAACACCGCCCATATCGAGTACCAAAATACCATCAATAAACACCCAGACATCGTCATCGCCGGTAAAATCGAACACCATATCTTTGTCATTAACCACAGCATCTTTTGGCATTTTGAAATTAGTGCTTAGCGTAAGTCCGAAATGATGATCAAAAGGTCCATCTGGTGAAATAATCTGATTGTTTTCATCGTAAGAGTTAAAAGGAACAAAGCCTACAGGAATCTGAGTTCCACTTTCCCCTCTTACCGTATACGTGCCATCGTAAACTATAAAATCGCCGCCGCCAGTTTGTAAGGGATACCAGGCATAATGCTTGTCGCTATTAAAGGAAAAAGTGTCATCTTCACTTTCTGAGAGTAGATGAGAAAGATCGGCATATATCTTCTTGCCTTCTTCTTCCTTGTTCGGATCAAACAAATACGCCATGCTGCGTTCGTCACTGGAATTAAGAATTGGATAACCGTCTTCACCTAAACGCGCCTTAACAATACCTTGAACCACTTTTCCGCCAGTGTAGTTACTCATCCAATGATTAAAGCGCAACGGATTGCGAAAATAATAGTCCGTGTAGTGGTTTACGCCGCTTCTATCGTCGCCATCAGGATAATCGAACAAATTGATAGTGATGTAGTGCTCACGGTTGTCAATTGTTGCCAACTTTGGAGGGGTTACGAATGAAACGAACTCATCGTCGCTTGCGTTAGCGCCAGATTCGGTTGCAGCAGTGTCTGGTGTCGCAGATGCACTGAATGTCGAGAATGCTTTGGGTGCTGTAGATGCACTGGACGCTGCATCTACTCCAGAGGCGAGCTTGTCCGCCGACTCTGTGTCTGACAATTCCGTACTCATTGGTTTTGCATTAGCCGAATCAATATTACTTGGCTCCGCGTTATTACTTGGTTTCGCATTAGCCAATTCAGTGCTTACCAACTCTGCATCGGCAGCATAAATCGCTTTGTCTGCAGCTGACTTTTCGGAAGCGTTCTTTTCAGATGCAGTCTCTTCAGAAGCCACCGAAAGCGACGTAGGCTCAATCTGACCACTCCCTTGTCCTTGCTCAGAGGCATATGCATAAGGCACCACAGCTTGACTTGAAAGCAGCAGCGCGAGCGACATTGCAACTACCTTTGATGGTTTTCCTTGCCGTTTTGTTGCCATAGGTATCGCCACCTCAAATGCGCACGTTCGCAAACAGGGATGACGAATGTTGTAAATACATACTATTTGCCATGCGTGATCACTTGCCATACGCAGTCGAATTTTTATAAACTTAGGCTCTTTATCCGACAATTCATAAGATTTTTGTACGACTTCTGACTTCTGTCTCTTAATTGTTACTATTTTACTCGCATTTTAGATTACTAATCCCCAGTTCACCGAATATGGGCATGATTGAATTTCAGCAGAAATGTCACCTTCGACAGCATGTTAGGCACGTACAATAAACAAAACCCTTCGAAAGGATCGGTCATGGACGAATCGCGCAAGCATGCTCTTTGTCTTTATTTAGTAAAGCGCCTTATGAAAGAGCGTCTTGATAACGGTGGTTATATCACCCAGGCACTGCTCGATATTGTTCCTGATCGAGACCATCTAGATTCCGCAAGCACCACGCAGCTTTGGCTAGCGTTCCGTGCGTTGGTAAATGTCCGTGAACCCTGGCGCGCAGACAAAGATTTACTTGCCGCGCAGGATGAATTGCTACAGGGACTTATTGAAGAAGCAGGCATTACCGCCGTAGAAGATACTGATGTTTCCCCACTTGATTCGCGACTTCGCTTATGGAAAGGCGACATTACCACTCTTGCAACCGATGCCATAGTAAACGCTGCAAATTCTGGCATGACGGGATGTTGGGCTCCCCTTCACTACTGTATAGACAACGCCATCCACACCTTTGCAGGTATACAGCTTCGCTACGAATGCGCACGGATTATGATTGAGCAGGGATGCGAAGAACCCACGGGGCAAGCAAAAGTTACTTCCGCCTATAACTTGCCTGCAAAACACGTCATTCACACCGTAGGCCCTATTGCGAATGGCGAAGTTAACGATAAACTTAAAGAACAACTTGCATCAAGTTATCGAAGTTGTTTAGATGCTGCCGTTGCGGCAGGTGATGAGTCCATTGCATTTTGCTGCATCAGTACAGGCGTGTTTGGCTTCCCCGCCGAAGAAGCTGCCAAAGTTGCCGTTGATACTGTTCGCGAATGGCTGGATCAGCACGAAGCAGCATGTGCATCTGACAATTCGCACAACCCTGCTCCAACCGTTGTGTTTAACGTATTTCTAGATTCTGACGAAGAAATATATAAGAAGCTTCTTGGGTTTTGTTGAGAATCCTTTAGCAACAGTCGACAATTCAGACGTTGACTTTTTGTTTGCATGATCTAGCTCAAAATCTCCAAATATCGCAGCTAGTTATCGAGCGCCTCGCCACGATGATAGTCTGAATCAAATGGAACAATAACTATAGTGCGCCTGCCGTAGGCATAGCTTCCCAAGCCGTAATCGGGCGTCGTAAGCACAGCCCCTTCATTGGTAAGGTAATACGTGCTTCCCGGCACGCAACCCTCCACAGCTTCTTCGGCAGTATAAATGTCGCTTCCTTCAGCGTTTATATAGTCTCGAACAGCAGCGCGCGCTTCATCAGCGAAATCATATTCATCCATATTGCATACCTGAGCAGCCGTAAGTGGAGTATTGGCATCCAGATCGTAAATAATCGTATCGCTTTGAGTGCCGCCATGCATACCATGTTCGGTGGCGTATTCTTCTATATAGATGCAAACAACACCATCTTGTAAGTAGGTTACCGTTGCTTGGCGACTCATGATGGTTATTCCATCATTTATGCGAGTGTAATTGTCTGCATCTTGAGATTCCATGAGCGAAGCGTCGTTCAAAAACGTATCTTTAATAGTCTTGTTCACGTAATCAACCGCTTCACTTGAGCGAGAGGATTCAAGCTGAGGATACGTCCAAGTTGCCGTAGAGCGCTCGCCTTCGCTATACACAGGGTCGCCCATTATTGAAACATCAACGCTTTCATAGGAATAGGAATACGTTATGGGTTCTGGTTCTGGCGCTGGCTGCGGTTCTGGCTGTGTTTCCGATTTAGTTTCATTTTCGATAACAACAGGCTGCTCTTCGGAAATCGCCTGCTGTTCTTGCGAAGGCTGATTGGCAGTATTCATTTGGGGAACAACAAAATACGCAAACGCAAAACCAGCACCACCAAGTATCACTACTGCTATTGCAACAATAAGAGCAATCAATTTGGATGAAGGATGCTTTCTGGTGCTCAACGAAGGCGTAACAGTTTCCGATGACGAAGAGCTTGACGCTACGGACTCGTTTGACGCAGATTCGGATATCACAGACTGAGACACCGTAGGTTCAGAACCCACAGAATCTAAAGACCCAGTGGGCTTCGAAGATACCGCAGACTCTGTATTGGATTTTACAGATACCGCTGTAGGCTTCCCGCAATGAGGGCAAAATGGAGAAGGGTCTATCTGCTGTCCGCAATGCCTACAATACATAACATTCCCTTCAATTGCGCAAATGTCTTACACCTACCTTACAACCAGTGTAGCATCTTGCTTTAAAATACCGTTCTGGTCTTGCACGCATATTTCAGTATCTTGTCTATATCGCTACCGCGCAACTCTGTAAAGAATCATCCAAAACTAGCGCAGTGGCATCAGGACCTTTTCTATAATATTAAAACCCAATAGATAACCTAGTTTTTTGACTTATCAACAATCCTCCGCTAACTGTCGGTCTCGAATCAGGTCTCCTGGTCTCAACATCAAAAAGGAATTTCACTATCGCAATCTAAAGCCAAATCAACTAATTGTTCTGTCCCTTTTCGTCTCTCATAGAGTCGCCAAAGAAGAATACCGAGAGTTGCTGTCGTATTAACAACAGTTTCAGCCCAAAGACTATCATCAATGACGTACTCTCCTGGAGCTTTTCCATGAGCAGTCGATTTGTCGCTTCTTAGATTATCGATCGTACTTCCGAGTCCTCTGATTTGCGAAGCAAGCGTTTTGATCTCCGTGGGGGCTGAGGGATCACAAACCTTAACAAGTTCCTTAACAAGCTTGCTTGTCAACTCGCTTAGAGAAGCGTTTTTTGAAGAAATTCCCTGTGGAAACTCCCGAAGAATCGTCTTGAATATACCTTCCAATGTCGAAGCCGCTAAAGCAACGGATTGATCAGGATGCTCGTAAACCTCTTTCACCGCACGCTCAAAATTGGAAAGTGCACTTTCATTGTTCTCGCTAAGAATATTCTTCATTATCGGAATACAAGGAAGTAGCCCTGGTGTATCCACCCCGAGGTCGGCCGCCATTTTAACAAGGATTCCGTTAGGCATACTAGCAAGCGTACGACTTAGATCTATGTGTCCATCTTTTTCAAATATTGCAAAATTCTCCCAAAAGTTGCCATCACTCTCATGCCAACGCGCAACATACTCGCCAACCTGTCTATATTTCGACTTTCTGAAGGTATCCCACAGTGCTTCCTCCACTCGATTCTTCAGTCTTTGCATATATAGAGGAGAAAGATTTCTATAATCGTCCTCATTCATGTTCATAGTCTTATTCCACATCCAACGAAGCCACTTAAACGAATTAGTTATACGGATTACGCAGCCGCTTTATCACGAACGTAATAGTAGTTATAAATCGACTCTGAATAAACGGCTATATCGTTATCGCTATAGCTTTCTTCTGGTAAGCCTTGCCACAAGCTATCACGAATAATGGTCTTGATGGTAGCCTTAGTTTGATCCTTGTCTGTCCAATTCACCATTTCCGCCATACGAGCTTCAATGACATCATTTAATTCAATAGCTAGTGCCTTGATTGTTTTGATGTCACTCTTGGAAAGATTGTCTTTAAACAGTAGCTCAAATACAGACATTTGCTGTTCGCTGGTAAAACCTTCTCGAATGTATTCTTTTTGCTTTTCATCAAGATTGTCGGAAAGATTCATAAGTTCGATGAAAGTTTTTTCTATGGTTGCCTTATCTTGCTCGGCATTGTATTCATCAATTATCTCTTCATAGCGTTTATAGAAATCAGCGCGCAAAGGATTCTTCTTCATCGCATTACTAAGCCGTTCTTCTAAAACTTTTGAAAAATCATCCAGCAATAATTCTTTGCGCTGAACACGTGCAAATTCTATTCGTAATTTATCAAAATCGATTCTGCTTATATCGAACTTTGTGCGCTGCTTCTTGTCTTCCCCCGCTTCAGTAACGCTAATACAATCATCAACGATCGCTTGCAGCTGTACCATTTGCTCGGTAGTATCTGCTACATCGACACGCTTAGTTAGTTCGCGATAAATTGCCCTAATAGCATCACGCTTATCCCAAAGCTCAATTCCAATTTCTTGTAGCGTCGTAAATTTAAACATCTTCATTAATTCGCGTGCCAAAATTCCAAAACGCTTTTTGTCTTCCAATGAGCCCGCCAAAACATTCGCGCCGTCTTTGATGGCCTCTAATTTGTCAAAGCCCGTCGCATTCACTAAACGAGAAAGGTTAAAGCCATTGGCGCTTAATAAGTTCTCAATTTCCTGTGCAAGGCTAGTCATTCGTTCAAAAAGCCTGTTTTTATCAACAACAGGATCGTCCCCTCCAGCACCTCCAGGCGTATTGGTGTAATCTGCCAATGCCTTGCGCATAGCTTTAACAATACCCACATAGTCAACGATTAGACCATTGCTCTTACCTTCGCTAACACGGTTTGCTCGCGCTATTGCTTGCATAAGAGCATGAGCTTTCATGGGCTTATCGAAGTACATCGTACCCAGCGATTTCACATCAAACCCCGTTAACCACATAGCGCAAACAAAAACAATGCGAAGTGGATTATTGCTATCCTTGAATTCGTCGTCGAGTTTTCGCTTTTCCATTTTTTCACGATGCGGGCGAATATCTAAGCCCCACTTCTCAAAACGCGTTATTTCGTTCTGTTCCTGGCTTACCACAACCGCCATATCAGTTTTTTCCATCCAGGAAATTTTGCGTTTGAGCTCTAACGCCTCTTGTTGCTCCAAGCTTGCTAGGCGTTTCTTTTCACTAGCTATTTCCTGCGCCCAATATTTTTGCACCAGGTTATACATCATTACGCACGTAACTTTATTGACACTAATAAACATTGCTTTACCTGATTGCCACATAGAGCTGTAATGCTTTACGAAGTCTTTAGCAATCGTATCTAAACGATCACGGCCCATAAGAATATGAACATCTCTGTTTAAATCCTTCTTAAGCTTCTCGGTTTGATTCTCGTCTAAATCCATAGCGTTAATAGCATCAAGCAGCTTATCGTTGATATCGGGGTTGTTAATATGGAGAAGATCGCTTCTGTTCTCGTAATACAGCGGCACCGTTGCACCATCATCAACAGCACGCTTAAAGTCATAAACCGACAAATAACCACCAAAAGTTCGCTTGGTTAAATGATCGTTCTGCAAAAGTGGTGTTCCCGTAAATCCAATACGTGAAGCAGTAGGCAAAATACGATTCATATTATCCGCGTATATACCGTTGTTAGTACGATGCGCTTCGTCGGAAAGAATAATGATGTCATGGTTTGGAATAATGGGTTTAACATCAGAATTGTTGAACTTATGAATAAGAGAAAAGATAAACGAAGGATTACCTTGTAGTTTGCGAATTAAATCGACGCCACTTGAAGCAATGTAGCTTTTTGAAGAAGCACTCCCTAAGCATCCGCAACTTTGGAAGGTATCACTTATCTGGGTATCCAGTTCATCGCGATCCGTCAGCACCAAAAACGTTGGCGAATTGGCCAACGACTTTCGTTTGATTTTACGCGCAATAAACACCATTGAATAGCTCTTGCCGCTACCTTGCGTGTGCCAAAACACACCA
>OCQB01001897.1_pt1 | contig 15217 bp, 12 predicted proteins | sample 1538631 | NCBI WGS metagenome assembly OCQB01 (sample SAMN04571713, study PRJEB22368) | human gut metagenome | biome: human gut; material: stool | host: Homo sapiens | place: Luxembourg | collected 2012-10-19
AGTACCGATAACTCCGGCTACGTTAGGTCCCATTGCATGCATCAAAAGGAAGTTTGTCGGATCTGCTTCCGAACCAACCTTCTGAGATACACGGGCTGCCATAGGAACGGCCGATACTCCGGCAGAACCAATCAAAGGATTTACTTTACCCTTTGTCACTTTGCACATCAATTTACCAAAGAGAACGCCGGCTGCTGTACCGACAGCAAATGCCACCAGACCAAGTACAACAATCTTCAATGTCTCTGGTTTGATAAACTCTGCACCACTTGTCTTTGCGCCTACCGATGTACCAAGAAGGATAACTACGATATACATCATTGCATTGGATGCTGTTTCCATCAACTGTGGAACCACTCCGGATTCACGGAAGAGGTTACCAAGCATCAACATACCTATGAGAGGTGCTGTACTTGGAAGGATCAAACATACCACAGTCGTAACAATGATTGGGAAAAGGATTCGTTCCAGTTTGGAAACCGGACGAAGCTGTTCCATCTTGATCTCTCGTTCCTTCTTTGTTGTAAGGAGTTTCATGATCGGTGGCTGGATGATCGGCACCAGTGACATATACGAATATGCTGCCACGGCAATCGATCCCATCAGATCTGTCTGCCCCAGTTTTCCGGCAAGGAAAATGGAGGTAGGACCATCGGCTCCACCGATGATTGAGATCGCTGCTGCTGCTTTTCCATTGAATCCCAATACAATCGCAAGCAGGTATGCGGCAAAGATACCAAACTGTGCCGCCGCTCCCAAGAGAAAACTCTTTGGATTTGCGATCAACGGACCAAAGTCTGTCATCGCACCAACTCCAAGGAAAATAAGAGATGGCAGGATCGACCATTCGTCCAATTTAAAGAAATATTCCAACAATCCGCCCGGTTCCATGATCGACGGATAAATATTAACCAGTAACATACCAAACGCAATTGGCACAAGAAGCAGTGGTTCATACCCTTTTTTAATCGCAAGGAACAAAAAAAGGAATGCCACAAAGATCATGACGACATTACGCCAATCCAATGTATTGTTTGCAAATGCTGTCTGGTGAATAAGATTTTGTAAAACTTCCATCTTAATCCTCCGTTCTTATGTCTATAGACTAGTTCATTGTCGCCAAAACTGCTCCTGGCTCAACCATATCACCAACATTTACATTGATGCTTGCGATGGTTCCATCCTGAGGTGCTACAACTTCGTTTTCCATCTTCATCGCCTCAAGGATCAAAACAACGTCTCCACGGGAAACGCTTGCACCCGGCTGTGCTTTTACATCCAGGATCTTACCCGGCATCGGTGCATTGATCTCTACAGATCCTGCTGCGCCGCCTGCTGCTTTTGCCGGAGCAGGTGCCGGTGCCGGAGCTGCTGCTGGAGCCGCCGGGGCTGTTTTTGCTACTGGTGCAGGAGCTGCGCCGCCTGCTGTCTCTTCTACGGTAACATCATAAGCCGTTCCATTTACGGTAATTGTATAAGTTTTCATGAATTTTTCCTCCTAAAGATATATTTCAAATTAATACGAACGCTTTTTGATGGAACGGATCACCAATCCATCTGCAGGTACGGCAACTCCGTCCTGTTCCATCGCTGCTGCAACAGCTGCTGTGATCACGGCAATCAGCTGTGTATCGTCAGCAGGTGCTGCCGGTGTCTGTACAACAGGCTTTGGTGCCGGTGCCGGCTGTGCCTGTGGAATTGGTTGTACCGGTTCTTCTTTCTTTGTAAATTTATCCATCAAAGCAGGAATGTATTTTAACAAAGAAATAATAAAACTGATCAGAATCAATACAAGGAACACCGTTCCCATGGCAATAACAGTATTGACAAGGGCTTCCGGGATTGTCGTATAATCTTCTCCCGCTGCTTGCGCTGTCGCTGCTAATACTATCATTTTATCACCTCATTCCGAACATCTGCATTGCATAAATCAACTGTTTGCGGATTTCAGAACCCTCGATAATATTATCTACATAGCCGCGTTTTGCTGCAATCGAGGCTTTACACTGCATCTCCTCAAACTCTTTTGTTTTTTCATCCAAAGCAGCAAGTTTATCTGCCTCTTTGTTAATATCATCTTCATACATAACGGAAACCGCACTCTTTGCATCCATCACGCCGACTTTGGCATTTTCAAGAGCAAGTACAAGATCTGCTCCGATATGTTTTGAATTCATTGCTACATAGGCACTTCCGTAAGCTTCACCGGTAATTACATTCACTTTCGCACTCTCTGCGCTGGCAAAAGCACAGGTCAAATCTGCTACAGCTTGTCCGATGGTCTTTTCTTCTTCCATGGAAGAAGCATATTTCTTTACATTTGTAAGTGTTATCATCGGAATTCCAAATGCATCACAGAAATAGATGAACTTCTCTGCTTTACGGCATCCGGCAGTAGAAAGTGTCTGCTCTGCACTGTTTGCCAAAGCACCTACTGTCACACCGCCAAGAGTCATAAATCCGGTGATCATATCTTTTGCATGATCCTTTTTCGTCTCGATAAATACGTTCGCATCTGCGATCTGTGTCAATGCTGCCACAGGATCACCGATGAGACTTTCGAAATTCGGAATCACACGGTTCATGTCATCTTCTACTTCGTTTGCTGCCACATCCTCATAATTTGCCGGAAGTACTTCGATCAGGTTACGAATCTGAGCAAGTACATCTGCTTCATTTTCGCCGACAAAATCGACATTTCCTGCTTCTGCCTGGAATGCTGCACTTGCTGTATCACAGGCTTCTACGCGGTTCCCATCAACGGCATTTGGAGAATTAACAAACAATTTTCCGTTTTCTGCCTCCATAAAAGTGAAGTCGCTCAGAAGTGTCGATACCGCCACTCCTCCTCCACATGAGCCTAAAATAGCACTGATCTGTGGAATCACACCACTTGCTTTGACTTTACTCATGTAAATCTCACCAAATCCAGCCAATGCATCTACGGCTTCCTGAACACGTACACCGGCACAATCGATCAATCCGATCACAGGTGCACCTGCTTTCATCGCCATCTCATAAAGACGGGCAATCTTCTTTGCGTGCATTTCGCCGACAGAACCATTCATCGCGGTCACATCCTGGCTGTAAACATATACCAGTCCGGAGTTGATCACTCCATAACCTGTAATGACACCATCAGCTGGCACTGCTTTTTCCTGCATGTTGAAATCTGTATTTCTCTTTGTTACAAGAGCGCCGATCTCAACAAAACTGTTTGCGTCAACAAGAGATTCAATTCTCTGTCTTGCTGACATTTTTGCTGAATTACTCATACTGCAGTCCTCCACTTTTTTATAGTTATGTTTTTTTAAAACAAAATTTTTTCCAATTGTAATTGTAATGCTTTTTTGAAAAAATAGCAACAATAATTTTAACATTTTGCAAAACATTTACATGAATTTTTTGTGCATTAAATAATGTAAAGTTTCATAGGATAGATACAAAATAATATAAAGTATTAATGGGAGGTCTTTGTTGAAACATTCAAAACTTCTGATCTGCTTCTCCCTTTTGGCAGGGATCCTTTTTTTGATCGTCTGCTGTATGTATGCACATCCTCTGAAGAAAAGTACCGTAATTCCTGACTTTTCCCTTGCAGACGATACCATCTCCGCCTCCTCTGACACACCAAAACAACTCTCTCTCTTTGCCTCCGGAGCCTGTCTGATGGATGCGGAAAGCGGCCGTATACTTTATGGAAAAGAGGAACAGACACCTCGTCCGATGGCAAGTACAACTAAGATTATGACCTGCCTTCTTGCTTTGGAACAAAGTTCTCCATCGGAAGAAGTTTCTTTCTCTTCCCGTGCCGTTTCCATGCCAAAAGTACACTTAGGGGCTTCAAAAGGCAGTTCTTTTGCCATGAATGATCTCCTGCACTCCCTTATGCTGGAATCCCACAATGACACGGCGGTCGCTGTCGCCGAGCATGTCAGCGGCTCGGTTGAAGGTTTCGCGGATAAAATGAACCAAAAAGCGGCACAACTCGGCTTGAACGCTACCCATTTCGTAACGCCCAACGGACTGGATGCAGACGGCCATCAAAGTACGCCGGCAGATATGTGCCGGCTTGCTTCCTACGCCTGCCAAAACAAAGATTTCCTGAAGATCATTCAGACACCGTCTAAAACAATCTCCGACAAAAAAGGACATTCGTATTCTTTGACCAATCACGATGCCTTTCTCACCTCTTATAGCGGAGCTTTGGGAATCAAGACCGGTTTCACCGGAAAAGCTGGATATTGCTTTGTCGGAGCTGCAAAGCGGGAAAATCTCACGCTTACCAGTTGTGTCCTTGCCAGCGGCTGGCCCCCGGATAAGAGCCGCAAATGGGCCGATACAAAGGCACTGATGGATTATGGCTTTACACACTTTAAAAAACAAAAGATTTCTTTTCAGGATTTCAGTAAAACACCTCTTCATGTCGCTGACGGTATCGAAAATCAGGTATTTCTCCGTGTCCCGGAACCGATCACGCTTCCGCTGGCGTCCTTTGAAACACTTGAAATCCATTACCGGCTTCCTGCGTCAGTCACGGCACCGGTCAGCACCTTGGATCCCGTCGGAACGATCGAATGCCGGATCAATGGCAGTGTATACAACGCCTATCCGGTTTATCCGTCAGCCTCTGTCGAGAAGATCACATTTTCACACATTATATATGAAGTTATTGACGAATTTTTATCGCTTTTTTGCAAGAAATAATTATATAAACATTTTTGTTTTCAAACTTTCAAAAAAAAATTCAAAAAAACTCTTTACTTTTTTTTCGAAACATGATATGATGATTTTGTGCTAAAGCAGAACAAGGGCGTTCTCATTTTTTGAGGATGCCCTTTTTTTATTTATTGCACAAACGAAATTTTTGTGTATAATGGATAAAGGATTGCAGGCACATTTAAATATGAAAATTTTTAATGGCAGCACATGCCGGAATGGAGGAAACTATGGAAACAAATATAATTTCAGATGTATTTGGAACAAAGGTATTTAATGACGAAGTTATGCAAGAATACCTTCCAAAGAAAACGTATCAGTCTTTGAAAAAAACAATTGAAAGTGGTGAAGAGCTTACACCGGAAGTTGCAAACGTTGTGGCACACGGTATGAAAGAATGGGCTCTTAAAAATGGTGCTACCCATTATACTCACTGGTTCCAGCCAATGACCGGCGTGACCGCAGAAAAACAGGACTCTTTCCTTGGAGCAGATTCCGAGTCACATGCTGTTTTGGAATTTAATGGTAAAGAATTGGTAAAAGGAGAACCGGATGCTTCTTCTTTCCCATCCGGCGGACTCCGTGCAACATTTGAGGCAAGAGGATATACAGCATGGGATTGTACCTCTCCGGCATTTCTTCGTGAAGATGAAATCGGTGTGACACTTTGTATCCCTACTGCATTCTGTTCTTACACCGGAGAAGCATTGGATAAGAAAACTCCTCTTCTTCGTTCCATGGAAGCAATCAGCAAACAGGCTGTCCGCATCATGCATTTGTTCGGACATGAAGATGTAACAAAAGTTTCTTGTTCCGTAGGACCTGAGCAGGAATATTTCTTAGTCGATCATGATCAGTACCTGAAACGTGACGACTTGATCTTTACCGGCCGTACTTTGTTTGGAGCAATGCCTCCAAAAGGACAGGAACTGGATGACCACTACTTTGGTACCATCCGCGAGCGTCAGGCAGGTTACATGAAAGACCTGAACATCGAATTGTGGAAATTGGGGATTCTTTCCAAAACGCAGCACAACGAGGTAGCTCCTGCACAGCACGAAATGGCGCCAATCTATAATACAGCAAATATTGCAACCGACCATAACCAGATCGTTATGGAGACCATGAAGAAAGTTGCCCGCCGTCATGGCTTGGAATGTCTTCTTCACGAAAAACCATTTGCCGGCATCAATGGTTCCGGTAAACACGACAACTGGTCTATCGTTACCAATACCGGTATTAACTTATTGAACCCGGGTCCGGCTCCACATGACAACAAACAGTTCCTTTTGTTCTTATCTGCTGTCATTAAAGCGGTTGATGAAAACGCTGCCCTGCTCCGTATGTCTGCATCCAACCCAGGAAATGACCACCGTCTTGGTGCAAACGAGGCACCTCCGGCAATCATCTCTATCTTCCTTGGCGAACAGCTTGAGGATATCGTAGAGCAGATTATCGCTACCGGTACGGCTACTCACAGTATCAAAGGCGAGAAAATGGATATCGGTGTAAGTTCCATTCCTCCGGTTAAGAAGGATGCTACTGACCGTAACCGTACATCACCATTTGCTTTCACAGGAAACAAATTCGAATTCCGTATGGTGGCTTCTTCCATGTCTATCGCCGGTGCAAACACCGTATTGAACACCGCTGTTGCTGATGTTTTGGAAGGCATGGCAGACGAACTTGCCGGTGCTGCAGACTTTGATTCTGCTGTCGATACTCTGATCCAGAAAACATTGAAAGAACATCAGAAAGTTATCTTCAACGGAAACGGTTATTCCGATGAATGGGTTGCTGAGGCTGAACGCCGTGGCCTTCCAAATGTAAAAACAATGGTAGATGCTACTGCTTCTCTCGTAGATCCTAAGACAATCGAAATGTTTGAACGCCAGAACGTATTGACAAAAGTGGAATTGGAATCTCGCGCCGAGATTAACTATGAAGCCTACGCAAAGGCTATCAATATCGAGGCAAAGACAATGATCGAGATGGCTGCAAAACAGTACATCCCATCCATCATCAAATATACAACAAGTTTGGCAGATTCTGTAAATCAGATTAAGAGTGCTTGTCCGGCAGCTACCGTTTCCGTTCAGACAGAACTTCTTACCAAATGTTCTGCACTTCTTGCCAAAGCGCAGAGTGCTCTGAATACTTTGATTGAAGCAACCGACAAGGGCTGCACAATGGAAGAAGGAAAAGAACAGGCTGAGTTCTATCGTGACTCTGTATTTACTGCTATGTCAGAGCTGCGTACTCCAATCGATGAGCTGGAAATGCTTGTTGATAAAGAATATTGGCCGGTACCTTCTTATGGAGACCTGATTTTTGAAGTATAACTATTCAGGATTAATGTACGGAGATTAATGGATTATCGTGCTTGCACGTAAGAGACATTAATCTCCGTACATTAAATCCGAATAGGGCTCCCCCGAGCCGCAAATGTAGTATTTTCTATGTTTGCGGCTCCTTTTTCTGCATAGAATAAAGTAATCCCCTTTTTTGAGATAGCCATGAAAAAAGTTACTGTTATTCTTCTGCTTGTATTGTGTGCCTATTTTCTTTATCCCCACACCCGCCTCGCATATTACAAACCAATCATTCCAAAGCGGAAATTAACCGCTACTGCTCTCACATTAAAGGTTGGAAAAACCGCATATGTTCATTTACAGCATTCGAAAAAGCCGGTACGCTATTATTCCACTGCTCCCTACATCGCCAGTGTCTCCCCTTTTGGAAAAATCACAGGCAGGCGGACCGGAGTCGCCATCATCCAAGTGATCTCAAACAAAAAATGCTACCGCTGTAAAGTAACGGTCGTAAAGTAATCGTCATCAAATAACCGGTATGTTTTCCCTTGTCGCTGCATAAAATATAGCATAAAAAATGATAGGACGGTTATATTATGAAATTACGTCTCACTTTATTTTTCGTCTGTCTGTCCGCTTTTCTGTTTACTATTTCCGGAAGTGCTCTGGCAGAAGAAAAAACAGCTTCCGGAGGTGCTGTGGACATCAGCGCTGTTTCTGCCGTATTGATCGAGGGTTCTACCGGAGATATTATCTATGAAAAAGACAAGGACAAAGAACTGGTTCCCGCCAGCATTACAAAGATCATGACGCTTACTTTGATCTTTGAAGCACTGGATAATGGCAAACTGACATTGGAAACGCCGGTCTCTGTGAGCGAATACGCCGCAAGTATGGGCGGTTCCCAGGTCTTTTTAGAACCAAATGAAACGCAGACCGTCGATACGATGATCAAATGTATCTCAATTGCAAGTGCAAACGATGCCGCCGTCGCAATGGCAGAAAAAATTGCAGGTTCCGAAGAAGCCTTTGTGAAAAAAATGAATGAAAAAGCTGTCGCTCTCGGTATGAAGCATACACAATTTAAAAATTGCACCGGTCTCGATGATAATATTGAATCCGGCCATTTTTCAAGTGCTTATGACGTCGCACTCATGTCGCGTGAATTGATCACAAAACACCCGGAGATCAGCAATTATTCTACCGTTTGGATGGACACGATCATTCATAAGACGAAAAAAGGAGAAACCGAGTTTGGTCTGACTAACACCAATAAGCTGGTCCGCTTTTACGATGGGATCACCGGGCTCAAAACCGGTTCCACTTCCAAAGCCAAATACTGTCTGAGTGCCAGTGCACGCCGTGATGATATGGACCTTATCGCCGTTATCATGGCTGCACCGGATCATAAAAAGCGTTTTTCCGAAGCGCAGGCTCTTCTTGACTACGGTTTTGCCAACTGCCATATTTACCGTGATACGGACATTGCACAGGCATTGAAACCGGTTCCTGTTCAGGGTGGCAAAGAAGATCAGGTAGTTCCGGTTCCGAAGAGCACCTTTTCTTATCTTTTGAAAAATGAAGATTCTTCCGCTGCTCCGACAAGAAAAATAAGTTATTTTGACGCACAAAAGGCACCCCTGAAAAAAGGTGCCCCTGTCGGTTCCGTTGATTATTATGAAAAAGATAAAAAAATCGGTTCCGTTGTCCTTGCCGCATCGAAAGATATCCCGGCCGCCGGGTTTACAGACTACCTTCTCGAACTGACAAAGAAACTATTCCATAAGTCGTAATTTTCTGGCAACAAGATATAATTTACGTCCCATTGGAAAATCAAACAATTCCTGCTTTGACATTCCTTTCAGCGATAAAAACATCCAGAAGAATACCAATGCGCCGACGGCGACGGATACTAACGATGCCAGTGCATTCGCCATATAACCACCTAAAAATGTCAGGCACAGGCGGTTCATAAGAGTATATACGATCGCTACTGCGACCCCCATCCACAGACTGGCAGAAAACGGCACGCCAAATGTCGAAAGAGGTTTCACTTCAAAGGTTGGAATATACCGTTTTAATGCCAAAACATTCAACACGCTTACAATAATTGGAAATGTCACATTCCCGATCACTAAAACATATACATTAAGTTCTGTCGCATGCAAAAGTGCCACTACAATGCCGATGTGAATGACAAGCGAAATGGCCGAATGAATGACCGGCAGACGCATTTTATCGATACTCTGCAAAGCTCCTCCTGTTACATTGGAGATAGCATAAAAGATAATGGCGGCAGAACCGGCAAGCATCAATTTACCACCGGTAATATAATCCGACGACGGAAACAGCATGCGAATCAAGCCCTGCCCGATCACCATGTATCCAATCGCACATGGGAAGGCAATGATCATATTAAATTTAATTCCGGAAGAGATATTGTCATTTAAAAGTTTCTCATCCCGTTTTGTATACGCCGCTACTGCACTCGGGATCATCGAAGATGCGATGGATGTCGAAATCGCGATTGGCAGTGTCGTCAAAAGACGATATTTGGAACTGTACATCCCAACCATCGACTTGATCGTAACAGAGTCAATCCCCTTGCCTCCAAGTACATCCCCGAATAGATAATAGTCCACTAAACCGCTGATCTGATATACCGTCTGGCTTAAAATAACCGGAAGAATTGTCATAATCAGCATGCGGTAAATATGAGTTGCAGAATACAGTTGTTTGGTCTGATCTTTCCTCTCGAGCTTATTCTGAATCGGGCGATAGATCCAATAAACAAATCCCACCAGAAGAAGGGCAGAAAATGCTCCCATGCATGTTCCGAGTGTACCACCGGCAGCGCCCCATCCACTCTTAAACGGACTGTCTGCGTTCCATTTCATAAGATAATAGGCACCGGCTACACTCACAATAGCATTGACAATCTGCTCTACGACCTGCGACACCGCCGTCGGGATCATCGTTTTCTTTCCCTGGAAGAAGCCACGGAACACTCCCAAAAGGGCGACGATAAATATCGTCGGTGCCAATATACGAAGCGGATATCTCACTCCGGCGTAATCCGGATAAATATGCGTCTCGATAAATCCGGAACCGGCAAACAAAAGGATGCCAAATAATCCGCCGGAAACCACGGCAAATAAAAGAGTCAGCCGGAAAGTTTTCCCGGTATTTTTGTACTGCTTTTGTATGCTCTGGGCGGCAATAATCTTCGATAATGCCAGCGGAATACTGTAAGAGGAAACAATCAACACGATATCATATACATCTACTGCAACAGCATAGATACCATTGCCCTCTTCTCCCAGTATATTGGACATGGGGATTCGGTAGATCATACCGATAAACCGTACGATCAAGGATGCCATGGCAAGGATACTTCCCTGCTTTAAAAAATCGCTTCCCTGGGATGTCTGTTGTCTTTTTTCACTCATACTGATTCCTTTCTGTTTTCCATTTTTTGTCCATTGCAGTCAATTATTTTTCTTTCAATGAAATCAATTTTTTTCTGCTTGTCGGATAGGCCGCAATGTATGTTTTTCCCGGATTGATCGTAAGTACATTTCCGGACTCATCATAATATGTCATCTTATGATCTGCCTCGCTCTTACGCCATGTGATCTTCACACGTTTTCCATTGGTAAGATAATATCCTTCTCCTTTTCTCTTGTGAAGGAAAAGGTGCTGATATCCGTTTTTATCTATATTTTTCTCTTTTACCAGCTGCACGATAACATTTTTGAAAGCCAGCTGTTTGTTATTTTTGTGGTCTTTATGTTTCTTGCCGTATTCATATTTTTTGTAGGTCTTACTCTTTTCGTCATATTTGAGATAACACGTTGAGTAATCGGAAAATGGCAGTTTAATATATGTTGTATCGTCTGTGGAATCGAGATCGGTATCTTCCTCATAAAACGTAAAATGCTCTGCCACATTGTCCGACTTCACCTTTGTGCGGTAACCAAGTTTTTTGGCTCCCTTTTTCATTTTTTTGCCGGTGGTAAACACATTATGCGGTGCCTTATACGAATAATCTCTGGCATAAACGACCGGTCCGACCGCTGACAGACCACTTAAATTGTTAATTCCCAGTTCTTCTATCTTGGAAATCGCATATTTTGTCTGTCCAAAATGGCAGAATATGGCATCCCACTCGCTGGCAAAGCTGACAAAATAATGTCTGGCGCTTCGTACGGATCCCAGTTTCTTGATCTTGTCCACATCCTGAATCACACCAAGCATTCTCGTAATTCCACCTTCTGCAAGAGCTTCATACAATACATCGATCTGTGAAGTTCCCTGCTGATTGGCATTGGCATACTCAATATTGTTGATAATAACCGCATATGGCCGTTTTTCTGCCACTTTTTCCGTAATATATTCTCCGGTCAGATTGCTCCGCACCATGCCTTCATGTGGATCCTTTGTCGGTTCCGGTGTCGCCGTCACTACAGGTGCCTGCGTTGCTTCCGGCGCTTTCTGTTCGTCTGCCACTTTTCCGGAACGATTCATAAGAACCACCGCTCCGGCAGCCATCGCAATTACAACGACAGCACAAATACAACTGATCAGTATTACTTTCTTTTTATTTTTCATTGCTCTATCCTTTCCTTTCTTTTATGTAAAGACATGATTTAGTTGCTTTCGCGCAGGATTCCCATCTGTTCCATGATCTCCCGCTGCTTTGCTTCCATCTGCTTACGTTCTTCCTCTTCCATATGATCGTAGCCAAACAGATGCAGCATACTATGCACAATCAGAAAACTATATTCGCGCAATTCCGAATGTCCGTATTCTTCCGCCTGTTCTGCGATCACATCGGAGCACAAAACGATGTCCCCAAGCACCAGTTCCTCGCTTTCCGGAGAAATCGTCATGCTGTTTTCAAAGGCTTGTCCCTCAAAACCGCCCGGATGCCGGGCGGCCATCATCGGAAAACTCAAAACATCCGTCACACGGTCAACCTGGCGGTGTTCCGCATTGATCTCACGAATGGTTTCTTTTTCCACTATCGTCACGCTGACTTCTGTCTCATACGGGCAATTTTCATGATCGCACACAAAGGAAATCACTTTTTTCGCCTGTTCTTCCGGATCAAACGGAAATTCTCTTTCTGTCTCATTTTCAAAATATACTGTCATCGGCTTTCTCACTTTCTTTTGTGTTCATTTTTTCGCTTTTCGCGGTACTGCTCTCTTGCCTCAAATTTTTCATAGGCATGTACGATTTTTTGCACCAGCGGATGCCTTACCACGTCTTTGTTGGTAAGATACGACACGCCGATCTCGTCCACATCTTTTAATACCTTTAATGCCTGTTCCAGACCGGACTGGGTCGAAAATGGAAGATCTTTCTGAGAAAGGTCTCCGGTGATCACCACTTTGGAGCCAAACCCAATTCTTGTCAAAAACATTTTCATTTGCGCCGGCGTCGTATTCTGTGCTTCATCCAGTATAATAAAAGCATTATCCAGTGTCCGCCCACGCATATAAGCAAGTGGTGCGACCTCGATCAATCCCTTTTCGGAATTTTTGATAAAACTGTCTGCCCCCATGATCTGGTATAATGCATCGTACAATGGCCGCAGATACGGGTCAATCTTGCTTTGCAGGTCTCCCGGAAGAAATCCCAGATTTTCTCCGGCTTCGATCGCCGGTCTGGTCAAAATGATCTTTCCCACTTCATCCTGCTTAAATGCCTGTATCGCCATTGCCATCGCCAGATAGGTTTTTCCGGTTCCCGCCGGTCCGACACCAAATACCATCATTTTCTCGCGGATAGCATCCACATATTTTTTCTGGCCAAGTGTTTTTGGTTTTACCGGTTTTCCCTGAATCGTAAAGGCAATCAGCTCATTGTCAATTTCTGCCAAAGACACTGGGGACTTTTCTTTTGACAATGCCAATAAATAATTAACATTTTGCTCCGTGATCGTATTTCCACGCTTTGCCAATTCCAAAAGTTCAGTAAATACACGTTTGGCTTCTGCGACATTTCCACTTTCTCCCTCTACTTTGACGGAACCATCCCGGACGATCACATCGACGTCAAGATTTCTTTCTATTTTTTTTAAATGTACATCCAATCCGCCAAAGATATTATTTTCATATTCTGCCGGAATGTCCAGCAGGATCTGTTCACGTGCCATCTGTCTCTTCCTTTCCCTGTGCCGCCTCAAGTTCTTCCGGCTGCACTTCCTTTTTATTCATCGTTTCTATGCAGGTGCGGATCACACCTGTGATTTTGTATTTATTTTCTTCCTGAATCATATTTTCCGTATGTTCTAAGATTTCATACCCCTCATTTTGCATTTGCTCCATCTTCGTAGCAAGATGTTTCTTAAATATACCGGCCGCCTGCTCTTTGGTATACTGCTTTTTCACTTTTGTGTAATCCAGAAACTGCCGCCGGATAATCTTAACATTGATCTGAAGCGGAATAAACCGCTCTTCAAAACATACATAACTCATTATATCATAGTTACCTGAATTATCAAACCATTTTAATGGATTTTTTAAGGAAATTCGTGAGTCGTTGTATTGAAAAGTGTAAATATTCCGTTTTTTTCCTGTCATTTGTTTATCTATGTATTCTTTTTGTAACTCTTCTTCCCATTTAACGGTATGCAGCAGCCGGATTTCTCCATCAGCCGTCACTCCCTGCTTTCGGATGATCTGCTCATCATCTCCCACGATATCATAACTTCCCTGTATCAGGACCTGCCCCTTTTTCACGACATCTCCTTTTTGGCACAATGGAGTGCCGCTTCTTGTCACAATTGCCTCAATTCTCCCACCACAAGGTGCCGTCAGACTAACCGCCTGCTCGGTTTCTTTTTTTTCTTTCCTCATTTTTCCCTCTTTTACCTGAATCTGGAGCACACATCCTTTTTCTTCTGCGGAAACCCAGCTCAGATCCGGATGCAGAAGCCTTAGATTTTGTTCAATCTTATCGCACTGCAGATGTTTTCTTGTCATCCCGCGGTACACTCCCATTTCTTCAATCTCCACCCCCAATCCTTCTTTGGTATAGGTCTGCTGTCCGCGGAATTGAATGTCCCATACAAAAAGGGAAAGGATGTACAAAACCGCGAAAAAAAGACCGATTCCCCACGTAAAGGTCCAATCCCGTCTGGCTTTCAGACACCAAAAAGGAAATCCGCATTTTTTCCGAATATGCGGAACCGTCTTTGTTTTTCGGGCAAGTGGGCGTAATTTCGAATATTCCGCCGCGTACATAAAAAAAACGGCCTGCTTTTCCCTTTCTTTCACCTTCCACAGTTCAATCTCATGATGCCGGCACAAATTCATAAATCGTTCCAGATGCCCTCCCGGCACCTGACACTCTATGTATCCCATGATCCACCGCATTCCGGTCCTCCTAACTCGCAAAATATATTTTTTCTATTTTTCCACACACGCGGCATTCATCCGGCTGAAATGACTCAATCCCCAGTTTTTCCCCTTCAATCACCACACGCATATGCTTTCCCTGCACTTTCACAAGGCATTCTGTGTATTCGATCAAGGACTTGTAATTTTCAATAATGGCATATTCCGTTCCAAACATTTTTACAATGGTTGCTCCCTCTAGAATATCGGGCTGGAGCCCCAGTTTTTCTGAAATCGGATTCATGTGACACCCTCTCACAAAAGCCGCTTGGTATATTATATGCAGGAGGAGGCACCAACGTGACACGTCCTCTTCGCTCCTCACGGAGCTCATCGTCGTGACAGTCGTCACATAATCGTCCAAGTCACAACTCGACACGCTCTCTTCGCTCCTCGCGGAGCTCATCGTCGTGACAGTCGTCACATAATCGAAAGAAACGGTGCATGGCTTTGTGCAAGCACAGCCATGAGCCGTTTCTTCCGATTGCGTGTCTCGTTGTTTGCACGGAAAAAGGAGGTATCCGACTGAGTCGAACAACCTCCTTCATATGTGCAATTATTTAAATTTTCTTTTACGAGCAGCTTCAGACTTTTTCTTACGTCTTACGCTTGGTTTCTCATAATGCTCTCTCTTACGAATTTCCTGCTGGATTCCTGCTTTTGCACAGTTTCTCTTGAAACGACGCAATGCGCTATCCAATGATTCGTTTTCTTTAACGATTACATTTGACATAGTCTCACACCTAACCTCCCTCCAGTTGTAGATTGTGCATAATACAA
>OCQB01001903.1_pt1 | contig 15168 bp, 20 predicted proteins | sample 1538631 | NCBI WGS metagenome assembly OCQB01 (sample SAMN04571713, study PRJEB22368) | human gut metagenome | biome: human gut; material: stool | host: Homo sapiens | place: Luxembourg | collected 2012-10-19
GCAGCATATCGTGCCGGAGCTGGCATTTGAGCGCGTCGGTCAGCTTGTCCAGCCCGAGCAGCTTGTTGCGCAGCGGCTTGACGAGCATGGCGACCGCCGCGAGGATCACCGTCACCTCCGAGCTCAGCGCCGCCAATTTCGATAAACTTTCCATAGGCGTTGTCTCTCTTTCCGGCGGCGCGAAAAAAGCCGCCTTGTCGTGCTTGACAAAGCGGCTTTAGGTGTGCTATATTTAGGCCAGTAAGAACGGCTGCCATTGCTGGTGGCGGTCGTCCCTCAGTGAGTTTATAGCTCGAAGGAAACGCCGCTTACCGCTATGGTGGGCGGTTATTTCTTATGTCTTGTGACCGTGAAGATCAGAGACGCAAGACCGATGAGCACAAGCGAATATGTGAACATATCAGCGTATGTAACCATCGCGCACCTCCTTTGCAGGAAGTGGACAACCTTGCCGTTCTTACTGGCAGGCGAATTATAGCACAGTCTGCCGCGCTTTGTCAATTTGCCGCCCTCCGGGGCGGCTTTTTTACTTGTTCAGCTCCGCGAGCTTTTCCGCGATGTTCTCGGGGATGGCGCAGGTCGTCATCTTGACGCAGTAGCCGTCCTCGTCGTAGGTGAGCTTGTAGCAGGGGGCGACATATACCTCCGTGCCGGCGCGGGAAAGGTCGCGCGCCATGACGGGCTGCACGATGCTGTTCTTGACACCCGAGTTTTCGCTCAGGCCCGCGGGGGTATCGGTGACTTCAATGGGCTTGCCGTCGGATGCGATTCTCTTGTAAGTAGCCATAGTTTTGTTCTCCTTTTCTTTGTTCAAAATTTATTTATCATCGGTGTAGCTTTCGCCGGTGATCTCCTTGATGCTGGATTTTCTTATGCTGACCATGATTTAGCTCGTCAAAAAGGTTTGCAGCGCGTTCCGCGTCTCCGCCACATGTTCGCGTGCGCGTTCGGCGTAGGTTTTCTTCATGTCACTTCTCCTCCATCAAAAGAATTTTCGTGGCGTGTTCTGCGTCCTCAAGCTGCGCCCGCAGAGGCCATGACATTTGGATTGAAGATTATGCCGCACCGCCTTTTGTGAAATGCGACGAAGCAACGTTAGGAGCTGCCCCCGGATTTTAGCATGCTAAAGTTGTACATATTGCACTCCTTACTGTTTCACGGCGTTTGCCTGTAACCATGTGAGCAGGTCACCGGTCGGCGGCTCAAAAAATGTGATGGTGCGATATGCCTCGTTAACCCAACCGTTGGCGTTCCAAACATTAATTGCGTCATAATATATACCGGAACCAGGAAAAAAGTTTCCACGCACTTCAATTTTTTGAAAATTCGTAGAATTAGATTCGAAAGGAATCTCCATTGTTATTGAGCCGTACATAAGTTCTGGGGATTGTTTGATAACCCACGTTTCCTCAAACTTCGCTTTCTTCCTCGGCAAATTATAAATCATCGCCGTTCACCTCACGAAAACGCCACCGGCATAACCGTCACATAAACGTCAATGCTCGCCGTTGGCACAGTCTCGCACTGGAACGTCAGCTTTCCTGCCGCCTGTGCCACGCACTGAATACCTGCATCATTGTATGTCGGCCTACTTGCCGCCGCAGGCATGGGCAGGATAAGCTGTGCCGTTTCGTCTGCTTCAACGCCCGCGACGGATACAGTCTGCTGTTTCGTCGAGCTGTCCCAGCCTGCAACTGTCAGCGTTACCTTGTGTGCTTTGGTGCCAACGGATTTTTTGACATCGTACATGGTGGGGAGATAGAAGTCGTTTTCGCCCAAGCCGTTTATGCCCTGTGAACCTGCGTTAACGAACTGTACGCCGCTGCAATCAACACGCCTAAAGTCACCAAGATTTCCAATACCTTCTTCTGCCTTAACTCGCCACGGAAAATCAAACATAAACAGGGTATCGCGATCAACAGATGCGCCAATCAGCGGGAATTTCCCCCTGCCTTCTTTTTCAAGGTCTACTGCTATATACGCAATACCCGAATCTTCAAAAGGTTCCCCGTCTGAATTGTTGTATGTTTCTATGTGACTCTCTAACGTCAAATTTCCTGTCAGCGTGCCGCCTGAGAGCTGCAAATATCGCGCGTCGGCCTCTTCCTGCGTCATTCCGCCCGACGCGGCCTCGCCCACGATCTGCTCGCCCGCTGCATTGTGGGCGGTGGCCCCAGACAAAAGCGTCTGGGGCGTGACCGTGTCCTGTGTGAGGTCCATGAGCGTGGTGCCGTCGCTGAGCTGGACTTTGTTGTTGGCCATGCCGCACCTCCTCAGCCGATGGTGACCGTCTTGCCCCCCTGCGGGTTGTCGGCGTAGGCAATGGGGATCGCCGCCACCGTGACGGAGCTGAGGCAGTTGTACCCATCGTCGGGCAGGACCTCCTGCGAGGCAAACGTGGGCGTGACGCTCTTGGCCTGCGGCTTCATTCCCTCGCTGCCGGACATCGTGCCCGTCACGCCGAGGACGGTGATGCCCTCACGGATGTTGGCGGGGATCAGCTTCGCCTCTTCGGCTGCGTCGATCTGCGCCTTGCCGCTGCCGTCGTGGTAGCCCTGAGGGATGGTGACCGGCTTGCCCTTTTCCGTGATGCTGAGCGTCTTGGCCCCGTTGTTCGGCATGGTACCGGTGACCTTGCTGCCGGTGACATAGGCTGTCTTGCCGGCCAGAATTTCCGCCGCGCCCGCGGTGGCGTCGCCGGTGTCCGCGTCAAATTCGCAGGAGCCGGTGATGGGCGCGCCGTCCTTGCCGTGCGCGGTAAAGCCCTTGAGGAGCTTGTCCGCGACCACGGTGTCCTGGGTGAGGTCCATGAGGACTTCGCCGCTCGAGAGTACGATTTTGCTGTTGTACTGATTTTCAGCCATTGAAAATACCTCCGATAAAAATTGTTTTTCCGCCCGAGGGGTTTTCCACACGGGCGACCGCAATGGGATCAACGGTCACATTGTCTTTCAGAATCTTGTCCTTTGTGGCAAGCTCCTGCGTCTCAAAGTTGGGCATCACGGTATATGGGCCGTCATACGGCTCGCCTCCGACCTCACGGACCGAAACATGGAAGCCGATGCCGATGGCCGCCGGCGTCCCGAGGAAAAAGGCTGCCTTTTTCCTGCCGACGTCAAACGTAATCGCAGCCATCAGATCACCGCCCTGCTGAGCGCGCGTTTAACATCGATCTGCTGCATTTCTGAGCCAATCACGTCGCCGCTCGGGAACTTCACGCGCACCTGCATGGGGCAGACGGTCGGAAGGCCGAAGGTCTCCGGCTGCGTGAGGGGAAAGTGAAATTTGCCGTCGGAAAACGTGACATCGCCCGGATAGGTCTTGACGAGGTTCAGCAGCGCGATCTCGACCAGAGAGACGGCCGGGGGGCTGAGTGCCTGGCCCTCGTTGGTGATCTCCACGTCGATGGAGTAAGCGTCGCCCTGTACCATTACGTCGTCACCTCCGTTGCGCTGACGGCGCCGGTGTCGTCCACCGTCAGCTTGAATTTTTTCGTGCTGCCCGCCGTCGAGGAGGGGATGATGATTTCGCCCTCGTCCACGCGCCGCAATAGCTCGTCGGTCTTCTCGCCGGTGTAGAGTATGGTGTAATAATCGTTCGGCATAGATACCTCCTTAAACGATCATTCTCCGCCCGAGGGAATCGAGCAGGCCAAGGTTGTTGCTGGTCACGAGCGGGCCGGACTGAAGCTCTTTTTTCTTGCGGTAGTAGATGATGATGCAGCCGTCGCCCGCCTCGCCGCCGTCGGAGCCGCGACCGCCCGGGGCAGGCTGGGTGTCTCTTGCGGTTAGCGACGCCTGCGAGACCGATATATTTTCAGATGACGTCTGGTGCGCTTCCGCCACGCCGTTGGAGCCTGCGCCGCCGCCGCCGTGGCCGCTTGTGCCGCCGCAGCCGTAACGGCTCTCCTTGGCGGGCGGCGTTGCGTCTGCGCCCGCGCCGCCGCGCGCCGCCGTGACCGTCGCGAATGCGCTTGAGGAGCCGATATAAGCATCGCCGCTGCCGTTTGCAAGGCCGTCGTTTCCGTTGGAACCTGCCGCCGCGCCGCCGCCGTAGCCGCCGCGCCAGCTGTAGCCAACATAACCGTAGGGCGCGGTGTTGTATCTGCCCCGCCCATCTTCGCCCTCGACCTCCTCTTTGTCTTTGCCCGCGGAGTAGGTCACACCGTCGACGGTGATCAAGGGGCTTGGCTGGTAGGTATACTTTCCGCCGTCCCATGTGTAGCCGTTGCCCGGGCTGCCCGCAATGCCGCTTTTGCCTTTGGCGGCAAAAACCTCGCCCGTGATCGCGTCGGTGTAGCCCGCCTCGCTCGACGAGCCCGTGTCGCTCGTTGCGCCGCCCATTGTGGTCGCGGTACCGGGTGCGCCCGCGTCGTTTCCTTGCGAAAAGGCGCCGCCGTAGCCGCCCTTCCCGCAGGCATAGGAGACCTTTGCGCCGGGTACCGCGTCGGTGACGGTTTCAACCAGCACCTTGCCGCCGTCGCCCGCTTCTCCCGGCTCGCCGCCCTTGCCGCCCTCCAGCGAGACGCCGTTGTCAAGGCCGACGTAGCGTCTGAGAGCGTCAAATTTCTCGGTCCATGATTTCGGCGTGCGCACGGCGGGGCTTTCGCCCCGATGGCCGCTGCTGCCGCCGCGCCCGCCGCCGATAAGGACGCGGGTGTAGTTCGTGACGCCCTCCGGGACCGTCCACTCGCCCGAGCCTGTGAGGATGACGCGCTCGTCGAAGTATTCCGTGGATTCCGGCTGCGGGGGAAGAAAGCCGACGAGCGCCAAGGTGCGGGACTTGAGCAGGCCGGAGATCTTCGTCTCGCGCGAGGCGATGCAGGCGAGCGTCTGCTGCTTGTCCCACTCGTTCCAGAGCGAGACGACGTGCCCGGCGTGCTCGCCCGCGGGGTTGACGTCCACGGTGAGCTGCTCGCGGCAGGCGTAATAGGCTGCCATGCGCTGCGCGACCGCGGAGGAGTTGACGAGCGAGACGAGCGTCGCGTCGGTGATCTCCTCGACGTTCTCCGCCGCGCCCTCGGTCACGGTGCGCGTGATGACGCGCCGGTTGTGGACGTAGCTCTTGCCGGTGAGCTTGCCGGTGCCCGCAGAGAGGACGGCGTAGTTCGCGCCGCTCTCAAGGACGGTGAAGCCCTCGGCCGTGAGGGAGTGCGCGGGCTCGTCGAACTCGATGACGTCGCCCTGCTGGGCCGTGCCCTCGAAGAGCGTGACGTCCTCCGTGCCGGCAATGTACTGGTGCTCGGTGACGGCGACCGCACTGACGGGGTCGAGGTACTTGACCTGGATGTTTGCGGCATGGACGCTCCCGGGGCCGATGATGCTCGCCGTGCCGTCCCAGAGTTTCTGCACGCGCAGCGTGCCGTTCTCGTCCGTGTGCAGCCACGCGCCGATGGCAAAGAGCACCTGCACGAGGCTGTCGCGCGCCGAGGCAATGGGCAGCCAGCCGTAGAGCTTGATGCCGCGGTAGACGGTCTCGATGAGCACGGGGATGTCGCCGCAGATCTCCGCGACGACCTCGGCGACCGTCTGCCCGGTGTAGATGCCGCCGCGGTGCGGCCGGACGATCAGCAGCCCGACCGCGGAAAGCGCAGAGAGCGTGTAGAGCTTCGGCCCCACACGCGTGACGCTCTGCAGGTAGTAGACGCCGACGCGGCTGCCGGAGCGGAAATACTCGACTTTGTCGTTTTTCTTGAAATTCCGGATCGTGCCCGATTCGGACAAAACGGTGATGTCGAGCGTGTCCGCCTCGAGCGCGTCCGCGCGCAGCTCCTTATACTCGCCCAGCACGCCGGGGGTGTCGGTGCTGATGCGCTCGTCCTCGGCGAGGAGCTCGCCTTTGTATTTTACGGTGTTCAGACTCATCACTTTGCCCTCATGGTAACGCGGAAGCCCCTCCACCAGTGCGTGCCGCCGTCGTCGAGCAGGACGGACACGGTGTCGACCGTGGGGTGCGCGGTGATGGTTTTCTCCGCGCCGGTCCAGGGGTCGAAGTAGCGGAAGAGGACTTCGTTTTTGAGGCACGCCGTCAGCAGCGCGGTGATGCGCTCGGTCGGCGCGTCGTTGGTGGTGCCGACGATCGTCGGCTTGATGGCGAGCAGATCGCGCTGCTCCTCGCCGGAGCACATGAGGCCGCCGTTCTCGCCCTCGCGGAACTCGTAGGTGACCTCATAGCCGTACTTGTGGAACAGGTCGGTGAAGTCCTGCCCGTCCACGATAGCCGGATATTTTGCCATCAGGTGCCCTCCTTTCCGGCCAGCGGGGTGCCGCGCCTGCGGCCCTCGGCCTGCATGAGCGGGTATTGCTTGCGCGCGAGCGTCTGGCCGTCCAGCTCGAGCGTGACGTCAATGGTCACGTTCTCGCGCCGTGTGGCGCTCTGTACGGTCGCGGGGAGCGCGGCAGGGATATACGCCGGCGGGAGAGTGCGCGCGCCTGAGCGCCCAACAGAGCGCCACAGCGCGGCCTCCTGCGCGTTGAGCACCGCCTCGTCCGCGTGGAGCTCGGCGAGATAGCCGTCGTAGGGAACACGGTCGAGCCCCGCGGCGTGGGAGCCAGAGAGATGCTCGCGCAGCCTCGCCTCGGCGCGGTAGCGGGAGAGTTTCGAGGTGGACGAGCGCTCCACATTTTTCTCGTTTGCTTCTTCACGCGCCTCGCGGATCTTCGAGATCAGATCACTAATAGCAGTGATCGCAGCCGTTACGCCCTCAACAATGTCCGCCGTGAATCCGACGATACCAGCCGCAATGGGTGTCAGCAGCTCGCCCAACCGAGCCATCGCCGCGTTGAGCTCCTCCTGCGAGCGGTTCATTTCCATAATGTCCTGATTAGCGTCCTTCCACGCCTGACCGGTTTCGCGCAGGCCCTGATTGGCGAGCTGCACGAGCACAAGCTGCGCTCGCTCGGATGTATCGGCGCAAGCTTCGAGCTGCCGGTTGAACTCGTCCTCATTCACACCCGCCCAGTTGAGCACATCGGCAAAGACGCCGGTGACCTTTCCGGCCTGCACGGTCTCGTTCACAGCCTCGCTCAGGCTGTCGATCGGGATCGAGTCGCCGTAGGTCGCCCACGCGCCGATGACCTCGTCAATAAGGACTTTGAGGTCTTCCTGCGCGAGGCCGAGGGCTTGCAGGTTCGCCGTCGCGGTCGCGGCGGTCTGCGTGTCCCCGAGTACGGCCTGCAGCTCTTGGTAGACCTGCGCAGTCTCCTCGGCTGTGTAGCCGGCAGCCGCGCTGGAGACCTCAAGCGTGCCCATGATCTTGCGGTATTCCTCGGTCGATTCTACGATCTCAAAGATCGCGTCTTTGACCGCCTTTGCGCCTGTGACGATGGCGCCGCCAACCAGCAGCCCCTTGAGGTTGCTGAGAGCTGAAGTTACGCCGCCAAGGTTAAAGCTGCCGTCCTCGTTGCGCAGGCCCTTGAGTGCGCCACCGATGCCGCCGAGGCCATCGTCGAGATCATCGGTTTTGCCTGCGGCATCCTTGACCGCCTTGCCGTAACCGTCGATGCTTTTCGCGCAGCCGTCCGCGCTGTCCTCAGCCTCTTTAAGCAGTTTGTCGTTCTCACTCAGCTCGTCGTTGAGCTTCGCGAGCGCGGTCTCCGCGCTGAGCAGCTGCCTGCGGTAGCTGTCGGTGCGGCTGTCCGCCTCGCCGAAGGCCGCCGTTGCCTCCTCGACCGCGCCCTCGAGGGAGACGATCTTGCCGACCTGCTGCTCAATGGACTTCTTGAGCAGGTCGTGCTTGGCGCGCAGCGCCTCGGAACTGTTCGCCTGCCCCTTAAACTGCGCGTCGACGAGCTTCATCTCCGCGCCGAGGTTGCCGAGCTCGCGGTTGACCGCCGCGAGCTGCTTTTTGTATTCCTGCTCGCCGTCGATGGCAAGCCGTGTGGTGATCTGGCGTACTGCCATTACGCACCCTCCTCTCTTTCCAGTTCGCGCCGCCGCTCCTCAAGTGTCTGCAGGTCCATGACCTGCCCAGGTGTGAGCAGCAGTCCCTCGCGGACGCTCAGACGCAGGAACTGCGTCAGGAGCTGGAGCCAGAGCGCGCGCGTCACGGAGATCCCGTTTTTTTTTGAAGCTCCACAAGGCCGAGGTCAAGGTCGCCCGTCTCTTTTTCCTCGCGCCGGAAGCCGAGGACGATGGCGGCGAGGATGGCGTCCTTTGCCGCGGCGACCTCATGCGGGGCAAGGTTGACGCGGAAAAACTGCTCGGTGAGGACGGGGCCGTGCATCTGGCCCTGCCAGCGCCGGTAGAGCTCGCCCTGCTCGGAGAGCTTGAATAGGTAATAGCACACCGCCTCGAAGCTCTTCTTGCCGCTGTCCTTGAGGGGGTCGGTGATAAAGCCCTTGGTGCCAAATTTATCGTAAATGTCGAACAGCGCCTGCCCGTTGAGGCAGAGATACAGGTGCTGCCCGCAAAGATCAACTTCGTGTAGTTTCATATTTGCCTCCGATTTGAGAAAAGGCGCAGCGGGGTGCTGCGCCTTTTCGGATTCCTTAGCCGCCGGACGTGGCCTTGACCTTGCCGTTGACCCACGTCTTCGCGGCGGCCTCGGTCGTGAGCTCGTCGCTTTCGATGCGGTACTCGCCGGTGTTGCAGGCGTCCACCGAGAGCGTCAGCTTGGGGCTGTCGAGCACGATGGTCTTCTGCTTTGTGTTATAGGTGCGCCCGTCGAGGCTCGCCTTGACCTTGGGGTAGAAGATGCCCTTAAAATACTTCGAGCCGTCGGCCTTGATGTTGGTCGTGTAAAAGCCGAGGCAGCCGTAGGGCGCGGTGTCGTTGCTGGAGAAATGGATGTCCTTCGCGCCTTCGGTGCTGTCGATCTGCGCGCCGGTGACGGCCGAGGCGGTCTCGTTGGGCAGCTCCAGCACGCCGACGGCAAGCGAGCCGTCAACGAACTCGCGCAGGTAGATCTTGCGCACATCGTCCGCGCGCGATTCGACCTCGGAAAAGTTGAGCGTTTCGGCTACGCTCATGAGGTCGCCGAGCTTCATCGGCGTGCCGTAGTTGGGCAGTGCGTCCTCCGGCTCGGGGTTTGACGCCGCGAACGGCGCCCACTGGAGATTTTTCGCTCCGTACTGAGGCATAGTTGTGCCCTCCTTTACAGGTTTTTGGATTCGAGGAATCGGTTGTAGACCATAAACTCTGCGGTCGTGGTCTCGTCGGCGCACTTCTCGTTGGCCTTGCGGATAAAGCCGCGCGCCTGGATGCTATCCGTGCCGTACTCGTTGACGTAGGCGATCTCGGCGTTGCGCGTGGTCGTATTGCCGCGCCGGCGCGTGCCGGTAGGCGTCACATAGATGCCGCGCTCGCCGTTTTTCACTTTGACCTTGCCCTTTTTGATGCACTCCGCCGTGATGCCGGTCGAATAGTCGCGCCTCTGTCGGCTGTTGCGGTAGCCGCCAGGCTTGCCGAGCTTGCGCGCCTCGGCGCGCTGTGCCTCGACCACCACGTCAGCCCCGGCGTTGAGCATCGCGTCATGCACGTCGTCGGGCAGTTCCGCGACCTGCCGCATCGAGAGGACAAAGGTGTCCAGCCCGTCAAAACGGATCTCAGCCACTGCGCTCATCTCCCAGCCAGCGCCCAACCGCATCGAACTCAAAGACATAGTGCTGTCCTGTGTGGTCGGTCGCGTTTTCGATCAGTGCGGGGGAAAAGTCCTCCGCGGCTGCGATCGCCGCCCAGAGTGCGCGGCGCGTTGGCACGGTGTTCGTCTTGAGCGGCGCGAAGTAGTGCAGCTGCACGAGCGCGCGCTGCAGCTGCGCGGTGTCGTCGGCAAGCGCCTCGGGCTCGAGCGGGAAATTGAACGTGCAGTATTCCTCCGGCGGCGTCTCGCCCGCCTCCGTGACCAGCAGATCCGGCACGCACACCGGCACGATCGGCGTCACGACCGCGATGATTCTCTCATTCAGCGTCATACCTTGCCCTCCTGCGTGATGCGCTCGCACCAGAACTCCATGTACTTCCCCTCGTCGCCGTAGGTGTTGACGTAGAGGATGTTGTAGTCGCGCCCGTCGTAGCGGATCAGGAGCCGCCGGTCAAGCAGCTCCGGGTTCGCGCGCGTGAGAAAGCGGACCTTCGCCTCGCCGAACTCCGCATTTGCCCGAATCAGCTCCGTGCCGCTCGTCTGCGAGAACTGCGCCCAGGTCTCGCGCACGGGCTCCGGCTCGCCGGGTACGTCGTAGCCGTCGGCGTCCTTTGCCGTCGTTTTCCGCAAAAACTGGATGCGCTTCGAGAGCTTTCCTGCGTCGACGTGCATCACGCGCCTCCCTCCGCTCCCTCGCCCGTGCCCGAATCGGGCACAGGCTCGGTGAGCTTAAGCTGGTTAATGAGACGCCGGAAGGCGGGGTTGTCGCTGAGCGCCCCCTCGACCGCCGTGTCGCGCCGGTCGTAGAGGTCGAGCGCGAGGTACTTGACGCACTGCAGATACTTCGCATAGCGCGGCGAGCCGTCCTGCGGCTCGCGCACGCCCGCGTCGGCGAGGTAGGCCGCTGCCGTGTCCACAAAGCCGGGAAGCTCCGCGTCGTCCGCCTCCACGTGGCAGTAAACGGCGATCTCGCTCAGCTTCTCGCGCAGCATCGCTTAGCCCCCGCTCTTGGGCAGATTCGCGATAACGAAGCCCTTGTCCACGATCAGGTTGCCGCCCACCATGGCGTCGCCCAGGATGGTGACCATGCGCTCCACAGCCTTCACGCTGTCATCCACCCGCACGGTGTAGTCGCCGAACAGGCCCAGCTCGTAGTTGGCGGGATCGCCGTACAGCATGGTCTGGATGGCAGCGCTGCCAGCGGTGGAGGCAGACAGGGCGGTCAGGTCGCTGACGATGGTGTAGGGCACGATGTTGCCGCCGTCCTCGATGGTGCCGATGTTGGGGTTGCCCGTGGCGGGGTTGATCTTGAACACCCGCTGCTTGTCGCTGTTGCGCAGCTTGCCGATGGCCTTCAGATCCGTCTTGTTCAGGTACAGCCTGGCATTCTGACCGATGGCCTCGTCGCTGCCGTAACTGAAAAACAGGTCATCCAGCAGGTTCTCGTCGATGCTGGAAACATCCACGCTGGCCGCAATCACGGCGCCCGCCACGTTCTTGGCGTTCTTGATGCCGAACATATCGGGGGATGCCTGGCCGTCGCCGTTGACGATCAGAGCCGCCAGCTTTCGGCGCATGGCACGCATCGCCATGTTGTAGATTTTGGTGTAGTAGTCGGCGGGACTCAGGCGGGAGATATTGCGGTCGACAAACTGGGTTACGTTGAGCTCGTAAGGGCTGATCTTGGCCACGCCAAAGGTGGGGTCGGCGCTGGTAGTGCGGGCCTTGCCGGCGTTGGTGGTCACCTTGCCGCCCTTGGCGTCGATCTCAGAGATCACATAGGGCTCTAGGAAGCTACCCATGCCGGTCAGGTTTTGCACATAGACCTGATCCACGATGGAGGAGACCACGTTGCCCAGAGGGTCGCGGATGTTGATACCGGCGCCGGTGGGCTCCACCAGAGTGCCGGTGGCCAGAGTGATGGACTTCATCACGGCCCGGCGGGTCTCGTCGGCGGTGAAGGTCACGGTCTTGCCGGTCATGAGAGCATGGCCGCGCTCCTCGGCCTTGTCGCGCGCCTCCGCGGGGTTCTCCTGTTTTTCGAGGAACTTGCGGTCCTGCTCCTCAATGAAGGTCTTGACCTCGGTGATCTCGCTGTTGAGGTTCTCGATCTCGGTCATCTTGCTCCGATAGTCCTCGCGCTTGCCCTCCTTGAGCAGGCCCTCGGCCTCCGTGAGCATGCCGGCGCGCTTCGCCAGCAGGTCGTTGTACTTTCTGCGCATTTTGTGCCTCCTTAAAATCTCATTTTTTCAAGCTCCAGTGCGGCCTCGTCCGCCCAGTGCTCGTCGTTATCCGCGCCCTCCGGCGCGTGGGTCTCCTTCATTTCGGCGCCGCCGTAGCGCTTTGCCTTCACAACGCCGGCCTCCGGCTGTGCGGGCACGGCCACGAGGCTCACCTCGTAGGCGTCCGCCGCGCCGTCGAGCTCGAAGTGGCAGAGCTGCCCGTCGTACTCTCGGCCCGGCCAGTGCTCGCACAGCATCTTGCGCTGGTCCGCGCCGCAGATCGAGCAGTTGACGTGCTCCACCGCGCAGCCCACGCTGCACTCGCGCAGGATGCCGCCCTCGATGGCGGCGATGGTGTCTGCGGTGCTCGCCGTGCGGACCATGTAGCAGCTGAGCACCAGACGCTTGACATCGCCCCGCTTTTCCAGATGCGCATCATAGACGCGCGCGGTCTGCGTTTCCGCACTCCAATTATGGTCGCGCAGCACAGGCTTGCCGATGTACAGTTTACCGAGCTGCTCGAGTGTCGCCTCGGTAAAGCGCTCGCCCTCGCGGTCGACCTGGTTGTCACAGGCCGTCAGGCGGAAGGTAAACACTTCATCCTCGGTCAGTTCCCGCAGCGTCTGCTCGTTGATCATTGCAAGCTCCAGTGCGCCGGCAATTTCTTTTTCCAGCCGTGCGGCCTTGTAGATCATTTCCATGTGGTTTACTCCTCTCCGGCGGCCGCGCCGCCGTTTCTCTGCGCACTCAGCTCCGGCCACAGGTCAAGCGGCACATAGTTCAGGCTCGCGCGCCTGCGGTTGCCGCCCGGCACGTTCGGCAGATCCTCCAGCGCCGCGATGTCGTCGGGACTGAATACGCTCAGCTCGCTCATCGTGCGGTACCAGTTCGCGCGGCTCGCCGTGTCGCCCTTGAGCTCCGCCATCATGTTGATGCGCAGCTCCAGCCCCGCGGCCAGCTCGCTGTCGGTCAGCAGCTTATAGCTCTGTTCCTCCTCGTACTGGGTCACGATGGGGTGCAGCGTGCCGACGACATACTCGATCGCGTTCTGCTCATTGCTGCCGTAGGCCTGCTTGCCCTCATTGAGCTTGTAGAGCGGCACGCCGAAGTAGCGCGCGATGTCCGTGATCGACAGCTGCTTGTTTTCCACAAACTGCGCGTCGCGGTTCGTCCCCGCAATGCTCGTGTACTTGAGACCGAGGTCGAGGATCGCCGTCCGGTGCGCCTTGCTCGGCCCCATGTGGACGCGCTCCCACTCGGCGCGCAGCCGGTCCTTCTTGGTCACGAGCGAGCCGTCCGCCGCCTTGACCGGATTTCCCTTGGTGTCCAGCACATAGCCGCCGAGGTCGGTGTCGGTCTCCAGCACGCCGCCCGGCTGCCCGCCGTTGGCGTAGTAGCTCAGCTCATACTCCTGCGCGGCCCGCGCCGCGGCGATCACCTCGCCGGCGCGCGTCACCGTGCCGAGACCGAGCAGGCCGTTGCGCGTGGCGTTCTTGTAGTGGCACACGTCCTCGTTCGGCAATCGCATGACCTTGCCGGAGAAGGGATGCGTTACGTCGTACCACACGCGCCCCGCCATGTCGTGCCAGGGCTGCACCAGATACCACGGCACCGGGATCAGCTCCACCGGCTTGCCCGTGCGCTCGTCGCGCACGATCCAGTCGTAGCCGTTGCCGCCCTCCAGGCGGCTCGTCTCCAGCACCTTCTTGCGAATGAACGGGGTCATGGCCTCGTTCGGCCGGATGTTCAGCAGCCGCAGCAGCTCGTGGTCCGTGCGCTCGCGCGTCCTCGTGTCGATCACATAATTCGGCAGCTTCGCGATGCTGTCGCTCAGCAGCTCAATGCAGCGGTCGACCGCGCTGAGCTTGCGCGCCGCGCTCTGCGGGTCCTCGCCGACGGCCAAACCGCCGGAAGCTGTCAGGCTGCCGACCGTTACGGACTTGCTCACGGTGGGCGAGCGTGCGGTTGCCGCGCGCAGGCCCTTGATGATGCTCATGCTTGACCATCACTCCCTTCGTCGTTTGCACTATCGTCAAAGCCGTCAATGACGGCCATTGCGATCAAAAGAATGCCGCCCACGATAAAGCCGGCAGGCAGGTAGATCATGCCCGCGCCGAGCGTAATGAGCAGCACGCCGAGCAGCAGCGCGGCGTCTCGCAGCTTTTCCACAGCCTTCCTCCTCACAGCGTGAAGTCCGCCCGTGCCACCGCCGCGGCAAGATCGGGCTTCTGATTCCTGGCAACCATCCACACGGCCATCACGATGATGCTCGCGACCGCCGGGTCGATGCGCCCCGTTGATTTATTCTTGAGCGGCTTGATGTTGCCGTTTCCGTCCGCATGGCAGCGGACGTTGCCGAAGGTCCAGCGGAAGCAGGTGTTGTGGACGTGCAGCAGCGTGTGCCGCTGCATCATGTCGTCCGTCTCCTTCATCGCCGGGCTCATGTTTTTGAGGTCCTGCGGGATCTCGATGATCGGCACGATCGGCGCGAGCCGCTGCGTGATGGTCCGGCTCAGATACGGGTCAAAGCCCACCATCTTGAGGTCGTAGCGCTCCCGCGCCTCGCGGATACGCTCCTCCACCGCGCCGTAGTCGATGACCTCGCCGGGGCAGAGGTCAAGGAAGCCGGCACGCGCCCAGTCCCGGTATGGGACGTGGTCGCGCTTTTCCGCCTCGTCCACCGTCGCCTCGGGCCGCCAGATGCCATAGGGCAGCAGCACCGCCGCGTCCAGCCCCGGCTGGGGCGGGAAGAGCAGAACAAAGGCCGTCAGGTCGCGGCTCGTGGAAAGGTCCACGCCGCCGTAGCAGAGCTTCCCGTCCAGCTGCCGCAGCCATTCCTCGCGCTCGCGCTTTTTGCTCGGCCCCCATTGCGTCTTGTCATAGAGGTTGAGCGAGATCCAGCCGACCGACTTCGTCGTGATCCATTGGTTAAGCCGCAGCCATCGGAATACGCGCTCCTCGGCTTCGCTGCGCTTTGCGCTCGCCGCCTCCATGCGGATGTTGCGCAGGCTCAGATGCTTGCCGAGCGAGGGGTTGCAGAGATACCACAGGCTCTCGTCCCATATGTCGAGCTTTTCCAGGTCGTCCGGATCATCGCCGAACAGCGCCGTCAGGCCGTAGAGGATCGGCAGCCAGTTTTCCTCGTCACGGCCGAGCAGCTCGGCCTCCGCGTCCGCAAGGTCCTCGTCCCCGACATGCCGGAGGGAGAGGACCGAGCGAACGTCGCCGCCATCGCTCCGGATGCGCCGCAGCTGCCGCGCGTCGCGGATGCCCACAGCTTTCTCGTGGATCTCCCAGCCGATGGAGCTGCGGTCGGGGTCGTCGCCTGCGGTCGTCAGCACGATCCATGCCGGCTGCCGTCGGCTT
>OCQB01001905.1_pt1 | contig 15161 bp, 10 predicted proteins | sample 1538631 | NCBI WGS metagenome assembly OCQB01 (sample SAMN04571713, study PRJEB22368) | human gut metagenome | biome: human gut; material: stool | host: Homo sapiens | place: Luxembourg | collected 2012-10-19
AAATGATCGAAGATTATATAGATTACTACAACAATAAACGCTTGCAAAGGAATCTTGGAATTTTAACGCCAATGGAAAAACATGAAATTTACTTGCAAGCTGCATAAAAACTGCCAGCAGATAAATTTCTACGGGCAGGAAAAATTTATATTTTTTCAATTGTCTACTTGACGGGGAGCGGTTCATACGTTCATTTTCTTAGTGCAACAGCCCCTTTTGTTTATGTCCGGAAAGGAATCCTTCAGTTTTTCCGCATTCCTTTATCCCATCGGAATTTCCGATAGCAGGCATAAATCAGAACACTGCATACCAGCCATCCCGCCGGATAACCAAGTGCAATCGGAATGATGGAATCAAATATATGAGACATCACAAACAGGTAAATCTGGCGGAACACGACGAAGCTTCCGAGCATTACGATCATTGGTGTTCTGGTGTCTCCTGCGCCACGCAGGACGTTAGAATAAACCTGGTTGACGCAGCAGAGAATGTAGAACGGGGAGAGGAGATACAGGAACAGGGTTCCGTAACGAATCACAGCTGCCTCCTGGTTAAACAGATAGACCATTTGCGGAGCGAAAATCAGCAGAGGAATCATCATCACAATGGTTACAAGCTCAGCAAGCAGGAATGCGGTTGTAGCACCCTTCTTTGCACGGTCAATGTAGCTGGCACCGACGTTCTGTCCGGTGAAGGTGGTCGAAGCAAGACCAACACTCATCATCGGCAGCATCATAAACTGGTCGATTTTCATGCAGGCACTCCAGCCCGCCATAACATCCGAGCCGAATACATTGATATAGGACTGCACGAAAACGTTGGAAACGGAAGTCACCATCTGCTGGATCGCTGCCGGCAGTCCGACGCAGACGATGCGGTACAGCAAAGACCAGTCCATGCAGAGCTTTTTCCAACAGATGCGGTATGGGCCGTCTGTTGTGGTCAGCATATACAGCGTCAGAACCGCCGAAAGGCACTGTGCAATAACGGTTGCAAGCGCCACACCCTCGATTCCCATGCCGAAGGAAACGACAAACAAAAGATCGAGCACGGTATTGATAACAGCGGAAAAAATCAGGAAATACAGCGGATGGCGGGAATCGCCGACAGCGCGGAGAACGCCGGAGCCCATGTTGTAGAACATCAGACCGGCAACACCGCCAAAGTAAATTTTAAGATACGTTGCTGACTCGCGGATGACGTCGTTCGGCGTACTCATCATGCGGAGCATGTACGGTGTAATGAAGATGCCGAGAATAGTAAAGACAATAGAGAGAAAAAATGTCATCACCAGTGTCGTGCTGACGGTGCGGCTGACCTTTTCATCCGCCTTTGCGCCATAATACTGAGAGATAATGACACCGGCACCGGTGGAAAGTCCCATGAAAAAGCCGATCAGAGAATTGATGATCGGACCGACGGAGCCGACGGCGGCGAGTGCTTCCTTGCCGACAAAGTTGCCGACAACGATGCTGTCAACGGTGTTGTAAAGCTGCTGGAAGAGATTTCCGGCCATCAGCGGAAGCGAGAAGAGAAGAAGCTGTTTCCAGATAGAGCCCTGGGTCATATCGCGGGCTTTGCTCTTTTGTACTGTTTTCGTCATAGTAGTCCCCTTTTTTACGTTGATTTTATCTTCTTTTTTATTGTAGCACTTTGAAGTTGTGATGGAAATATCAGTTTTTGACGCGATTTTTGGACTTTATTGATATAAACAGCCGAAAATAAAAGTGAAAAGAATTGTTTCTGAAAAAATTGTCTGGTATAATAAGGAGCAGATGCGTAAATGCAAAAACAACAGATGCTTCAAAGACCGGTGCAAAAACGGAAAGATCAGGGGGATTTTGCGGTGGTTTTTTGGAAACTGCGCGTCACAGAACAGGATAGAAAGAAGGTAACTGAAATATGGGAGATTATTTTGTATGCAGTAAAACAGATCCGGTAGTAGAGACAAAGGAGGGAAAGGTACGCGGCTTCCGCCTGAATACGACATACGCGTTTCATGGAATCCATTACGCTGAGGCGGACCGTTTCCAGATGCCACAGCCGGTGAAACCATGGAAAGGAATCAAAAATGCGCTGGCGTACGGCTATGTATGTCCGCTTTTAAAGCAGGATGAGCCGAACATGGAGGTGCTGGTACCGCATCGTTACTGGCCGCAGGACGAGCATTGCCAGAACCTGAATGTCTGGACACAGAGTCTTGATCCGGGTGCGAAAAAGCCGGTCATGGTATGGCTCCACGGCGGCGGCTTCAGCGCCGGCTCTGCGATTGAGCATGTGGCATATGAGGGGGATCACTTAAGCGAGTTCGGTGATGTCGTTGTTGTTTCCGTGAACCATCGGCTGAATATCCTCGGTTATCTCGATCTCTCGCCGTTTGGCGAAAAATACAAAAATTCTGCGAATGCAGGAAACGCAGATATGGTAGCTGCATTGCAGTGGGTACATGACAATATCGCGGCATTCGGCGGAGACCCGGAGAATGTTACGATTTTCGGTCAGTCCGGCGGCGGTATGAAGGTGGCAACGCTGATGAATACGCCGGCAGCAGACGGCCTGTTCCAGAAGGGTATCATCGAGAGCGGTGTTTATGAGGCAAAGGTTTATCAGAAAGAGGACGGAGACGGCACCGCGATTGTGAAGGCTCTGTTAAAAGAACTGAATCTGGACGAATCCGAGGTGGAGAAGCTTGAGACGATCCCGTATTATGAGCTGTCAAATGCGTACAATAAAGTTGAGGCAGAGGTTGCTGCGAAAGGCTGCTATATCGGACAGGGACCGATGGAGAACGGCTGGTTCCGCGGAAATCCGATCAAGTGCGGATTTACGGATCACGCCAAAACGATTCCTGTGCTGGCAGGAACCAACATCGGTGAGTTTGATTTTGGACCGGTTGTGCCGGGAAAACATGAGATGAACCGTGAGGAACAGATTGCGTTCCTGACGAGAAAATATGGTGATGCAACGCCGGAACTGATTTCTCTTTTTGAAAAAGCATATCCGGACAAAACAATTGCCGACCTGTGGTCTGTGGATACGTTCTTCCGTCCGGCAACGATCGAATTCATTCGTCAGAAATCGGAGTTTACAGAAGCGCCGACCTATTCCTATCAGTTTACCTATGAATTCCCGATCGATGGCGGAAAAGCCGCATGGCATTGTGCCGAGATTCCGTTCGTATTCCATAACATCGACCGCATCGCCGTATGCAATGTCCCGGGCGAAACAGACCGTCTGCAGGAGCGTATGGCCACCGCCTGGATCAACTTTGCCCGCTACGGAAGCCCGGAAACCCCATCCCTCCCGAACTGGCCGGCATGCACCCCAGGGGATGAAGCAACCATGATTTTCGACAGAACCTGTGAAATTCGCCGCAACTTCGATCACGAGCTGGTGAAAAAATTGGTGGAAACCGAGTATAACCCGATGACACCGGTTGTGGAAGACGAGGAAGAGGACGCGTTCTTTATTCATTAATTAATTGACTCATAGCAATCCCAGAAAAAACAGCCAGAATGTTTTGCCTCAGTTAAAAACATTCTGGCATTTTTCAACTTATGCTAAATTGAACTTAAGGCAAGAATATCGTATGATAGAGGTAGAAAGAGAAAGGCGCAGGTGGAATATGGGAGTTTATCTGAATCCGGGAAATGAAAAATTTGCAAAAGCGGTTCAGTCCGAAATTTATGTGGATAAAACAGGGCTGATCGAGTATACCAATCAGGTGATTAATACTGTGCAGAGATATGTCTGTGTCAGCCGTCCGCGGCGCTTTGGAAAATCTATGACGGCGGATATGCTGACGGCTTATTATGGGAAGGAATGCGATTCCAGAGAACTTTTTTCTGGATTGAAAATTTCTCAAAATGCTGTATTTGCACAGCACTTAAATCAATATCCTACGATTTTTTTGAATATGCAGGAATTTCTGAGCCGGAGCAAGGAAATTGGCCAGGTGATTGACCGTGTTCGAAGAATGCTGCTGCGGGAACTGAAAAACAGTTATCCGGACGTGGACTACTTTGACGATACGGATCTGGTAGAATCGCTGCAGGATATTTATGCGGCAACAAAACAGTCGTTTGTCATTATCATTGATGAATGGGACTGTGTTTTCCGGGAATATCAGCAGGATAAAAAAGCACAGGAAGAGTATCTTGATTTCCTGCGGGATTTTCTGAAAGATAAGGTTTACGTAGCACTTGCCTATCTGACGGGTATTCTGCCGATCAAAAAATATGGAACCCATTCTGCACTGAATATGTTTGATGAATTTACAATGCTTGATCCAGGGCCGCTCGCAGAATATGTAGGATTTACGGAGCAGGAAGTAGAAGAACTCTGCGGCCGGTATCAGATGGATCTGGCAGAAATTAAAAACTGGTATGACGGCTATTCGTTCCCGGGAGAAAGTTCGGTTTACAGCCCGCGTTCGGTTGTCAATGCCATGCGATTCCGGAAAATCGGAAATTACTGGAATCAGACAGAAACATTTGAAGCACTACAGTGGTATATTGATCTGAATTTTGACGGCCTGCGGGATGACGTACTGCAGATGATGGCAGGGAAAAAGATTCCGGTGAACACGGGCAGTTTTACGAATGATATGACAACTTTCCGGACAGAGGATGATGTGCTGACACTGCTGATTCATCTTGGATATCTTGGTTATGAGGAACAGAATAAATATGTTTTTATTCCGAATGCCGAGGTACAGTCAGAATATGCCAGTGCGGTAACCGTTTCCCAATGGGGAGATATTTCAAAGGCACTGAAAAATTCCGCAGATCTTCTGCAGGCTGTGTGGGAAAAACAGGAAACACAGGTAGCAGAGGGAATTCGGCTGGCACATTTTGAAACGTCACAGCTTCAGTACAATGATGAAAATGCGTTGAGCTATACGATTTCACTGGCGCTGTATGCAGCACGGAATTTTTACACGGTTTACCGTGAACTGCCTGGGGGAAAAGGGTTTGCGGATCTTGTTTTCGTACCAAGAAAAAGATACCAGGACAAACCGGCGCTGGTTGTAGAACTGAAATGGGACAAAACAGCAGAGGGTGCGCTTGCGCAGATTAAGGACAAAGAATATTGCAGAAGTCTGGAAGAATATCAGGGAAACTTGCTTCTGGTAGGAATTAATTATAATAAAAAGACAAAAGAACATGTTTGCAGAATTGAGGAATATCAGAAGTAAAAGGGAGAGGAGGTATTATGAATATTGAAAATCGTAATATTCGTTTTACTTCAACGGTAATTTGCAGGATCTTTTTGGGGATTTGCTGTTGTTTTTTAGCTGCATGTTCCTCACAGAGTTCCCAAAATAACAGCAACATCTTTCTGTATGCCGTTGATTTCAGCCATTCCACCCTGTCGCCCGGGAATGTGAAATTTGATATGTCTATGGAAGATGTTTTGCAGAAGACGCAGCTTTCGGAAGATGATGTTGATACCACGTTAGGAGAAGCGTATCCGCGAATCATTCATTCGATCAGCATTTCCAGTCTGTCGGATGATATTCAGGAAATCTTTTCTTTTCAGAATGATCAACTGGTATCTGTGGAATATGCCATAACGGTTCCGGAATCTGAATTTCAAACGGTACTGCAGACGCTGGCTCATCAGGCGGCAGAATTACTTGAAGATTTGCTGGTGGGAGAGAATCAGATTCTTGAGGGAAAGACGACAAGGTGGGAAGATGAGCAGAAAAACAGTCTGATCCTGTCTTTCCCGGACACGGATACATCGGAAGAGCGCGTTATTTTTCTGGGCTTATACAGGACGAAGGCCTGATTCGGGACAGGATGAGTGGTGTCCTGAAATCATGTAATAGAAAAACCAGAGTCGGATGAGAATGTTTTCACCGGCTCTGGTTTTGCGTTTCCGGTAACGGTTTTGAGCGGTAAATGCTATGCAATTCTGCCGCGGGAATGGTATAATAAAACCAGTATGCGCCGCTTTAGGCAGGCTGCTTAGAAAGAGGATCGATGCATGTACACATATCTGATTGTAGATGATGAAATGATAGAGCGAAAGGGCATTCGGATGCTGCTTTCGCGGATGAATATCCGGGAGAATATTCTGGAGGCCTCCAATGGAGAGGAAGCGCTGGAGGTGTTTGAAAAAGAGAAAATTGACGTGCTTTTGACCGACATCAATATGCCGTTCATGGATGGAATTGAGCTTCTTTCCCGGATTCATGAGGAGTATCCGGGGACGGAAACTGTGATTTTCAGTGGGTATGATGAGTTTTCCTACGCAAAAAAGGCGATTTCCTATGGGGTTTCCGCCTATATTTTAAAACCGGTCAACCCGGAAGAATTTGAAAAGGTGGTTGGTGAAATCAACGAAAAGCTTGCAAAGAGTGAGCGTGAGGAAAAACGGAAGGACGAAAGTATGGAGTTTCTGCGGGAACATTTGCTGTATCTGATGGTCAATGGGCAGAGCCGCAACGCAATGCAGGAGAAAACACAGACGCTTCTCGATATGAGCTTTGTCCGGGATTTTTGCCGTATGGTACTGCTGGAGTGTGCCAACAACTATTTTGAACAGGTAAACAGCGAACAGATTGAAAAGATGCAGAGCGATTTGCAGATGCCGTTTCACTATCTGAACCTGAACCCACAGCAGTCCATCCTGTTTTTTAGCGAGGAGCCGGATGGCGGCTGGGAAGCGTTCGGACGGAAGCTGTACCATTATATTCGTGAAATGTGGGACCAGGAATGCTTTCTGGCCGTGTCGGGCGAGATCACGCCGGACGGTGAGCTTTACGATGCATTTGCACAGACGGAGCAGCTCATGGAGCGGCGCTTTTATCACACGGGAAACCATGTTTTTCTTCCTTTTCAGGAGGAGCAGTCCGAGGTGCTGGTGCAGATTGATGCTGAAATCCTGATCCGCCAGATCCAGCAGGACATTCGCATGAAGGATCTGGAGAGCCTGCGTGAACACTTTGACCAGTTCTGCGAGAAGTATGAACATCAGACGATTTTCTCCCAGATTTACATTAAGTTTATGTTTTCCAATCTGCTGAAAGAGATTTACGACAATCTCGAGAGAAAAGATGAGCGAGAGCTGGACCGTGAGATCGACGCCCTGTATCACAGCAGCAACATGGCCGGTGTGATTCAAGCGGTCCGTATGGGTATTGACCGGCTCGAAACGGTCTTCCGCGCAGACGGCGGTGTTGCGAAACGCAGAGAAGTCGAGCAGATTAAACAGTATATCCGTGAGAACTATTCTGACAGTGGCATGGGTGTTGACCAGCTTGCGCGCGAGGTTGGCATGACACCGAATTATCTGAGCAGCATTTTCAAGAAAAATACAGGAGAAAACCTGAGCCGCTACTTAAAAGGTTTCCGTATGGAGCGCGCACGGGAAATGCTCGAAAATACAAACGAAAAAATCGGCGTAATCTGTGAAAAGTGCGGTTTTGTGAATGTGTCCTATTTCTGTCAGAGCTTCCGCGAATATTTTGGAATCAGCCCGCAGAAATACCGGGATCAGGGGGAGTAAGATGACATCATTTGCCGCTAGAATAAAAAAAGCATTTTCAGATATGAAGGTACACCGGAAGCTTATCGTGGCTTACGTTCTCACAGGACTTTTCCCAATGTGCCTGATGTTCACACTGTTTTACACCCAGATGCGTCGTGTACTTGTCGAGCGTGAGATCAAAAATCTGCAAACCACCTTTGATCAGGCAGTGGACGATGTGAATACGGAGCTTGCGCTGCACCAGAGTATGTCGGACTATCTGGCATTCGACCAGACAATTGTTCAGATTGTAAAGGCAGAAGACAAAAACAGCTTCGAAGCATACGAGCGCATGGTGAAAGAGTTTGATCCGATGATGGATTCCTTAAGTTATTTTTACCCGGAAATCCGACAGTCTACGGTCTATGTGCGTGATTTCGTCATTCCGCACGGCACGTATCTGCGTCCGGCGCGGGAAATGGAAAATGATGAATGGACAGCACCGGCAGACAATGATGTTCACTGGTATGCTGATATGGATCAGGGAACGGTGACGCTGGTGCGGTCTATGCCGCTGATTGATGACGGAAAAGGCGGTTTTTTATACATTTCCATGGACTACAGTAAGATTTTTGGCTCCATGGAGCTTACAGTTAATGAGGATTACGGTGTTTTCGTCTACAATGAGGACAAAGAAGTGCTGTATGAAAATCAGAAGATGACCAGGAATGCAAAATACCAGATGGAATTTTCAGACTTTCAGAAGATACAAAAAAAAGAGAAGCAGAATACAGCGAACTACATTCTCCTGGAAAAGGAGATTGAGCAGAATGGATGGCATGCCGCGTGCTATCTGCCGAAAAAAGGCATCATCAGTCCGATGCAGCCGATTCTTCTGATGGTTCTTCTGATGTGGGCAGGCTGCGTTATTTTCTCTGCGGTCGTGATTATGAAATTCTCCGGAAACATGGCGCACCGCCTTGAAAAGATAAAAATGACAATGTCCGAGGTAGAAGAAGGAAATCTGGAAGTGGAACTGGTTTCTACAGAAAGGGATGAAATCGGTGATCTGACGCGTGGCTTTAATCAGATGCTGTCACGCATCCGTCAGCTGATTCAGGAAGTCTATGAGAGCCGCATCCGCCAGAAACAGTATGAGATGACGGCGCTCCGCGCACAGATTAACCCGCATTTTCTGTATAATTCCCTGTCGCTGATCAACTGGAAAGCGCTGGAAATCGGTTCGGATGATATCAGCAAGGCGACGCTGGCGCTTTCGCGGTACTACAGGACTTCCCTGAACAAAGGCAAAAATACGATGTCCATCCGCGAGGAGATCGACAATGTGCGTTCGTATCTGCAAATTCAGGAAATGTTTCATGACTACAGCTTTACGGTTAAAATGGATGTAGCGGAGGATATTCTGGATTACCGTACATTGAACCTGATTCTGCAGCCGCTTGCCGAAAATGCGATTGCGCATGGAATTGACCGGCGGCGCGGCAGTGAGCCCGGCGTGATCACAATCAGCGGACGGCGTGACGGAAATTGTGTGGTACTTTCCGTGGCAGATAATGGTGTTGGTATGGAACAGGAGAAAGCACAGACAATTTTGACGGAGAAGAGCAGCGGCTACGGTGTGCGGAATGTCAATTCCCGGATTCAGCTCGAATACGGAGAAGCGTATGGTCTTTCGATTGAGAGTGAGCCGGGAAAGGGAACAAAAGTGACGGTGCGGATTCCGGGCGTGGAAAGGGAGGTACAGGCATGATGCAAAAAAAACTTGCGGCAGGCCTTGCTGTACTGCTGGCAGCGGGAATGGCGCTGAGCAGCTGTGGAGAAAGTGGCGCAGCAGGAAATGATTCTGTTTCCGATGCTGCCGGAAATGAGGCTGCGGCTCTTACGGAAGCGAAAACAACGCCGTACGGACGTTACCCGGAAACCATCACGTACACGCTGGCAAAAATGACGGGTGTGAATAATTCCAATCTCCCGGAGGGAGAAACCTATGAGGACAATGCCTATACACGCCTGATCCGCGAAATCATTAATGTACAGAACGAGGATGTTTATGAAAACTACGGTGATACCTATAACGTTGGCATTTCTACCATGATTGCAACAGGAAACATTGCCGATATCATGGTTGTGGATCAAAAAACGATGAATGCCATGCAGAAAAACGATCAGCTTGCCGATCTTACAGAGGTTTATGCAAATTGTGCCAGCGACCGTATCAAGGATATTTATGCAAGCTACGGTGAGGAGATTCTGCAGGGCTGTACCTTTGACGGAAAGCTGATGGCATTCCCGGAAACCAACATTTCGGACGGTCCGAATCTTCTATGGGTGCGGAAGGACTGGATGGAAAAACTGGGACTTTCCGTACCGGAAACGATCGATGATGTGAAACATATTGCGTTGACGTTTGCAGAGGAGAATCCGGCAAACCAGGAGATGGGTAACATCGGTCTTGCAGTCAGCACAACTCTGTACGGCGGCACGGGCATTTCTTCGGAATACGGCATGAATCTTATTTTTGCCTCATTTGGTGCATATCCGGGAAGATGGCTGACGGATGCGGAAGGAATGCCGGTTTATGGTTCCGTTCAGCCCAATGTAAAAGACGCACTTGGCATGCTGGCCGACTGGTACCAGGAGGGCGTCCTTGACCGGGACTTTTTGATCCGCACACAGGATGACATTGCCGAGCTCATTGCCCAGGGACGCTGCGGCATTTTCTTCGCACCGTGGTGGGCACCGAACAACCCGCTCTGGCGCTGTCATGAGACGGATCCGGAGGCCGACTGGCAGCCGTTTCTGATTCGGACCGGGAAGGATGGAAGTGTGCGATACTGCAACGAAAAGCTGACCGGAAATTATGTGGTAGTGCGAAAAGGGTATGAATATCCGGAGATTGTGCCGAAGATTCTGTCGGTGATGTTTGATTATATGCGCTATTCCTACGATGATCCAAGGGGAGAATTTCAGCAATATTATACGGGAAATATCGATCCGACGGCACGCCCCTTAGCAATCAATCTCGACTATAATCAGGCACTGACGATCTGTTACGAAAATCTGCAGGCGGCACTGAACGGGGAAAAATCGGAGGATGAGCTGGAGATTTTGGAAAGATCGTTCGAAAAGGTATGCCGCGCCTATCTGGAGAACCCGAAAACAGCGAGTGCGGAGGAGTGGAGCGCGTATTTATCCCGTATCACAGCCTGCTCGCTTTTAAGCGACGAAAAGATTCAAAGAGTGAATACGATTTATCCGACCCGGACGAAGACCACAGAAACATATCGTTACACCTTAAAAGAACTGGAATCGGAGACCTTTTTAAAAATTATCCGGGGCGAGTCTGAGCTTTCTTCTTTTGACGACTTTGTAAAAGAGTGGCAGGAGGAAGGCGGAAATGAGATCATTCAGGAGATGATTCAGGAAAGGAAAAGCCTGAGTTCACAGGAAAATCAGAAGACAGAAGAAAAAGCCGAGCAGAAGGCGGAATAAAAAACAGAAGAGGAGGCAGGACGCACCGGAAAAACGGTGCGCGGCCTCTTTTTTTGTTGCGGAAAAGAATTCTGCAGATTGCGGAAATGATTTTCCGGATACGCTCCGGTGTAGAAATGTAACGTAGAAATCCAACATAGATCATAGATTCTTGATATTTCAGAAAAATCCGCCAACTGCTATAATAAAATCAATAAGAACGAGAGATACCAAGCAGCAAATGCGATATGACAGCAGACGTTCCAGAAAGAAAAATCATATAAGGAGGATTTTCAATATGAAAAAGAAAGTAGTATCTATTATGATGACCGCAGCACTTGCAGTTGGCATGCTGGCAGGATGCGGAAACAGCGACAGCGGTTCTTCAAATGCCGCTTCCGGAAACGATTCCAAGAGCACATCCGAGGCAGGAAGCACAAGCGCATCTGCTTCCAACGCAGCAGAGGAAGAGGAAATTACCACAACCCTTACCGTATGGTCTCCATCAGAGGATCAGGCAAGCGACAGCGGTGAGTGGCTGCAGACCATGTGCAATCAGTTTGCAGAGGAGCATCCATCCTGGCACATTACCTTTGATTACGGTGTATGCGCAGAGAGCGATGCAAAAGATACCGTAACACAGGACGTTGAAGGAGCAGCAGATGTTTACATGTTTGCAAACGACAACCTGACATCCCTGATCGCTGCAAACGGAATTTCAAAACTCGGCGGACAGACAGTTGAGGAGGTAAAAGAGAACAACTCTCAGGCAATTGTAGATTCCGTATCCGTTGACGGCGATATCTACGGTGTACCATTCACCACAAACACCTGGTTTATGTACTATGATAAATCTGCATTCACTGAGGATGAAGTGAAAAACCTGGATACCATGATCGCAAAAGACAAGATTTCCTTCCCGATTACAAACTCCTGGTACATTGCTTCCTTCTACGTAGCAAACGGCTGTACGCTGTTCGGTGAGGACGGAACAGACGAGGCAGCAGGCGTTGACTTCGAAGGCGATAAAGCAAAAGCAGTGACCGATTACCTGGTTGACCTGGTAAACAATCCGAACTTCGTATCTGATGCAGACGGATCCGGTCTTTCCGGTCTGCGTGACGGTTCTGTAAAAGCAATGTTCTCCGGTTCCTGGGATGCATCCGCAGTTAAAGAGGCACTCGGTGATAATTACGGTGTTGTACAGCTTCCGACCATCACCATCAACGGCGAGGAGAAACAGATGAAATCCTTCTCCGGTTCTAAAGCAATCGGTGTGAATCCGAACTGTGAATATCCGCAGGTTGCAGTTGCTCTTGCAAGATATCTCGGAAGCGCAGATGCTCAGAAAGCACACTATGAAATGAGAAACGTAGTTCCGTGTAACGAAGAGCTGCTTTCCCAGATCACAGACGATGCACTGGTAACTGCTCAGAACGATACCTTCAACAATACTTCTATCATCCAGCCGTTCGTTAAGAATATGAGCAACTACTGGACTCCGGCAGAGAATTTTGGTAAATCTCTGGTCAACGGTGAAGTTACCCATGATAACGCTGCAGAAATGACAGAGAAACTGAACACAAGCATGAATACTTCTGCAGTCGAGTAAGCAAGACAGGCACTGAAGTGTTCGGAAATCAACAGGATTGAAACCACAGGCATTGTCAGACACCAGGATTGACAATGCCTGTCTTTCGGAAAGGATAGATTATGGCATCATTGAAAAAACGCGCCAAAGAGTTTGAGACTCCCTATCCGGTGACAAAAGCCATCACAAAGGGCGATGCGGTCACGAAACTTTCCATGTTTGTCATGGGACTGGGAAATCTGGCTCACAAACAGATCGTAAAGGGTATTTTATTTCTGGCAGTAGAAATTGCGTATCTCCTGTTTATGATCGAAGGCGGTATCAACAATCTCTATCATCTCATCACCCTGGGCGGCCGTGCGCAGGAAGAGGTGTGGAACGAGGCCAAGGGTATTTATGAATATACCGGCGGCGATATGACAATTCTGTTCCTGCTCTACGGAGTAGCAACGATTTTTATTACGGTTCTCTTCTTTATGATCTGGCGTGTCAATATGAAGAGCGCTTATGAGGTAGAGTGTCGTGCAAAGGAAGGGAAACATATCAACACCATCAAAGAGGATCTGGAAGCACTCGTTGACAAGAGACTGCACTGGACCCTGCTGACACTTCCGATTCTCGGTATTGTGATTTTCACAATCCTTCCACTGGTCTTTATGATCTGTATGGCTTTCACCAGCTACAGTAAAGTCGGCGACCATCTGACGATTTTTCACTGGGTTGGACTGAAAAATTTCAGTACGGTTCTTGGCATGGGCAACTCGATCGGCAAGACATTCTGGTCTGTTCTTGGATGGACCCTGATCTGGGCTGTGCTCGCTACCTTCCTGAACTATATTCTTGGTATGATTCTTGCGATTGTCATCAATCGTAAAACAACCCGCATCAAGGGATTCTGGAGATTCTGTTTTATGCTCTCCGCTGCAATTCCGCAGTTCGTTTCTCTTCTTCTGATGCGTACGATGTTAAAGGACAACGGCCTGATCAACAACCTCTTGGTTCAGGCCGGTCTGATCAGCAGTCCGCTTCCGTTCCTGACAAATGCGACCTGGGCGAGAGCAACGGTTGTTATCATCAACCTCTGGGTTGGTATTCCGTTTACCATGATGCAGGTTACCGGTATCTTACAGAACATTCCGGGTGAGCTTTACGAGGCAGCCCGTGTTGATGGCGCAGGTCCTGTGACAATTTTCTTTAAGATTACGCTGCCGTATATGCTGTTTGTCACGACTCCGTATCTGATTACGACGTTTACGGGTAATATCAACAACTTCAACGTTATTTATCTGCTGACTGCAGGAGCACCGGTTCCGGTCGGAGCAACCGCCGGAAAGACGGACCTTCTGGTTACCTGGCTGTACAAGCTGACGGTTGACTTACAGTACTTTAACGTTGGTGCGGTTGTCGGTATTCTTACCTTTGTCATTCTGGCTGTGGTTTCACTGATCACGTACCGGAATACTGGTTCTTACAAGAATGAGGAGGGATTCCAATAATGAATAACAAAGAGAAAAAAACACACTCCATGAAAGCGCGTGGAATGATTTCCGATGTGATTGTACATGTGGTTCTGGCACTGCTTGCGATTGTGTGGGTGATTCCGGTTCTGTGGATTGCACTCTTAAGCTTCAGTACACAGAAGGGATCTTATGTTACCAGCTTTTTCCCAAAGGGATATACGCTTCATAACTATGTGCGTCTGTTTACAGATACGCAGGTGTTAGACTTTCCGCAGATGTTTAAGAACACATTTATCATTGCGGTGTTCAGTTGTCTGATTTCTACAATATTTGTGCTTTCGGTTTCTTACTGCATGTCGAGAATGCGGTTTAAAATCCGTAAGACTTACATGAACATCGCGATGATCTTAGGTCTGTTCCCGGCATTTATGTCGATGGTTGCTGTCTACTATATTTTAAAGGCAGTTGGCCTTTCGGAGGGATCGATGATCCGTGTGGCATTGATTCTGGTGTACTCGGGCGGTTCCGGAGCGGGATTCCTGCTTGCAAAGGGATTTTTTGATACGGTTCCGAAGGCACTGGATGAGGCGGCTTATCTGGATGGAGCAACGAGATTCCAGGTATTTACGAAGGTGACAATTCCACTGAGTAAGCCGATTATTGTGTACACGACTTTGAGTGCATTTCTGGGACCGTGGCTGGACTTTATTTTCGCAAAGGTTATCTGCAGGGCGAATGCGAAGTATTATACGGTTGCACTGGGTCTGTGGAAGATGCTGGAGAAGGAGTATATCGACAGCTGGTATACTTGCTTTGCGGCGGGAGCGGTTTGCATTTCGGTGCCGATTGCGATTTTGTTTGTTGTAATGCAGAGATATTATACAGATGGGCTTTCAGGAGTGGAGCAGCCGATGAGGGGTCGGCTGCTCTATTTGTGTGTGGGGGACGGATCTGACTCCGGCGCCGTGGCACCTGCCGCACAGACGGGCGCGGTGGCATCGGCGGGCGGATGATGACGTGTGGGAGGCGGTGGATTGAGGAACCGAGGCTATTCGACAGGAAATCTGATGATTTCCCGTCTCAGAGCCTCTTGACTTCCGGCCTGGATGGCCGTCCGTCATCCTCACTCCACTGCCTCCCAC
>OCQB01001916.1_pt1 | contig 15109 bp, 23 predicted proteins | sample 1538631 | NCBI WGS metagenome assembly OCQB01 (sample SAMN04571713, study PRJEB22368) | human gut metagenome | biome: human gut; material: stool | host: Homo sapiens | place: Luxembourg | collected 2012-10-19
AAAATATAATATAAATATTATTTTTAACTGTAGTATATAATATCATATTATATGTAAAACTTCAATATACTCTCTTTATCTAAAATAGTTTTCTACTATCGTTGTTATAAATAATTTAGGGGTTACTTTCTCATATTCTTCTATATAAAAATAATTAGTAACATATTTTATATCTGTATTTATGAACATAGTTTCAATACTCTTTTCGATGTTCCACTTAATCCTTTTCTTATCTATCATTAGTTCTTTTTCTATCTTTTCATATAATCTATTAATTAAGTTCTCTATTAATAAGTCATCTTGTATTCCATATTTTATTGCTATTTTTAAATATCTATATCCCAAACTTGTTTTATTAAATTTAAACTTGTTAAGCTCTGTATCTATGTAATTGTCTATATTTTTTTTACTCATATCAAGCTCACATCCTATTCTTATTTATTTTCATCATCTTTTTGTTTATCAATTTCTTCAGTTTTCTTGTCGATAATATGTTGGATAACTTCTAATCCTTTTATCAAAAAATCCGGCAATTTAATTCCTAATTCACTTAAGTTCTCTAATATACTTCTAAATTCATTTATTATTAAACAGCCTAATGTAAACCATCCAAAAAGAACAACAAATTCAATATTTATATTAATTAAATCTCCTAAGTTTGATAACATATATGATGCTAAGAATGTTATTAATATTAATATCCAATATCCCACTTTTTTTATTATTCCGGTTAATCCTTTTGACGAACTTTCTGTTTTAGTTATCCTTGCTTTAATTGTTCCAGTTATGAAATCTACTACATTAAGAATTAAATAACCAAAAAAAAGAACTCTTTGACCACTAAAGAGTTCTGATATTCCAACAATGATAGCACTAAAAATCGAGTTTACAATATTAAAGAATTTTAATATATTATCACTCATACAATTCCTCCTCTCTTATATAAAATAATAACTATATCCTTTTATATAATGATTATTTTTTATTTTTTTGAACTATTTTTAGTTCTGGATATACACAGTAAGCAAAAGGAGTTTTGCATTCCACTTCATTGAAACAGACTTCGTCTTGAAACAGCAGAATAAATCTATCTGCTTCTGGTATCATAGGAGAGCTTATTCGTAGTAGTTTTAGTACTCCTTTTTCGCTTGTTTTATCTGTAACAATTATATTGTATAGCATATTATCAGTTGTAAGAAATGTAATATATGTTGGATCATATCCTTTATGATATTGTTTTAATCTTTTTTTATACCTACATAGTACATCTAAAGCATATATCATTTTCATATCAATAGTAGATTTATTATAAACAAAAATGTCTCCTTTTCTATTCACAAAGTTACCTTGCAAAATATCCTTAAAATTATCATTTGGCTTATTAAATAATATCTGTAGGTGCTTTAAAGTACAGCAACCAAAGTCTTGTATAAAATTTATTATCTTTATTTTTTCATTTTCTAACATATAATCCTCCTAAATAATTCTTACTAAATAACCATATATAAATTTCTTATCTTCTTTAATTTCAGTTATCTTTATTAACACTTTACTCATATAATGTGGAAAATTATTAAATTTAGCTGGAACTCTTGTAAGAACAGTTACTTCTGTATTATCTAATTGTATCAATACTCCAGAATTACTTTTAGGAAAAGCAATTACAGTCCCTGTATATTCTCCACCAACAGATATGTATTTTCTTATGTTTTTAAATGGGTTTTCTTCAAACTCTTTTGCTGATAGTTCAAATGTATTATTTTCTATATCTATTTTCTTAACTCTTACCTTTAAGTAGTCTCCTACTTTATACATATCTTTACAGTTTACTATAAATGTGTGTTTTAGTTCTTCAGCTTTTATTACAACTTCCTTTCCATACAGATCCACTACTATATGCTTTATCCCTATTCCAACGATACGAACTCTAACTGTATCATTTTTCTTTAGTTTTGGCAGTTCTAATTTTGAGCGCAGTTCCATTGCCTCTATTCTGCTACCTATTGCTATACTGGCCACTTCATCGTACTCTAGCACAACAAAATCAACTTCAGCACCTAGCATGCCACGAATTATGGACTTGTTTTCTTTTCCATTTACTAAATGAGTAATCGGCACTAAAACCTTCACATCTCCATACCATACAATGGCACAAGGAATGTATTTTCCTTTTAGCTTATAATATTCATCTTCTATGCCTGTTATAGTACCGAGTAAGTATTCGCTTTTCTTCTTTACTTCTCATTATTTCTTTTATACTTATATTTTCCAATTTTTCACCACCTAAAAAAGCATCTACCTATTTTTTAGGTAAATGCTTATATATTTTATAATGTTACATAGTAATTGTAATTTATCGTTCATTTAACTTTAGAATTTTTATAAGCTTATTTATTATTAGTTTTCACTTGCTTCAATTTTATTTTCTATCTCATATTGATAGATATCTTTTCTTCTATATACTGAAAATATAATAGCCATACTTAAAATGCTTACTATAAAATATATTCCTCCATAAGTAACAAATGGTAGATTTACATTTGTTTGAACTCCCATATTTACATTCATAAGTATTGTAGCAAATGATTGTAATATATATAATGAACTTAATCCTATTATTAAAAATTTTCCATATTGCTCTTTAATGTTTTTAGCATTTATAATTAGTTTTACTGAAGCTAATATTATAGTACAAACCAGTAATCCTGCTACTAATATTCCGGTTTTACCTAAAAGATATATAAATGTATAATTACTTTCAACATTTATAATAGATTGACTATTTGAAATAGGCATCGTATCTGCTTCACCTATTATCTTTGCATTTTCTAAAATCTCTTTTTGTAACATTCCTACATATCCAGAACTTTCTGGATCTACTTCTGGATTAAATGATGATATAATTCTTTCAAATCTATATGGACTTTTTACTAACATTAATATTAACAATAATCCCATAAAAACTGGAATTACATATAATATTATTAGGTTTTTTATGCGATTTTTTTTATTTTGAATAATCTTTGCCGTAGATATTATTAAATATATTATTCCTAATATAATTGCATTTGTAATTGAGGATATATATTCCATTAACATTAATGAAGCTACACTACATATAATTATTTTTACCATATCTTTATTAATTTCTATTTCTTTATTCAATATAGTCATCTTAAAATTGTTTGTTTTATTATAATTAAATATAAATCCTATAAAAGAAATTAAATATAATGGAAGTGCTATTGTAGATGGAGAAATGGTAATTTCAAATAATTGTATGTTATATACTCCTCTAGGGATAAATCCAAATTGTATCATAGGTAGAATCATCAAAATTGAAGCAATAATATATATCACAGTAGAATATTTTTTTAATAGCTTGTAATCAAAAAAATAAATTCCAATACTTAATATTACACCTATTGTCATATAAATGATTGTACTTCCTATATAATTTTCGTTCATAATTGGTTGTTTTAATATAGCCACAAAAACTCCAAATCCCATTAAAATAACCATCAGCAATAATAATTTCCAATCTAATTTCGGCTTATGAATTTTATTTAATTTTCTTCCTATTTCTTCAGGAACCCCCATTTGAAACACAGCCTTTTCTTCTGCTTCATTCTCTGGAATACCTTTATTAGTATATTCTTCCTTTATTTCTTGAATATGGGATTTTAATTCTTCGCATATTCCTTTTCTTACAGGTCTATATTTAATTTCTCCACATACCTTATCTAAAAAATTCTTAATATCCAAATAAAACACCTCCTACAACTTGATTAACTCCATCTCTAAAAGTTCTCCATTCTTCTTTCTTTTCTTTTAAGAGCTTTCTTCCTTCATTTGTTATAGAATAATATTTTCTTTGCTTTGCTACTGTTTTATCCCAATATGATGTGATATAATTTTTTTCCTCTAAGCTATGCAATATTGGATATAATGTACCTTCTTGCAATTCAAAAACATTTTTTGATTTTTCAGTTAATCTTTTAATCATTTCGTAACCATACATATTTTCATTCTCTAGTAAGCTAAGCACTAACAAAGTTGTACTACCTTTTAATAATTCTCTACTTATTCGCATAAAAATCACTCCTTTATACCTTGTTATACTATGTATTTTTATACATTGTATTACTAGGTATAAAAAAAGTCAATACTTTATAAAAAATTTTTTTAATTAAAAGTTATCAAATGTAATCTCCTCAAATTCTTCATTTTCTTGTTTTTCCTCTATTGTTTTTTTGTCTATCTTAAGTTTAGTCTCTGGCACTTTTTCTGTATTCCAATTAGGCTTGTAACTATTTACTGGTACATCTTTTAATTGCTTTGCAAGTTTGTGTTCTGTATATATCATTTTATTAAGCATAAGTGGTTTATTTCCACGAATATTAACCAATAGTTCATTATGTGGTATTCTTAATATCTCATCTGCATTTAAAAGATTCCTTTTTAAAGTAGATATGTTCTTTTGTCCAAATTCTAACTCTCCTTCAATTCCTACATCTTTCTTTATACTTTGACTTTCTGCTGTTGACACACCGTAGAAGATCACTAAAATATTGTGCTGTTAGAGTATCTGCTGCACCGAAGACATAGTCTTAAATCGCAGTTACCAATTATCTCTTGCCAAGTGTCGAGAGGGTAACGGTTTTTTATCTGTCCTATATTTTGAACTATTGGTATTAGTGCAATTCCACGACTTCTTACTGTACTAATTTTTCTGTTGAAATCTGGTATTTCTCCGAATATTTGCGAATTCGTCTAAAAAGAAATATACTTCATTTTCACATTTTCCATTTTCTCTACTATCTGCATACTTCACTAATTTTATAAACAAAAATGTGAAGAATAATGACACAAGGAAATCTTTGCTTGAATCTACATCGCTTGATATCACATAATAAATACAAGATTTTTGTCCAGGCAATATTAAATCTATATCTGTAGCATTGGTAAGTTCTTGAAGTTCTTTATTTTGAAATGCTTGCAGTCTAGTTCCTAAACCGTGTAAGTACAGATGCTTTAATAGTATCTGATCCACTTGCATATATATTATATGACATACGAGCTGGACTATCCGGTGGCAAACTTCGAAACATATTATCTAATCTTCCTACATCTCCTGCTGCAATAATCTTATATATATCTGTTAATGTATTTTGCTCTAACTTATTTTCTAAAAAATAAAACTCAAATGCTTTCAATAGGTTTTCCTCTGCTCTGGGCCAGAAGTCATCTTTTCCTTTTTTCTTTTGTGTTCCGTGTAATAATTACATTTGAGCTTGTTTGAATATCTGTAACATCTTCATTTTCACCGTAGGGGATTCCATCTATCAGAGTGTTCCATATCCTTTAAATTAAAAACTTTTACAACATATCCACTTTCTCTAAATATTGTGTTAGTCTTTCTGTAGATTTCTCCGTTTAGCATCTGTTACAATTATTGATTTCTTATACTGCAATAGTTCTAATAGGTTTGTTATAAGAAAGCCTATTGTTTTCATGCTACCAGAACTACCAAAGACAGCAATATTTTTGTTAAAATGGCTATCAAAAGGCAATTTTATAATGTCATTTCCTTTTTTACCTAAAATTATTCCAGGTGTATCATTTCTAGCAAGTATTTTATCTATCTCACTATCACTAAGCCAGTCTGCTGTACCGATATGTACCGGTCCTCAGATTTGAGTCTAATGCCTTTTATTTCCTCTTTTTTATAAAAGACAACTAATCTTATTGCTATGATAAATAAAACGGTTATAAAGGCAATTACGAGGCAAATTATGGCATAATAAAAATTAGTTAATGTAATTTCTTTATTAAAGCATTTATTTAAAATTTCAATATAATTATTTACATTAGTATCTATTAAAATATTTACAATGATTAGTACAACTACTGAAGCATAAAATATAATTTTTTTAGTCATAAATTCTAATATCTTTATCTATGAAATCAGATAAATCTACAAGCTTGTAATTTGCGAGAGGCAATTCCTGTCCTAATCTTCGTATTATACTTTCATCGCAAATAATATCTGCTTGTTTATTTTTATTCGCTGTTAAAAATACATTGATTCTATTTATTTTTTCTGTATCAATTAAATAAAATGTTGTAATATATTTATCTTTATTATTTGTATAGTCGCAAAAATTGTATTCTGAAATATGCACATCTTTATATAGTTTTTGTACTATCTTTGGCCAATTAATTTGTTGTATATATTTTAGTTTTTGTAAATCTTCGTCTTTGTCTTCGCTAATAATTAACGAATTAAATCCAAACACAAAATTTCTTAATTCTATTCTCCTTATATCATCAACTAAAACTAATATGTTCTTGTTTCTAGTTTCTTTTTGTAGATCATATACAACGGAGTTTATATATTTTGTTGTATGCTCTTTTGATACGTGATATGTTAAATATTTTGTACCAAATATCTTTAAAATTCCTATGTATTTTCGTGATGTCTCTGTAAATTTATTCTTATCTTTTATCTCAATAGAGGGGATAAAATCTATGTATTCTTCTTTATGATAAATTGATGCTAAATGACTTATGAATTTTAATCTATCTGTATATTTCTTGTCATATCTTAAAGGAACTGTATTTTGCCCTAATACTTTCATAAAAGCATAACCGTTTTCTGCAAGTACAAGATATTTATTATATTTTCTTATAATATTCTTTTGTATTAAATTTCTTATTCTTTTTGGATAGTATGTATCATTAAAAAAATACTCTGCATCTTTAATATATAGATATTGAAATCGCCCAATAAATTTTACCATTTCTATTTCATTTTTGTTCTTTGGAAATATACTTTTAATTTTTCCTCACCACCTTTTCAAATAGACTTTCACTCACTGGTACTTGGCTAGGAATGTGATAGCTTACGCTCTCACACACCTATCCTACTTAGTCTTTTTTATTCTTAAATATGTCTGCAAGTATTGATTCTACTGAATTTTGCACATATAAAAAATGTCCTATTTTTAGTTTTCTAAAACTCTGAAAAAAGGACATTTTGAACTAATATATTTTGCATTAAATTTACTGCATTTTTTTGAGTTGTAATACATACTTCTGTATGCGGAATTTCTGAAAATTCACCTTGCACACAATAAAACATTTTTTCTATATTATCATCTTCAATAATATTATTTAATATCAAAGCATCAAAGATCGGCTTTATGTATTTATTGTCTATATCCCAACCTTTTATGTTATCAAAAATTCTAATAAATACAAATACCTTATCTTTAAACAAATCATTAAAAGGTTTTGTTGCCTCAGTAATGTTTATGAGTATATTTTTAAATGCGTGTGTTTTTAAAGATTTATAAGATGGCATAGGCTCTGGAATATAAATTTTTAAAGTATTATCCTTGACCTCTGCCTTATATTCATCGCTAATATTTTTTATTTTTTCTGTGCTATATTCTACAGTTTTGTTGTATATTCTAATTTCATTTAATATATTATATCTTCTTTTTTCTAAATTTTTTAAAAATGCTTCCATTTGTAAATCATTTATCGCTTTATTTAGCCTAATTTTGTGTATATCATTTTCTAAGTTTATTAATTCTGTATATAATTTATCTGATAAAATCATAGATTAGTCCTTTCTTTATAATAGTAAGGGCAAATTTAAAGGAACTAAGCACTATTCTTCGTCTTCTTGTTTATCATAGGTATCAAAAATTTCTTTTGTTATTAGATCTCTTACTTCTTGATTTAAAGGGTGGCATAAATCTCTATATGCTCTTTTTTCTCCATTTAATCTTCTTGAAGGCATTGCTACAAACCTTCCAATTCTTTGGTTTTCTAGTATTCTAATACCTCTCACAATAAAACTATCATTTAAAACGATATTTGCATAACCTAATAATGCACCTCTCTGTTTAATTTTAAAAATTCTTACTTCTGTAACTTTAATTTCCATAAACATATTCCTCCTATAATTTTAAATTTTGAAGGGCAAATTATAGGAATTACTAACTTATTTTATCTTCCTGTTCTTGGAAGTGTAGGACATTTTGGTTCTTCTGGTATATGCACAACTGTAGTCCAGTCGCTATTTGCTTCAGCAGTTACACCATGATACACACCAACTGTTTTTGTATGGTTTGTAAATGTGTCATTATCTTTTAATGTATCTAATGACATACACTCCATAGTTGGGCTTGTGCTTTCTCTAAATCCTGTTTCTACCTTTCCAAAATCAAACATTGTCTCTATAATGTATTCGTCATCTGCTAGTTTTACTTTTGTAAAGTCTAATTCGTAATCTTCTTGTGTACTTAAATCTTCTTTGAATAGTATGTATTCATCTGATTTATTGGTTTTGTAGTAAACATCATATTTTAAATCTTGATTCCATGTACCTGTTGTCATTTTCTCCAAACGAATATAATCTGTTGGTATATAATCAAACCATTTAAAGTTCTCTAGGTAAACATTTGAGTTATTGGCAACATTACTAAATGTATAATTTACTTTTTCTCCGGTTTTAATCTCTACTGTGCCTTCTTTATCTACATCTACAGTAATGTCTACAGGCTCATTATCTATTGTTACAGGTACTGTTTCTCCATCGTTTACTATTTCAAATTCATAAGTATTTTCATTCAATAGATAATAGATAGATCCTGTGCTTAGTTCCTTTAGATAATATCTGTCTTTGTAAATCTCTTGACTAATGGCTTTTCCGATTCTCGTCTGTTACAAGTGTTTCTACAAGATTATCATTTTTATCATATAGTCCAAACTCTGCACCTTCTAATACTTTTGTATTATCTTTTGAATCTACTTTTGTAATTTCTACTTTACCTTTGATTCTTTCGTTTTCTACTATTACCTCAGTTGTTTCATTTGCTTTTAATTCTATAGTTATAGGCTCATCATTTAAAACATAATTTTCTAATGTCTTTACTTCTCTTAATGTTAATTTTTTAAAATCTCTAACGGGATATTTTTGTGTTAAAGCTTCGCCATTTTCATCTGTTACAATTTTTTCTAATACATTTTCGTTTTCATCTAGTACTTCAAATTCAACACCTGGAAGTCTAATTTTATTATCTTCTTCATCTACTTTTACAATTTTTACTTGTGCTTTCTTTAATTCATTTTCTACTATTGTTTCTGTAACTTCGTTCCACTCAACTTTTACCTCTGTATCTTCAGCTAAATCGTACCATTTTCCTGTGTTCTTTTCAAACAGTTTGTATTCACCGTGTCCTTATATTCTCTATAAAAATTTCACCGTCTACATTGGTTGTATATGTACCAATAATTTTATCTAGTTCTACACTATATAAGTCAAACGCTACATTACCTAACCTTATTTCATGATTATCTTTATCGACTTTAACAATTTTTAAATTACCTTTTTTGTGCTCATTTGTTAATTCTTTCGTAATAGTTACATCGTAGCCAACTTCAATTTTATGCTCTGTTGTATCTATAATGTAGTCTTCATTAGTTGAAGTCTCCACCAATATATATGTATTAGGTTTTAAATTAGAAAATGTGGCAATTCCGTTTGCTATTTGTTGTAGCATTTTGCACAACTGTTCCAGCTTGATTTTTTAATTGGAATGTTACACCTGCAATAGGTTTGTTTGTATCTTCATCTGTTTTCTCAACTTTTATTATTGATTTAGCTGTTGTTAGTTCAAATGGTGTTCTAGCACTTGTAATTTCGTATGGATCAGCTGCTATAATGTAATCTTGGAAGTCATCATTATATGCCTCTGCATAGAACGCACCACAAGTTTCAACTTGCACATTTGTTAAATAAATTAAACCGTCAATATCTCCTGTTATATTCGCTCTTGGTATTTTTACCTTTAGTGTACTTCCATTTTTCTCATAAGTTGTTCCTGTTGGAAATTTCGATAGTGTTACGTCATAGCTACCTAATGCTTTATTTGAGTTTATTTTAAAGTTTTGTACTTCGTAATTTCCTTCAGTATAAGTATTTCCACTTTTAGCTATTGATACTTTTGCTTCCTCATATTTTTCATTTGAACTTAAACATTTGTTATATAATTTTTCTGCCTCATTTAATACTTTTTGACCACGTCTTTGAACATCTTTTAGTGTTAATCCAGCTTCTTTGTCCGAATTTGTTATCCATGTTGGTACTTTGTATGTTTCTTTTGGACTTTTTTCATTGACTAGACAATGTACTACCGTTTTTGTAACGAAATACCAGTCATCGTCGCACTCGACTGATGTATCTCTCCAGTCAACACCAATATATCCATAGTATAGGCATCTCCACAATACATCACTTTGTAATTTTTCTTTTACATATGAATCATAGCCTCCAAAATCACTAGCGCCAGAGCCTACTCCGGGTTTGTCCGGTTCAACGCAGAAAGCATATAACTTTTGGTTTGTATCTGGATCACGATAATATACTTTTATAACTAATTTCAATGCGCCAGTCTCTTTAATTTCCAATAATCCTGGTAATTCTTTTTCGCCATATAAATGGCTCGTATCTCCAATATCTATAGCTGCAAAAGTCGGAATTGTAATATTTAGTAATAAAAAAAATACCATTAGTATTGGTATTGCTTTTTTGTTTATTTTTTTAATCATATTTTTTACCTCCTAAAAAAGAAGCCTTGTTTAGGCCTCTTAAAATTTTATTTTTTAAATAACTTCTTGATATAAATAGATTTTTGTATCATATAAATAATAGTCAGTTCCTTTGCTGTTATATCTGTAGTAATTTTCTACATATACACTTACTTTACATCCTGCTAGAGCTATATTATTTAATTTGCTATTTGAACTATATGATATCCAATAACTCGTTGGCTTAGATGTGCAAGCAACTGCATACCCACCTAGTTTTTCGTACATTTCATCTTTTTTAATTTGCTCATTTATGTAGTTTACTGCTTCTTGTGTTTTTTCCTTGTTATACTCCGAAAAGAAAGTATTGGCAAGTTTTTCATTTTCTGTATTTATTTCTTCTTTTTTCTCAGTTTTTGCATCTTCATTTTCTTTTGTATCTTTTGTGTCTTCTGTATCTTCTGTATTTTCCGTATTAGTTGGTTTGCTTTCTTCCTTTTTTTGTTCTTCTTTCGTGCTTGAACTACTATTATTTTTATTGCTTACACTTGTATTTACATTATTATTATTGTTTTCACTATTAGTTTTATTAGTACTACTGCCCGAATCTTTTTTACTTGTAGTAGTTTTATTGTCAGTTTTTTCTGTAGTATTTGATTCTTTTGTATCTGCATTGTTTTCTTCTATTGTTTCATTTTCTACATCATTTGTTTTATTTTCAATAGTCTCATTTGTTGTCATTTCCATTACATTTGCAATAGTATTAATATTTCTGCCATTATCATTATCTGCTAATGTATTTATTGATGCTGTTTCTATATGAGAATTATTAAAAACGATTTTTATTAAACAGCAAGTAATTATAACTACTAATAGTACAATAACTACTATTAAAATTTTTTTCTTATTCATTTGAACATCACCTCTTTATTTTAAGAATAACATCATTTTTATAAAAAGGGAATGCTCAACAGAAAAAAATTTTTAAATATTTTCTATTGCTTGTACGCACAATCTTAATTCTGGTCTATTTCTAACGCAGGTTATTATAGTAATTCTGTTATCTTCTGTATCCTCTAACATAGACCAGTCCGTTTCTTGTATCTGTTTTATTGTTGTTATCTTGTATTCTTTATTTCCTAACGCAGAAGAATATTTAATAATATCTCCCTCTTGCACATTTTTTAAATTTGCTAAAAATCTATATGTATTGTGTCCAGCTAAACAAACATTGCCTTCTAAAATATTGCTATGTTCAAAAAGTCCAATTCCTTGTGCCAGAGCTGCTTGATCTGTTCCTTCCACAACAATGTCTTTAAAGTTTATGGATGGTATTTCTAAAGTACCTATTGCATTTAAGTATTTATCTTCATCTGTTTCAGATTCTACAGGAGTTCCAACTGTATTATTAAAATCTGTTATTATTTCATTTCTGTTACTATCGTTATAAATGTTATATACAGAATTGATATTATCTTGTATCTTCTTATTTTCAATGTACTTAAATATTCCAAAAACAGATAAGCCTAGTATGATTAGAATACTACAGCTGATGATTACTATCTTTAAGACTTTTTTTGTGCTTTCTTTCAACTTTAAATCCTCCTTTCTAACAAAATAAAAAAACTAGATATTTTCTAGTTCCATTATGTCTTTAATATATTTAGCAATATCAGAGAATGCAGAAGGTGTATCTATTTTTTTGCATACATCTTCTAGTGTAAATGGGTCGAATATAATGTCATAAATTCCTAGTAATAATGCGTCTCTTAATTCTTTTTGCTCTGCATTTTCTAATAGTAAAATCACTCTTATATTTTTATCTCTTACCTTAAACATAAAATCTTTGAAATTGTACTTATTATTTTGTACTGATACTATTAGGGTATCAGCTTCTTTTTCTTCTAAAATATAGTCAGCATAATATACAATTCTGCTATCTTTTATTTTTCTACTTATGTCTTTATTTAATTGCTCATTATCCGTAAAAATTAATATCAAATTTAATCACTCCTTTCAAAATATTGCATTGGATCCACCGTTTCTCCATTTATCATAACCTCAAAATGTGCGTGTGGTCCTGTAGAATTTCCTGTACTTCCGAACTGTAAGTACTGGCTGTCCTTTGGTTACTCTATCATTAGTTTTTACTAAAATGTTTGTCCCATGTGCATATAAAGTAGTAACACCATTTCCGGTGGTCTATTATTACGCAGTTTCCATATCCACCGATTATAACAAGCTTTAGTAACTATTCCATCAGCCATTGCCACAAAATTACTTCCGTACCGGTGCACCAACATCTGTACCGCTATGTAATTTATATTCTCCGGCTTATTGGGTGAACTCTGTAACCATATTCAGAAGTAACATTTGTGTAGCCAGGAATTGGCCAAGTAAACATATCATTGCCAATTAAAATAGTATAAGCATTGTTAATCGTATCATCATAGTAACCACTTGATGAATTGATAACTAAATCTACACACATATCAATATCTTCATTGTCTAAATTCATACTCGTTTTTAGATAATCTTTTAATCTTTCATATTGTTCCCCTTGTAATGTTTCTGTTTTATACTTTTTCTTTGTAATTCTAGTGTTACCGTCATCAGAAATAGCAGTAACTGTCTCATACTCATATGTATAATGACCAATAATTGTATCGCTTTCAACCAAAATATATTGAGTTTGCGCTTTATCTTTGTTTTCTTTCCAAGTTACTTTATCACCTTTAGTTTGCTTTTCTTCCGTTTTAATAGTATCTTTTTCATATTTAAAAGTGGACTTAAAATTTTCTCCTATTTCGTCCAATAAATTTTGGTTAATTTCTTTTTCATTGTTTAAATTTTCTAATGTCATAAGTGTAGATAAATGAGACCATTCTATCATTTTATTGTTTTCTAGATTATTTACATCTAAAAGCTCATTTTTCTTTTCTTTATCCACATAATTATCACAAGTATTTAAGTATTCAGCTTTTTCAATACACATAGTTTTGATATCTAACTCTGCTGAAGATAATTCGCTGTCATCTGCTTGTGCAGAACTAGCAAATAAACTGTCTAATAACCATGATACTAATAGCAGTACAATTAAAACTAATGCAATATATGGAATCAATGGTTTAAGTACCATCATTATTACTTTTTTTATTTTCTTTTTTATTTCTTTTTTTGCTTTATCCTTTATGCTCATTTTCCTCACCTAACCTCTCTTTAGGCTGGCTTTCTCTTATATTGTTAATATACTCAGCATGTTGCATTTGCTTTTTAGGCTCATTTCCTTTATTCCTAAAATTTACATTTGCATCTCCTTCAACCATTCTTCTTCCTACGGAAAGATAAGCACCAGTTGCCTTTGCAGTTCCTTTAGCACCTGCTTTTAGTACAGAGGCTACCTTACTACCTTTACCTGTACCAGTATTCATTTTTTCTTGCTTAGTATTCGTATCTCCTTGTGTTTTTGCATTAGGTATTACATCTCTTATAGGATTTACATTACCATTGTAGTCTTTTTCAGCAGATAAATTCATTTGAGGATTTACAAAATTTTTTACCCTACTTACAAAACTTTGTTGCTGTCCATTATTGTTCTGACCTTGCATATTAGAAGCTGTTGCGTTTGGCGAATTATTATCTCCTCCAGGAGTTTTAAATTGTTCTTTTATTGCACTTATTCCATAACCTATAGCACCTCCAGCAACTCCACCCATTGCAAATGCTTGTGTTGCTTGTGCATTTGTATCAATTCCGCAGATTCTACTTGTAAGATCCTGTAATGAATTTTGTATTGTACTTGCTAAAGGTAATATCATCATTGCCCAAATTAATGAAACAGCCCAGCCACCACCAGAAGGTAGAAAAGTTAGGTACATTAAAAATAAAAAGCAATAGATAAACTGCATAAATACATTAGTAATTATTTGACCTGCCCAAATTGAAATAGCTGTCGCATTCCTATTTACTATCCATATACTTAATGCAACTGGTGTAAATACCGTAAATATGATTAGTACAAATTGTCTTACAATGAATTGTATATTTAGTTTTATAAATAGGTATATGAACATAGCAATTACAATAGCTGTTGTTATTGCATTTCCGTGTACGAATAGATGTCATCATACTTTCACCAAGTAGACCGTCTAAAGAAGAATTGGCATTTACCACTAACAAGCTTACTAATGAATTATTTACAAACAGTAAGAACTTAACAAAAAATGGTGCTAGAGCTATTGCTAAGCCACCGCAGCAATAGTCTCATTAAATTGTCTTTTGCTTCTGTTTTTTTGGCTGTACTATTGCCTGCCATCATCATCTTGTATGATAGCATTATGACTGCAATGAGTATTAAAATACCTGCAACACTTGCAAATATTTTGTACCAAGTCATTGTCTTTGTCCATAGTTCGTTTGTAAATGGTGCAACAGAATTGGCATCAACTCCTTTGTTAAAAATTAATTCGTCATAATCTTTAAAGCCAATACCCATTGTTTCAGAAGT
>OCQB01001919.1_pt1 | contig 15092 bp, 11 predicted proteins | sample 1538631 | NCBI WGS metagenome assembly OCQB01 (sample SAMN04571713, study PRJEB22368) | human gut metagenome | biome: human gut; material: stool | host: Homo sapiens | place: Luxembourg | collected 2012-10-19
CAAGCCTTATAGGCTTCAGAGAAAAACCACCCTTTTTAAGGGTGGATTTTTACTTTTGTGGCTTTATTTTACGACAGTAAAAAGATTATTATTCATGTAGAAAAGGGGTTAGATAATTTTTATATATCTAATCTCTTTTTTGTTATGTCATTACTGCCAATTTTCGCCAAATTTTTATAAAAAAAAGATTATTACTTGAAAATCTAATCAAAAGATATTATACTGTATTTGATATATAATATGACATGCTAGGAATTAATATATTATTCCCAATATATATTGTAGGCGGATGGATAAGAAAAAATAATAAGAAAGTTGGTAAAATATGTTGACACGAAAAATAAAAGATTTTATCATTAGACGGACAGACAGACAGACAGACAGTAGGTAATTCTGCCTCTTTTTGTAATGAAAAAAGAAAGTCGAAAGCGTATCGGCTTTCTTTGGCGTTTTTAAAAAAAATCAAAAAGTTAGGGCGAGGAATTAAAGGCGTTTTATTTAAAAACAAATTTCGAACCGTAGTTTCTTTTGTTTTGTTGATAGCGTTATTGTTAACTACGATTTCGTTTGGTACCAATACAAATATTGTAGCAGTTGGTGCTAAAAGATTTTTGAATGGTTTAGGCATTTATACAGAAGCAGTTTCTAATGTGGAAATTGAGGATTCTAATTATGATGATCCTGGTACTTGGCACATTGATAAATCAGCAAAGTGGACTGGAAGCGGGACTGCTAAAGTTACATTTGATTTGAGTTCTGTTATGAAAACAGGAGAAAAGAAAAAAGATGTTATTTTAGTGCTTGATATTTCAGGATCTATGTCTGGAGATAAAATGGAAAAAATGCGAAGTGATGCGAAAGAACTGATTCGTTATTTATTATCAGATTCTTCTAATCGAATTGCTTTAATCACATTTGAAGATACTGCTACAATTGTTTCAGAATTTTCTAATGATATGGATGATTTATTAGAGAAAATGGATGCATTAACAGTAACCGGTAGCACGAATTATAATGCAGGGTTACTCAGTGTTGATCAAGTTATGAACAGTTATCAAAAAGAAAATAATCGCGATGTCGTTACTTTGTTTTTAACGGACGGGTATCCAAACATCGATACTCCGAATCAGATAGGTACTTATGCTGTTTTAAAAGACAAGTATCCTTACATGGCAATCAATGGAGTTCAATATGAAATGGGAACTGAGATTGTCGATGATATTAAAAATATTACGGATTCTCAGTGGATAGCTAATCAATCAACTTTGCACAATGTATTATTTGATGCTTCGGGTTCACTATTTGTGTATGAAACGTTTACAATTACAGATTATATTCATCCGGATTATTTTTATATTAATTCAGTAAATGATATTAAAGTTTCGCTCGGAACCGTATCTTTAGAAGAAGAAAACGGCGTTCAAAAAGTCATTTGGAATCTTGATGGGTTATACATGACTGGCGGCGATGCTACAATGGAGATTAATCTGACTATGAAAGAACAATATGTTGGAACAGAGGGATTTTATCCAACGAACCAACAAGAGGAAATTGTATCAGCCCTTCCCTCTGAAGAGAGTCAAACGATTCAATCCGATCAAACGCCAGTATTAAAGAATTCATATCAAGTAATCTATGATGCGAATGCTCCAGAAGGATGTACTATTGATGCAATTGATCCTGAAACTCATTTTATTTATCAGAATGTTACCAAAAAAACAGATGAACTTTCTTGCGATGGTTATTTGTTTAAAGGTTGGGAAATTGATGAAGAAGATAGTAAAGATATTCAAATGGTAAATGATGATATTTTCGTAATGCCAGAACATGATGTTACAATTCGTGGAACCTGGACGAGACAGTCAATTGTAAAATCAATGGATGGGACTGTTTACGAAAAAACAACGTTATATAAAGTTTTACAAAAAGCTGCTGAGGAGGGAACGCTAGCATTAGAGTATACAGGTAGTCATCAAGATTCTTTCGATGCTTCTGGTACCCAACCAATCTATTATTTTAATGCCGGAAATGCTACCGAGGCTGCAGAGATTCAAGATCAAAATAACGTGCTATTTGCTAATATGTGCTGGAAAATGGTAAGAACAACTGATACAGGTGGAGTAAAACTCATTTATAATGGCGAACCTGATGAGTTTGGTAGTTGTGGAACAGACCGTGGAACTCATGTAGGGTATGGAAGTAGAATATCACAAAGAATGAATGGGAATTATTATTATGGTACGAGTTATAATTATGATACTAATACAAAGACTTTTTCGCTAGATGGGGAGTTAGAACAAGCAACTTGGAATGCTACAGTTGGACCAACTTTGATTGGTAAATATACTTGTAAAAGTACAACTGAAGATGGCACATGTTCTACTTTATATTATATTGAATCATATTATAATACATCTAGTGCTTATGTATTGCCACTAAACTCTAATTCACACTATTCGCAGTTTGGAAATGTACAGTTTAATGCTAACGACTCATCTCAAGCTGATGTTGGATATATGTATAATACTAGATATAAAGAGGATTATAGAAAAATGACTACAACAACAGAATCTATAGAATCTATGTTAAGTAGTACGTCACTCTCTACCGATTATTGGTATGCAGATGATGCGGTTTATGGAACACCGACTGCCAATCGTTATAATTTGGTAAATCCATATCAAGTAACGAATACAACAGATTATCCCTCTTTAAAAGGAAAATATACATTCCGCAGTTTTTCAGAAAGTTATACAAAGTCTTCTGTATATTATATTGCAGATGTTAACAATACGACGATGTACTATATTTCCTTATCAAGTGGAAACGATGTAGATTATTACAATTACAGTTATACGTTTGGAGATAGTTATACAGATAATGGAGATGGGACTTACACAATCAATAATCCGACTACTATTCAGCGAGTTGATTGGTATCAAAACTATAGCAGTATGGATAGCAAATATGTCTGTAAAAATGCAGTGGATAACACGTGCAGCGATCTTTGGTATGTGACTTCTACTGGTAGAACTAGTTTTTCTTATAGTGATGTTTACAAGTATGGCAATAGTTTTACTTATGAAAATGGTACATACAAATTGAATGATGAAGGCTCTGTTATGTTCTGGAACATGGCTGACAGTAGCAATCGTGCTTTATTAAATAATGCTCATTATACTTGTTTTAATGAGTCTGGAGAATGTACGACACTTTATTATATTTATTCCGTTTCTGGTACTACTACTTCATATTATATATATTATATTCAGTTGGATGATGGCAAGGATGTATCCGATGCTTTAGATGAGATGTTAACAGCAGATGATGTCAATACGACAAATTCTACGATGAAGAATGCAGTCGATGCTTGGTATGAGCGATATCTTTTGAATTATACAGATTATTTAGAAGACACGATATTCTGTAATAATAGAAGCATTCTTTCTTTCGGCGGATGGAATCCAAATGGCGGTAGTGTTGTTTGGTCTTCCTTAGAATTTAAGGAATACAATGACACATCTGATTTATCTTGTGCAAATATAACAGATCAATTTAGTACACAAAATGAAAAAGCAAAACTAACTTATCCAGTTGGTCTTATGACAAGTCCAGAGATTAACTTGCTAGGGAATGATGATTTAAGTGAAACCGGTCAAAACTATTGGCTTGCGTCGCCTAGCTATTCTTCCAGCAACCGCTACGTGCACTATACGGGTGGCCTGGGCCGCGGCTACAGCGTCAGCTACGAGGAGCCGGGCGTGCGGCCAGCAGTTTCACTAAAACCTGGCACGGAATATTCTTCAGGAAATGGTAGTATGGAGAGTCCGTATGTAGTAGCATTGAATCATTAGATTTTGAGTGCCACTCATGACACTTGAAATTTCGCACGAAAACCCTTTCGTGCGAATGATAGATGGATTAAACTATGTGTTTAATCTAGGATTGTGCCATTATTTGCTGTGCGTCATTTTGGGCACTTCCGTGGCTTGCGTCGCCTAACTATTTCAACAACAACAATGCGAACGGGCGTAACGTGAACTCAACGGGTAACCTGAACAACAACAACGTCAACAACGCGAACGGCGTGCGGCCAGCAATTTCCAATATTTTTGCTAAATTTATAACGGATGGTTATGGTGAAATTTAGCGTGTTTGTTGTGAAACAGGTACAATTCTATGAACAATAGGTTCTAAATATAGAAAATAGTGTAGGCTATATCAGATATTACCATCTGATATAGCAATTTACTATTATCGATTGGTGAGATTTATGCATAAAAATAGTAATTTTACCTTGTATAGTGAAGTAATCAAATATGAGCGTTATGTTAGACAGTATGTTGTAGGTCAAATTGCTTCTGTTCACCGCGATTTGCGAATACATCTTTTGGATGAAATTTACAAATTGGAACGTTACTTAATGGAAGCACAATTTACTAGAGGAAATATTCGAATTAAAAATATTACAGAAATGATTGTAACCATTTCAATGATCGATATTCTTTGTTCGGAAATTGTCGAATTTTGTCCAAAAAGTAAGAAGTATATGACAAAATCTTTCGAAATGCTAACGAAGATAAAAAAATATGACGTTTGCATGGCGCAATAATCCAGAGCCAGTAGCGCAGTCTTTAGGATGAATCATTTAGAGACTAGTAATATTTATTTTCCTCCTATTACTTTTGACCAGATTACTGACACTTGGAATATTGTTCGGAAAACTTGTAAAAATAGAAAAGCAGTTTTTCGATATCACATCCAAAAAAATACGAATAATTATCAGTTGTATCAAATTTTACTTCATAAATCTTATCAGCCATATCCATTTCGACTTTTCTTGATTTTTGAACCAAAACCGCGATTAGTAATGAGTCAAATTGTTAGTGATAAAGTTGTGAATCACTTTGTTGCTAGATATTATTTACTGCCGTATTTGGAGAAAAAATTGATTGATAGCAACGTTGCTACGCGAAAGGGAAAAGGAAGTAAGTATGCAGAAAAATTATTACAAGATTATATTAATGAACTTCGAATGCATTATCCAAATCAAGAAATTTTGAAAAAACATGATTTAGTTCAATATTATCGTTCCTATGGTAGTTATTATGGGTACTTGAATAAGGTTATAGTTAAAACAAAGAGAAAATCGAATCGTGAGTTTAGATTAGAAAGGAAGTTTGGCATGAGGGCAGTTGAGAATATGAGTATTTTAAAAAGAAATATCCTAAATCGATCATTTTTATAAAAGAAGGAAGTTTTTATAAAACATATCGCGAAGATGCAATTATTTTGTGGCATTTATTTCAGTATAAATGGAATCATGATACGGTGGCTTTTGGAATTGCAGCGAGTGCTAAAGTTTTTGAATATTTGCAAAATCAGCAGATTGCCTATGTTACGATTGATGCGAATTCGGAAGAGGTGACAATATCGGGAGATTCAGAAGTTTACGATCTATATGTTCGGCTTTCTTCCATTCATTATGAAAAGTATGTAAAGAAAGAAGAGTTACATAAATTATTAGATCGATTGATGGATCAGGTTGTTCACTCTTATGCAAAGATAAAAAATTTATTTGAAACTTTGTTGGAAAGGAGAGATCAAAATGAGTATCTTGCAAAAGATTCGTAAAAATCGAATTGGTTTTATGATGATGACGTTATCGTTATTATGTGTTTTGTTCGCATTTTTAATCATGCGAAAGAGTTTTGCAGTCGTTTTAGATAACGATGTAGAAGTTGCTGAAAATTCAGAACTGACCTATTATTTAAATGTTTCCTATGATGGTGTCGATAAAAATGGGGTATCTTCTACTACTACGACTGTTTCCGATATTAATAGTGGGTATTTGTATGTCGAAGATAAATTGCCAGAGGGTTTAATTTTTTCTGGTTTTGTTACGACAGAAGATGGTAGTATTGGAGCGGTAAGACGGGGAAGTGCAGACTCATGCCCTGGAAGCGTAGTCGATGATACCAAAGAAGAGAGTACCGATACTGGTGTATGGAATGATGATCATACGGAATATACGTATCATGGTCTTCATTATGATGCGACAACTAGGACAGTTCGTTTTGCAGTAAAAAACTTGCAAGCCGGATGTGAACTGACTGTAGGAATTCGTACAACTACGCCTACGATTGATGACCCGAATACACCGGAGAAGGAAGTAAGACGTGATTTTTATAATTTTGCTACTGCTTCTGAAGAAGGTTTAGTAGTTCAATCAAATACCGTTCATACGTTTATGGGTAGTGAGTTTGAAACCATGTATTCCGTTTCTTATGAATATGTTGGTTCTGTTCCAGAAAATGCGCCAACTTTACCGATTCCAATGACTTATTCGGCTGGTACTTCCGTTGGTGTGGCAGCAAATGCCTCTTTAGAAGGTTATACGTTTAGTGGCTGGACGACGGATGATGTTCTCATTACGGATGGAAGTTTTCAAATGCCAGAACATGAAGTTGTCTTCCAAGGCTCATTTACTCCAGTAGAAACTTATTCTGTTCGTTATGAGATAGAGGGAGTCACGCCACCTGGATATGTTTTACCAACTGAGAAAGAGTACTATGCTGGTACTGTCGTTTCTTTAGATTCCTTACAAGCAGGAAATGTTTTCAATGACTATCGTTTCTTAGGATGGAGTAGTAGTGATGTGACGATTGATTCTAGTAGTGAATTTGAAATGCCGGAACAAGATGTCGTCATTACGGGAAGGTTTGAAGAAGTTACCTATCGTGTTTCTTATCAGTTTTACGATACTGTTTTGCCACCAAATGCAGAAGATTATTTGCCGGAGACGAAATCTTATCGACCAGGTGAGACGGTTCATGTAGAAGATGTTTTAGGAGAACCTTCTGGATATGTATTCTTGGGATGGTATAAGGAAAGTGAATTTGAGATGCCAGAACAAGATGTTGTCATTTATGGTGAGTGGAAAGTACAACCGGGAACTTTTGAACCGGAAATTACAAAGCGAATTGTGTCTACAAAAGATTATTATCACTATGGAGATGAAGTTCAGTTTGCGATTACTGTTACCAATTTAGAATCATTTGCGATTCAAAATGTAATTGTAAGAGATGATATTGCATCATTTGAAGCAGGTTCTAATTATACGGTTTTATCAGATCATGTGATTCAAATTGATGAAATACCTGCTGGGGAATCATTCACCGTTTATGCGACTTATTCAGTTACAAAAGAGGATAGTGGAACAATTGTCAATACAGCTTCTATTTTAGGGGCAACTGCTGAAAATGGATATGAATTATATGAAAAAGAATATCAGGCTACGGCAAGTTTTGAAATTCAGTCTAAGATTACGATTTGTAAAGAGGTATCTGGTGTTTCTGTACCAAATACGTTCCAGTTTCATGTTACTGGTGTAGATAACGATTTTGCTACGTGGGTTACGATTTCGAAAGATGAATGCGAAACTATTTATGTGGATCCGGCTGCTTACCGAATTCGTGAAATTGTTCCACAAGAATATGAGATTTTAAATGTTTCGGGTGCAATTACTTCGAATGCTTCTGTTTTAGAAGTTGTATCGGGACAAGATTATCAAATTACTTATACCAATTCCTTTAAGAAAAAAGGTTTCTATCATTCTTTTGGTAGAGTTGTCAATCAGATTTTAGGGGTGAGTTTTCGATGAAACGAATTCAGGGCAGAACTAAAAAACCGTTGATATTTTTAATTTTATTTCTTCTTGTAGTAGGGATTGGAGGAACTTTTGCTTATTATTACTCCGAAGTCATCATTCCGAATCGCTTTCAGGCAATGACCTATCATGTAACAATCGAAGAGGAGTTCTATGATGACTTTGGAACAAAACGTGTCTCTTTTGTCAATCAAGAAGAAACAAACGCTCCTGTTGTATTAAGAATTAATTATAATGAATCTTGGCGTAAGATGATCGATGATGTTGTCATTACACCTAGTAATGTAATCGACGGTCAAGACGTCGTAACAAAAGAGTGGACAGATGCTTTCTTGAATGATTTTGTTGATGGTGGTGACGGTTGGTTTTATTATACCAAGGTTTTGAATGCTCAGGAATCTGTACAGGTTTTAGAGAGTATTACGTTAAATAACAATCTTGTTTCAGCGTCTTCTGATGGGGCAGATTATCAGGGTGCTGATTATGAGTTATCCTTTAATTTTGAATCGATTCAAGCAAGTTCCGATGCTATTTTAGATATTTGGGGGATTTCTAGTACGATTCAAGGTGATGATGTGGCATGGAATTTTTAAAAAAGTTCATTCATATTTTGGCAAACATTTCGTATGTTTTGATTCTTCTTTATATTTTGATTTGTGTTCCAATGATTTTTGGATATACACCTCTTGTTGTATTATCTGGTTCTATGGAGCCAGAGTTACCAGTTGGAAGTATTGTGTATTATAAATCTGTTTCAGAAGAAGAATTGCAACCTGGAGATATTGTTGTTTTCCAAACTGATGATCAGTTTGTTTCACATAGAATTGTAGAAATTAATGACTCAGGAATTGTGACAAAAGGAGATGCAAATGAGAATAACGATCCAAACTTGGTATCTTATTCTGCAGTTCGTGGAGTTTTATCATCTGTTCATATCGCTTTTGTAGGATATTTTGTATGGTTTATTAATTCCTATTTGTTACCAATTGTTTTGGTAATCGCACTCATTTTGGTGTCAGAGTTTCTGTTTAGCAATACAAGAACTTTTGATATAAATAAAAATAAAGAAGGAAGAGATAAAAATGAAAAATAAGAAGCCTTTGGTGGCATTATTATTTGTTGCTGTGATTGGAGTAGTGGGAGGAACATTTGCCTATTTTACTAGTACAGATTCTTTTCAAAACGTTTTTCGAACTCAGCCATATCATATGGAGGTAACAGAGACGTTTGAAAGTCCATCTGATTGGACACCCGGAACAACAACAGATAAAAGTGTGATTGCCACGAATAAAGGGGATGTTGAAGCAGCTGTTCGTGTATCTTATACGGAGTCTTGGCAAGATGCAACTAGTAGTCCATTACCACTAGAAGATGCTAGTCATAATCGTGCTGCAATTATTAACTTTGCAGATGATTTAGATACGAATTGGACAAAGTCTACTGAAAGTGGTAAGGACTACTATTACTACAACACTAGACTTGCAAAAGATGAGAGTACGACATCGTTCATTGAATCTGTAACGTTTAATCCAAACGTAACGATTTCGACTGAAAACGATTGTCAAGAAGATGAAGAAAGTAACACGATTATTTGCACGACTGCGACTGATGGTTATGCAGGTGGAACGTATACTTTGACAATTACAGTAGAAACTGTGCAGTATGATCAATATCGCACCGCATGGGGAACTAGTGTAACAATTTCTTAATCGGATGGTTCTAAAGAGAGGAGGTTTTCTATGAGAAAATATTTTTGGGTAATAGCAATATTTGCAGTTTTGTGTTTCACTATACCTGTAGAAGCAACCAGTAGCCGATTGTATTTTACAGAAAGTGAAGATCGTCTTTATTATGATGGTGAATTGCTCGATGATACGTTTATGTACCATACAGATATGGTACCTGGTAGCAACTTTTCTGATGAATTAATAATTGAAAATGGAACTGGTACAACTTATACCTTATATTTTAAAGTTGTACCGAGAGAACAGAGCGAGGAAGCTAACGAGTTATTAGAGAATATTACAATGCGAATATTGTTAGATGGAAAAGTTATCTATGAAGGACGTGCATCTGGTCTCGATTATACTGGCGATGGTATTAATCTTCAAAATGCAGTTTGTTTAGGTGAATTCACACCATCTATGGTATCTCAAATGATTGTAGAGACCTCTTTATCCACTGACTATGATAATACGAGTAATCGCGAGTTCTCGTATATCGATTGGGAGTTTTATGGACAATATGAGGATCGTGACCCGTCTGAGATTGTCGATGTTCCCAATACGATGAAAATGGATGTTCCAGTGGTACCGATTGTTTCTGTTCTTGCCATCGTAGTTGGAGTGGGATTTCTAATTTATGCAAACAAGAAAGAAAATTAAGTATCGCTTGATTGGCATTCTTTTCGTTGTGATAGGAATAATCGTTGGTATTATTCCTATTTTTTTAAAAAGTAAAGAACAGAAAGAGATGAATGCACAAATCGATTCTTTTTTAGAGTCTCCTTCTTCTCCATCTCGAACGTCAGATGTTGTTTTATCACCTCCTATAGAAGAGGAAGAGACTTTTCTAATGGTGTTAGAAATTCCCAAAGTGAATTTAAGGCGAGGCATTTATTCAAAAGATTCCAAATGGAATTCTATTGAATACAATGTGACCATTTTAGAAGAAAGTAATTTTCCCGATGAGGAATATGGAAACGTTATTTTAGCGGCTCATAATGGTCCGGCTGACATCGCGTATTTTAATCAATTGCATCAATTAGAAGTTGGCGATATGGCGTACGTCTATTATAATGGTATCAAGTATGGATATGAGGTTTCTGATATTTATGATGTTGCTAAGGATGGTACAGTTGAGATTTCTAGAAATCAAAACTTGAATACTTTGACATTAATTACGTGTAAAAAGAGCACGAGTGACCGGCAGTTAGTTATTATTCTATATTTGACAGAAACGGTTCGTTACTAAAGAAAGTTTAGATACTTTACAATTATTTTTGTAAATTTTGTGAACTTTCTTTTTTTCTATGGTATACTTGTTTTGGTAAACTAAAGGAGGATACAACATGGATTGGTTAAGCATACGAGAGTTTTTATTGGATTCCATTAAATTTATTATTGTGATATTTGTAGTCTTGATTTTATTCTTATATGTTGTATCGATTACACAAGTTGTAGGAAATTCGATGTATCCCACACTACAAAATCAAGAAGTGCTCGTTTTAAATAAAGCTATCTATCGTTTTAGTGATGTGAAAAGAGGAGATATTATTTCACTCTCTTATGCAGACACAAAATATTTGATTAAACGTGTCGTGGGACTTCCTGGTGATACGATTGAATTTAGAGATAATACGTTGTATATTAATGGTGAAGTATATGAAGAAGATTATTTAGGAGATGATGTCATTACGGATGATTTTTCATTACAAGATATCGGATATGATGTCATACCAGAAGATATGTATTTGGTCTTAGGGGACAACCGTCAAAACTCTATGGATGGTAGAGATATTGGTTTAATTAAAAAGTCCGATATCATTGGTAAAATTGCTTTGCGTTTTTGGCCAATTAACCGCTTTAAACTTTTTTAGAAGAGAATTTCTCTTCTTTTTTTATTTTTGAATCCTTTTTTTGTCTAAAAATGTCGAATTCTGTTGCAAAAACAGCAAAATATGATACAATAAATTCGAAAAGGAGAGAAAGAGTTTTATGGATAAGAAAAAAATTGCACTTATCGTAGTCGTTTTATTCTTATTAATCGGCCTTGGATCTTTCGTTTTCGCAAATCCTGATCAAGATAATGATCTTGAAGGACCAGGTGTTAGTGAAGATGGGGGAACTGGTGATGGAGAAGTAATCGATGGTACTGAACCAACGGCAACTCCAGAAGAAGAAAACGATGACTCAGCAACAGAAACAGACCCAATTACTACTTACGGTAACGGTGGTAATGGAAACGGAACTGGTGCTGGTAACAACGGCACTACTGGTGCTGGTAATGACGGCACTACTGGTGGCGTTGGAAATACCGATATGTCTCAATACAACGATGCAAGAAGAATTATCGAAGAGCTAGAAAACAGAGTTCATGCTATGCAAAACAAAGATGATTCTAATGCAGCAGTTGACTATCGTACGGATACAGGCATAATCGATATGGTAAATAATCTTCCAGATGGCACAGTAAAAGATGAATTAAAAGATCGTCTAGATGCTATTAACAAAGTATTAGATGATACAACTGCTCCTGGTATTACAGGAATTAACAACAATGATGTTACAAAAGAAAATGTAACAATTAACGTTACAGATGATAACGACGTAACAATTACTGCTACGTTAGATGGAGAAGAGATTGAATTTACGACTCCTTTAACGGAAGAAGGACATTACGTTGTCACAGTTACCGACAAAAACTTTAATACAACTACTGTTGAATTCACAATTGATACGACTCCAATTGCTTTAGATTGGTTATATGTTCTAAATAACAGTGGAACAGACTACAAAGTAATTGGTGATGGTCAAAAACTTTATGTTGAATTAGTATTCAGTGAAGAATTCACATCTATTCCAATGATTCAAATTGGAAATGCTGAAGCTGTTGAAATGTCTTGCCACTGGACAAATTGGCAAACAGAAAAACAATATTTCAAATGTGATGCAACTATCACAATCGATGGCAGCACAATGGGCTTGGAAAATGGAAAAGAAGTTCCAGTTAAGATTACGAATGTATTAGATGCTGCAGAAAATGAGACAGTTCTAACAAATGAAAACATTACTGAAACAGAAAAATATGGACACGTTATTTATGACAAACAAGCTCCAGAAATGGAAGTACTAAGATTAACAAATGTTAGTAGAAAAGATGAAAACGGTGCTTGGTTACAAGTTGCTAAGGCAGGAGATATTGTTCGTGTAATCGTTCAATTTAATGAAAATCTTGCTACATTACCAACTTTAAAAGTTAATGGCACTGAAGTAGGAGTAATGAAATATGATAGTAACATGCAATCATATACTTATGACTACAAAGTAACAGAAAATGATGTTAACGGTGTTATGCAAATTGAAATTTCTAATTATGCAGATGCTGCTGGAAATGTAGGGGATACATTAACTAACGAAGACATCAATCACGATACACAAAATCAAGTTGTTATCGATACTGTTGCACCAGTTATTTCAGGTGTCGATGTTGAATACAACAACAAGTCTGAAATTGTAACAGTAAAAGATGATAACTTAGCAAGTGTTACAGTAAATGGTGTAGAACAAGAATTCGAAGGAACATCATTTGAGAAGAAGTTCCCAAGTGATGGAACATATACAGTAGTAGCAACAGATAAAGCAGGAAACTCTACTAGTGTAACGTTTACGATTGATAAAACATTACCAGTTATTTCAGGTGTCGATGTTGAATACAACAATAAGTCTGAAATCGTAACAGTAAAAGATGATAACTTAGCAAGTGTTACAGTAAATGGTGTAGAACAAGAATTCGAAGGAACATCATTTGAGAAGAAGTTCCCAAGTGATGGAACATATACAGTAGTAGCAACAGATAAAGCAGGAAACTCTACTAGTGTAACATTTACAATCGATCAAACTGATCCAGTTGTAAAAGCTGCTAATATCTTAGTTGATGGCGATGTAAATGAACAAACAGAGTTCTATGCTACAACGGGAGATACGATTTATTCATATGTTCGTTTTAGTGAAGAATTAAAACAAAATCCTAAATTCTATTTAGTAAATAATGGTACTGAATATGAAGTTAGTGATGTTACAGTAACTGGTCCAAATGACAATGGTGAATATACTTATAGTATTCGTTATACGATTACTGAAGATAACACTATGACAGATGGTCAGATTGAAATGAAAGTTACTGGAATTAGTGATAAAGCAGGAAACACAATTGACGACATTACAAAACCTACAAATGGTCATATTGTATATCTAGATCGTGTTGCTCCTGAAGTTTTATCAGTTCGTGCTAACTCATCTAGTACAACAAATAATAGTGTTGGTATTTTAAATCAATCAGTTGGGATTTATTTACAAGTTAACGAAGAATTAGCACAAAACCCTACATTTATTATTAATGGTAAGGAATATGCTGTAAATCAAACAGAAGTAACTTCTGCTGGCACATATAAATATGCTGTAGTTGAAAAAGTTACAACTGATATGAAAGAAGGACCTGTTGAATTTACAATTACTAACATTGTTGATAAAGCAGGTAATGTATTAGCTGATGTTGTTGATCAGACTGATGCAAATCAAACATTATATATTGATAATAGTGTTCCAACAACAACTTCTATTGAATTCAAAAATATTGATAGCTATAAAGGTAATGAAAATTATGCTAATGTAGGAAATCGTGTTTGGTTATATTTAGTATTTAATGAAAGGTTAGCTCATAATCCAACTGTAACAATTAATGGTCAAGAAGCAAGACGTGTTCAATATGAAAATGGTGATAACTGGAACCAACCTTGGGAAAAATATGTTTTTGAATATGTAGTACCAGAGGGTGCTTCAGAAGGCGAAATCACTTTCCATGTTTCTAATGTAATTGATAAAAATGGAAATGTTGCTGCAGAATTTGACCAAACTGTTTCTCCAGATCAAGTAATTATTGATACAACTGCTGCAGGAATCAATCCAGAATATTGGACCAAGACTCTTGAAGTTGGAGATACATTTGTTGAACCAAAGGTAACATTTACTGATAATTATACTGCTAGTGATGAATTAGAAGTAAATTATTGGTGTAATGTTGATACTGAAACTGCTGGTCAATATCAATGTTATTATTCATCAGTTGATAAAGCAGGAAATACTTCTTCAAATTCTCTTTTCATTACTGTAGTAGAGAAAGAAGTAGTTGACACTGAAAAACCTGTTATTAAAGGTGTTGAAAACAATAATGATTATTCTGAAACTAGAGTGTTAGAAATTTATGATAATAGCGGTTCAGCTACGGTTTATATCGACTTTGATAATGGATATACATCTCCAGTAGATTTGATGAAAAATGTAAAACCGCTTAATATTTCAAATGCTACGGAAGATAATCCATACAAATTAACAATTCCTAAAGCTTCAGGTTTAAGTGTTTATGTTGTCGATGGTAATAATAATGCAGCTTTTGTTACTAGAGTTACAATAAATCAATAAAATTTCACAAAAAATTTAAAAGGGCTAATTTCTAGTCCTTTTTTTTCATCCAAAATCTTTTATATTCACTTTTTCGTTTTTGTGTTATAATGAGTGTAGAAGGGAGTATACGTTTATGGCAGAAAAAGAAGTAAAAGAGAAAGAAACTGTTGATGAAGATTTCAAAGATGTGAAGAAGGCCAATAAGAAGAATCCTGTTCTTAAAGTTATTAGCATTATTCTTT
>OCQB01001925.1_pt1 | contig 15054 bp, 18 predicted proteins | sample 1538631 | NCBI WGS metagenome assembly OCQB01 (sample SAMN04571713, study PRJEB22368) | human gut metagenome | biome: human gut; material: stool | host: Homo sapiens | place: Luxembourg | collected 2012-10-19
TGTAGCATTCCGCTGGAGAGCGGTCTATAAATACTACTATTTTATTATACGAGGTGATGAGCAGCCAGGAACCGCCCGAACCACGTTGTCACGTCGTCCGGGTCCATTGGTGCGCCGTTCCACTTGGTGAAAAGCAGGTCGTTTTCTACGCGCTTCCCCTCGATCTCCACCCGGCGCACCCACTCGGAGCCAATTTTGAACCGTTCTGCCTTTTGGTGCTGGCGGTATTCCTGCAAGAGCTGCATACAGTCCGGCCCGACTTTCACACACCGCCGAGAGCGCTTTGTTTTGGGCGGGTTGAACACCGTACCTTTGCCCGGAATGTGCTGCAAGGTGCGTTCAATTGAAATCGTTCCCGCGCCCATGTCGATATCGGACCACCGCAGGGCGCATATCTCGCCCCGGCGGGCACCCGTGAGCAGGGCAAGCTGTGTGATAACGCTGTACTGTGTGGGCGCGTCCTGCAAGGCTTCCAGCAGGCGTACAACGTCTTTTTCTTCCAGCGCCCGCACGTCCACTTCCTGCGCCTTTGGGGCTTCGGCGCGCTTGCACGGGTTCTCTGCTACAAGCCCCCACTGCACGGCCTTGGTGAACACACTAGATAGCATCCGGTGATAGTGCTGCACCGTGTTTCCGTTGAGCCTGCCGCCTGCCTTGCTATGCTCTATAAACGCCTTGGAAAGGGGCAGCCCGGCGGCGCTGGCTACCTTTTCGGCGGTTGCCCGGCTGACGTTTCCGCCTCTGTACAGTGTCGCCATTGTCCGCTCGGACACTCCCGCCGCCTCCGCGATCTGGCCGCGTCTGCCCTTTGGCAGCTGTTCCAGCAAGGCCGGAACCGCGGTATAGGCGCTATCTTCCCGCACACCCTGCTCTTCGAGGTTGGAATAAAAGGCCATCAGGTGCGAGGGCTTGACCTGGCACACCTTAAGTTGCCCCAGCCCGGCAGAAATGCGCGGCACAAGCCGCCGATAGTCGTACACGGTTTTGGGCTTGAGTTTCTTTTCAGCGTACTCGGTGAACCAACGCTCTATCAGGTCGTCCACCTTCATGGACGCATCCAGCGAAATGCCGCTGCGCACTTCCTGTTCAAAGGCATCTGCCTGACGTTGCAGTTCCTTTTCCAGCTTCTTCCCGGTCAAGCCCGGCGGGGGTGTATAGGTGCGATTGACCAACACTTGACGGCCTAGCCGGTCGTAACCATTGGAGACCCGGATGCAGTAGGAGCAAGTGCCGTCTTTCTTTGTGCGCTTTGTGATCTTTGCCATAGATTCACGCTTTCTCTGCGGGTGTGTTTTCCTTAGAATCATCCCCGGCGGGGGCTTCATCCACATCGTTTTCTTCTCTTCGTTGATATTTTGGAATCTGAGCAAGTTCTTGTACCCGCTCAATAGCTACTCTTTGGCCTTCATCGTTCAGCTTTCGGAATGCTCGTTGAACATCCAATTCCTCCTGTGTTTGTATTAGAGTCTCTACTGGTCCTGGATTTAGTAATTTCCACAGCATACCATGTGAAGCGTGTTCCTTGTCAGCATTTCCTGTCTCTAACTCTCCTAATTTTGCCCCGAACAGCCATGATGGTTGTAAGTCTAGAGCTTCTGCAAATTTAAGCGCTGTTTCGTATTTAGGGTTAATTAACCCTCTTTCATACTGACTTATCGTCTGTGGCGTGACATTAAGCCTTCTTGCAAGCTCAGCTTGTGTTATCCCTGCTTCTTGCCTTGCTCTTTTTATTTTTTCACCAATCTCCAAGTTCTCGCCTCCTTACAATTTTAGAATAGCATGACGCGGCGAAAAAGTAAAGTAAAAACCTTAATTCAGCCATTGACAAAAGTAAAAGCTTGATATAAAATCAAAATATAAAGTTTTTACTTTATGGAAAGGATGATTTGAAAATGCGAATTGACCGAGTAAAACTAATTGCAGAGATGGCCCGGCGGGATATGAAGGTTCAAGAGTTGGCAGAAAAAGCAACTGTCTCTCGTGCAACTGTTACAGCCCTGCGCGGTGGTAAGTCCTGCAACGAAAATTCTGTTCTCCGAGTCGCACAAGCTCTTGGCGTACCGCTCGAAAGCCTTTTGGATGATAAATAAGATTCATTACACTGATTCTAAAATTTCACATTTATTTTTCAGTGCAAAGTGTTGCATCATTTGTCTATCTCAAAGCTCTAATCTTCATCAAAAATACTGTTAGTATTCGTTAGTAGTTGTTAGTATTCGTTACTATCTGTGTTTATTTGCATTTCAAGAGTTTTTCTTCATTGGATTCTCTTTCAACAAACACACTTTGCAACATTTTACACATCAAAAAGCATCGTTCTTGCAATGATTTTCGTTTTATGATTCAATGCAAGCAGCAACGAAAACAAACGAACAAGAACAACAAAACACTGAAATCATTGGGAGGGATTGAAAAACATGATTCGTATTTTCGGAGACTACTTTTTGACAGTCGATGGAAAGAACGGCTGTTCTTATGTGGTCGGAAAGCGTACTTTATCCGGTACAGACACGATTTTAAGGAAGTCCGCGAGATATTACCCTAGTTTAGCCATTGCGACCGCAGAAACCGCCGAATTGGCACTAAGAGACGCTATCGCCGCCGGGCAGGTACAGACCTTGCAGGAAGCTGTGGAGGAACTGCGCCACATCCGGGACGAGATCAAGGCCACCGTGAACGGCAAGGAGGTGGAACAGGATGGATAACACTACACGCTTTCGGAGCTATCCGCAAATGGCCACCGTCAAGAAAACTGCTGAGGTCTTTGGAGTGTCAGCCAGCTACATACGTCGGCTGTGCAGGGCTGGAAAGATTTCGTTTGTCAACACTGGTCATGTTTGGCTGGTCAACTTGGACAGCTTGGCCCGGTATTTTGAGGCAGGCGACCCCGGCCCGGCGGGGCTGGAAGAGACAGTGGGCGGTATCCGCCGGGTAGCTCGGTGAGGTTGGTGATGCCGCTTGAAAGACGATAAGCACAAGAGCGTTATTCTTTACGCCGAGTGGAAAAAGCCCCTGCAAAACCTCAGTTTAGAGCAGAAAGGCCGGATTTTAGACGCTCTTCTTGATTTTCCAGATGGGATAATTCCAACTTTTGATGACCCTGTTCTGCAAATAGCGTGGTCGTTCATGGAGGGAGGGCTGCAGGAAAATGCCCGAAAATGGGAAGCCACCCGGAAAAAACGAAGCGATGCCGGTAAGAAAGGCAACGAAAGCCGCTGGCATTCCAGCAAAGTCGATTCTACTTGTCGCAAAAATCGCATTTGCGATACTTGCGATGATTCTATCGCAAACATCGCTGTTTCTGGTTCTGTTTCTGTTTCTGTTTCTGCTGAAGAAGAAAGTAAAGAAGAAACCGCCGCTGATTCTCGCACAGATTCAGGCCTTGCCGAAATCGTGCAGCGCTATGAAAAGACTTTGGGAACGTTCCCGCGCTCTGCCCTGGACAAGCTCAAAAAGTGGCAGGATGTCTATTCAACCGAGTTGATTTGCAAGGCTTTTGACGAAGCCGCAGAGAACAACGTGCGCAAGTGGCGGTACGTTGACGGCGTTCTGAAAGGCTGGCAGGCCGATGGAGTGCGGACACTGGGAGATGTTGAAACTCGGCGGGAAGCCCGGAAAAAGTCCAAAGACCCCGCCGAGGATGATTGGAAGAAAGAGAAGGTGTTGCGATGAATACACAAAAAGTTTTGCTTGGAACGGTGCTCGTACAGCCGGAATTTGCACCATACGTTCTGCCTGTGTTGGATATTTCCGACTTTGAACCAGATATGCAGCCCGTCTTTGCTGCTCTGCAAGGCTTCTGGACGTCCACGGGCATACTGGACACTGTGCAGATTTGCACACGTTATCCGGCCCAGAAAGCCGCTGTTATGGGCTGCGTCGATGAGTATTCCGCCGAATGCGTCCGCCCGACTCGCTCAAACGTGGAAGCATGGGTGCGACTCGTGCAGGAACAGGCTGCACTGACTCGCTTCCAGTCCTATGCTCTGCAATCCGCCAACGCTGCCTATGATGATTTGCCCGAACTATACAGCCAGATGGGTGAGGCTTTGACTCTAGGCCAGAACAGTGACGATTTCCAGAGCATCGGTGAATTGACAGAAGAGTACATCCGCAACAAAGATAAGGCTCCACGGTACATTCCCACCGGGGTTTCCGTGCTGGACCGTAACTTGAATCTATCACCCGGCAATCTGTTTATTCTTGGTGGCCGTCCGAGCTCTGGTAAAACAGCGCTGTCTTTGCAAATGGCTTGCGAGATGGCCCGGCGGGGCTTCCGCGTGTGCTATTTCAGCTTAGAGACATCCCCGGCCACGCTGACAACGCGCATCATTGCCAACCGTCTGGCGGTTCCTCTGGCGGACGTAAAAGCAAAGACCGTGCCGCAAGCAGAGCTTGACCGCCTTGCAGAACTGCACAAGCTGCCGCTGTTCATCCGCTCTGCCTCTGGCCGGGGCGTGGGATGGGTGAAGGCACAGGCCCAGAGGATGAAAGCACAGGTTGTTTTTATCGACTATCTGCAACTGCTGGCAGACGGCAAGACCAAAGATCGTTATCAGGCCATCACAGGAATTTCCATTGCCCTGCATGAGCTGGCACAGACCACCGGCATCCTTGTGGTTGCCTTGGCCCAGCTGAACCGCAACGCTGACCGCATTGTTCCATCTACTGCCGATCTGAAAGAGTCCGGCCAGTTGGAACAGGACGCAGACGCGGTTTTGCTTCTGGTCGAAAAGGTTGTCACCAATGACGACGGGGAGTCTTTCCAAGCCAGCCTTGCCAAAAACAAGGAAGGTCTGACCGGTACAATTCCCATCTGGTTTGACAAAGAGCGGCAACGCTTTTTAGAAATCGACGCTAGGAGGTGAAAACGTATGAAAGAGATTGACCCCAACAAGCCCATCAAGCGCACTACACGGATGTATGAAGCATCGCCGGAAGAATATGCAGCCTGCATCCGTCAGGCACTGAGGAATGACAGTATTCCGGTATTCATCCTGTATACGGTCTATCATCTGCTGCATGATTATATGCCGCACTGAAAAGTGTCCACTGTGGACACCTGAACAAAGCAGCCCGGCGGGGCAATCGAATAATAACGCTGCATAAGCGTGCAGCACAACAAATGGAGGATAATACAATGGACGACCATGGTGCTTTTCGTGTGATTTCTGATATCGAGCTTGAGCTTTGTACCCTCAAGGATATCTCGCAGCTAGTCAATGCAGTGCGCATTGCAATGGAAAAAGGCGACGACGAGCCGGACAGCCTTATTCCTGCACTTTTCGCAATCCACAGATATATTGACATTTTTGCTGATCAACTGAGCGCTGAGTGCAGAACATACTTCGAAGCAGTGCGGACCGCTAAGGCTGAAAAGAAAATGAACAGCAATATGACCGATGAAGAGTTTATGAAAGCGTTGCTGGAACACCCTGAACTTATCCCACAGGTAATGCAGATTCTGACGCAGGGAAAGCAGGAAGTGCACCCGGCGGGCTGATGAAAAAGCCCAGTACCCCCGGCCCCAAAAAATAACGGCTTCGCTCGTTGGCCTTACTCGTGGTGTCCCCTGACAATCCCGCTAGCCTCGTGCGCCTGTGCACGCGCGTGAATGTCCGTCATTCTGCACAATACATCACGACCCCCGCCCGGCACTCACAATGTCGCGCGGGGGCTTGTTGCTGCCCACTCATTTTTATCATGATAAAATTTCATCAAACGTCCTGCTTGGCAGATTTTCGCGCTATCTATCCATATTCCGCCGGGAAAACCTGATGCAAGCCACGGCACCCCGCGACACAGGACGGCACCCCGTGGCACCAGATGCAAAGAGATTCCACGTTATTCCAAATGGGCGTAGGGATTCCCGCTCATCAATGCTGCATCCCGCTGCACCGCTGTTCACGTTCGCCCCTCTTGAAATATAGCCCCCTCCATGGTTTAATGCAGGCACACAGAGAGCGACACACATCGACCAGAAGGAAAAGAGGTGCATTGCTTGAATAATACGATCCGCTATCCGAACATGGGAACCGTTAAGAAAGCCGCTGAAATCTATGGATTGTCACCGTCCTATATCCGGCGGCTTTGCAAGACCGGAAAAATCCGGTATGTGAATGCCGGGCGCGGCTGGCTTGTGAATCTGGACAGTCTGGCCCGGTACTTTGAGCAGGGCGACCCGCCCCCGACAGAGCAAAGCCAGACCGCCCACGGCGTCCGGCAGATCGGATGATGAACACACCCGGGAGCACACCGAGAACGTACACCTCGCCCGGCGGCGAGGTGTAACACACTAGACTTTCACGGAAAGTCGTGTGCTTTTGCAGAGGGCCTAGTGCTTGCAAGCAGGGCAGACGTATATACAATACGCTGCTCTTGCAAGCAATGGCCCTGTACATACACGGCCCCTTGCGTTGCAAGAACTTGTTGGGAAGAATCCCAAACCCACATAGCCGCCACGCTCTGGCGGCGCCGCAGCACCGGCAGGAGAACACCCAGCACCGCACACACGCCCACGATCAGACCGCCCGGCGGCATCCCGGACACACGCAGCACACACCCACACGGCTCAGATCAGACACCCAGCCGCCCACGCTGGAAGCTGTGCAACGCCCGCAGCCTCACACGATCAGTCCCCAGACAGCACGAAAGCCCGCCCGACTATCAAGCCGGACAGGCTTTTTCTTTTGCATGATGGAACCGGACACCGCCCGGCGGCAGCGATCAGGCAAGATGCAACTGCTCTTTCAAAGCCTGTTGCAGCACCCGGGAGAAGTTGACCCCCTGCGCCATTGCGGCATCATTCAGCCACGCCGGAATAGAAAGGGTTTTCTTGACAGACTTTTCAAAATGCTTTTTGGCATATTCTGCCACATCTACAGAAACCACATTCACGATTGCTTCACCTACCGGCATATCCGGGTCAAGCTCTTTGGAAACGGCCACCGGGTCAACATCCGCCAGCTTAGACGGTGCAGGGATTGCATCCCCATCCCGCTGTGCGGTATACAGATAGCTTGCAAGGCATTCCACAGCCATTTGCATAGCATCCTCAAAGCTATCACCCTGCGTTGCAAGATAATTCAAATCCGGGAAGATCACCGAATAGCCGTCATTCTCTTTGTAGAAACAGGCTGGATACATAGACAACATACTCATGCCCCCTAACGTGTTTGGAGAAAGGGCAAGGGCTTATTTAAGCCCCGCCTGTCTCCGAATAGATAACTCCGTTCGTCTGTCAAGCTCTTTACCTTTGTGGAAAGGGATAGTAACCTTGCCTTCTTTGGTCGGGTGAACATACTGCCTGTGTGAGCCGTTTTGCTCTTTGAACACCCAGCCATCCGCAAGGATTATCTTTTCCATCTCGCGCGGTTTTAATGGCATAGCCGTCAACTCCTTACAGGTATAGTATACTATTTTATACGTAATATGTCAATACGTAATCAAAACATTTCATCCTATCACCGTTGTTTCACAGTGGCATCCATACCCAATAGTGCACAGCCAGACCGGTACGCGCTACACTCGTCCTTGTGGTGGGAAAGCCCCCGGCGGACACCATCCGGCACGCGCAGCAGCCACACCCAGACTGCCCGCAAATCTCGCAGCCTGAACCGCCCCGCCCACGCCGCCGGGCATCCGGCACAAGGCGCTCTTTAAGGCATTTTTTGAGCAATAAGGCACAAACAAGGCACATTCTGATGGGTTTGCAATGCATATAAAAGCAAAAATCCCACGATACACGCCGTTGTTTTAACGGTATATCGCAGGATTTTTCTTGGAGCTAGTGACAGGAGTTGAACCTGCAACCCACTGATTACAAATCAGTTGCGCTGCCATTGCGCCACACTAGCGAATACTACCAGAATAGTATACCACCAGCGGGCGGGTTTGGCAAGGCTGATTTTTTGATTTCCGGGTTTGTTTGCGGGCCGGTGTTGCCGCCGCAGACAAACGGTCTGCTCACTGCGCCGCAAGGGCCTGCTGGATCTTGGCAAAGTCCTCCAGCGTCAGGGCTTCGGGGCGGATGCGGGCATCGAACCCGGCCGCTTCAATGGCGGCGATGACCGACTCCTTGGAGCGGCCGAGGCCGCTGGCGATGGCGTTGGCGGCGGTCTTGCGGCGCTGCCCGAAGGCTGCGCGGATGAGGGCAAAGTAGCCGTCCTCATCTTCCACCTGCACTGCGGGGGTGGGACGGATGTCCATCCGGACCACGGCGCTGGTCACCTTGGGGGCCGGGTAGAAGCTGCCCGGTGCGGCGGTGAACATCATCTTCGACTTTGCGTAGTAGCTCACCGCGCAGCTGATGGCGCTGGAAGCGCGGGTGCCGGGGGCCGCGGCCAGACGGTCGGCGGCCTCTTTCTGGACCATGACGGTCAGGCTCTCCACGGGCAGGCGGTCGCCCAGCAGCTTCATGACGATGGGGCTGGTAATGTAATAGGGCAGGTTGGCGCAGACGGCCACCGGCATTCCGGGGAACTCCTCCTCGATGAGGGCGCGGAGGTCCACCTTGAGCACATCGTTCATGACCAGCTTGAAGTTGTCCACACCGGCCATCGTCTCCTCCAGCAGGGGCGGCAGGCGCTCGTCCACCTCAATGGAGACGACCTTTGCGGCGCGTCGGGCCAGCTCGCGGGTCAGCACACCGATGCCGGGGCCGATCTCGATGACGCCATAGCGCCGATCCACGCCGCTGGCATCCACGATCTTGAGGGGCAGACCGGGGTTGATGATAAAGTTCTGGCCAAAGCCCTTGGATAGGGCAAAATCATATTTCTCGCACAGGGCGCGGACGTAAGACAGGTCGGTCAGCTCCGGCATAAGTTTCCATCCTTTCTTCGGGCAAAAAGGCCTCCGGCAGGAGCGCCGGGGGCCTTTGCTGTATCTGGTTTCGTTTATTCTGCGGTGGAAGAGGCCGTTTCCTCGCTGGAAGCGGCACTTTCGGCAGCGGTCTCACTGGACGCAGCGGCCTCCGAAGAAGCTGCCTCGACAGCCGCACTGTCGGCTGCGGTGCTGTCGGAGGCAGCTTCGCTGGAAGCCGCCTCGTTGACACCGCTGACGGTGGTGGTGCCGCTCATCTGCTGCGCCGTGCTGACGGCACGTTGGATCTGCGGGTCGTTCTCAACGGTGTAATCGTAATACGCGGTCTGCTCATCCGCCGTCAGCGGGCGGTCCACATCCACGCTCAGGCCGGTGCCGTCGAAGCAGCTGCCGTCGCCGCAGATGAGCTTTGCCACGGTGATGACCACGGCACTGCCATCGGAAAGGCGCTGAGGGCTGCTCTGAATGGTACCCTTGCCCATCGTGGTGGTGCCCACCAGGCGGGCACCGTTCAGGGTGCGCAGACTACTGGCGAACAGCTCGGCCGCGCTGGCGGTGTTGCCATTGACCAGGCAGACCATGGGCAGGCTGACATACGAGTCGCCGGTGCTGCTGCCCAGCACGGTGCGGGTGCCGTTCTGATCCTCGGCATAGGCCAGCGTCCCTTCCGGGGCCACGAGGTCGATGCAGCTGAGGGCATCGTCCAGCAGGCCGCCGCCGTTGTCGCGGAGGTCGAAGACCAGGCTCAGGGCATTGTTGGCGCTCAGGCTGCGGATGGCGTAGTCCAGCTCACTGGGGGTAGAGGCATCGAACTGACGGATCTTGATATAACCCACATTGCCCTGCAGCATCTGGAAATCCACCGTTGTGGTCGAGTAGCCGGAATGGGTCAGGTCTACGGTGTGCTCGGTCGCCTCGCTGTCCAGCCAGGTCACATTGACGCTCGTGCCGGACTCGCCGCGCAGGCGGGTCTGGATGGCATCCACACCGCTCAGGCTCTTGACATCGGTGCCGTCCACGGCGGTGATGTAGCAGCCCACCGTGATGCCGGCTTCCTTGGCCGGGGATTCGTCGTAGACCTTGGTCACCTTGGCGTAGCCGGACTGGTCCACGGCCAGTTCCACGCCGATGCCCAGCAGGGTGCCGTTCTGGGCGTTCATCAGGTCCGTGTATGCGGAGGCCGTATAATACCGGGCGTATTTATCGCCGGTGCCCAGCAGATAGCCTGCGGTCAGGCGGTCGTACAGGGTGGTCTCGTCGATCTGGTAATAATCGTTGCTGCGGACGTAGCGGTCCACCTCGGCGATCTTATTGTACATGCTCTCCTTTTCCTTCACGCTGGAAACGGTGCTGTCGAACAGGCGCATCGCCACCAGCATCGTGATGGAAAAGGTCACCGTCATGGCAAGGATCACGATGCTGACCGCCATGCCAACAGAGATTTTGCGATTCATTGTGTGGTTTCCTCCTCGGTCAGACCAGCAGCATCACGACCACGCTGCCCAGCAGAGAGAGGGTGAACACCCCTGCCAGGATCAGGCAGCCCCAGCGCAGGATGCGCTTGCGTTTTTCTTCGTTCATAGGACCGAACGGCCTCCTTTGATACCATCAGGAATTATCTCATGGGAATATAACTTCTAGGATTCACGGCATTGGCCTTGGAACCGCCCTTCCAGACTTCGAGGTGGAGGTGGTTACCGGTGGAGTTGCCGGTGCTGCCCACATAGCCGATGATCTCGCCCTGCTTGACATATTTGCCCGCAGAGGTCGCCACCGAGCGCATGTGGCCGTACAGTGTGCTGTACTGGTTGCCATCCGACATCTTGCCGTGGTAGATGATGACATAGTTGCCGTAGCCGCCGCTGGACCAGCCCGCCACCTGCACATAGCCGCTGGCTGCGGCATAGATGGGCGTTCCGGCAGGGGCCGCAAAGTCGGTGCCGGCGTGGAGCTTGTTCACGCCCGTCACCGGGTTCTTGCGCCAGCCGTACTCGCTGGAGATGCGGGTATAGCTCTTGAGCGGGCAGATGAAGCCGGTGAAGCTCAGCTGCGGCCGCCTGCGCGATGAGCTTCTGGATCTCCTTCTTGACCGCCTCATAGTTCATCTCATCCGACTCGATGGCCGCCTGCGCATCCTTCTGGGCCTGCTGAGCCTCGGCTGCGCTCATCTTGGCGGCAGCGACGCTGGAGTTCAGCTCCTTCTGCTTTGCGCTCATCTGGTTGTTCTGTGCATCCAGATCTGCCTTTTTGCTCTGCAGGTCTGCCTTCTGCGTCTTCAGCTCGGATCTCTGCTCTTCGAGCTGGAGCTTGTCGTTTTCCAGCGCTTCCTTCGCGTTGCGCATATTGGTCAGGATCTCGGTATCCTTGACCGAGATGTCCTGCAATGCTTCATTGAAGGTCAACAGCTCATACAGGTTGGTGACCGAGGAGAGCATCGCCACGCTGCCGCCCTCCCGCAGCTCCTGCATGGCGGCCATGTGGCCCTTGAAGGCACTCCACTGGGCGTCGATCTCGCCCTGCTTGGCGGCGATTTCCTCCTGCTTGGCGGCGATCTCCTCTTCCTTGGCGGCGATCTCCTGCTCCTTGAGGCCGATGCTGTTCTGCACCTGAGCGATCTGCGTTTTGAGCACACTGATCTGCCCCTGGACCACCGTGACCTTTTCCTTCAGTTCGGATTCCAGAGCCTTGGCGGCCTGTTCTTTCTTTTTGGCGTCGGACAGCTCTTTTTTGTGCTGCTCGATGGATTGGCTCAGCTTGTTCAGCTTGTTCTGCAGGCTGGACATGCTGGTCGCCGCCGCGGCCGGGTAAACCGAAACGGTCAGCAGCAGGCAGACCATGGCCAGAAACAGGCTGGCCGCCCGCATCGCGCGGCCGGGGTAGCGGCTGGGTCTTGCGTGGGCGGGGCGGTGATACAGCCGAAACCCGGCCGAATGTTTTGCTTTCATCGCGGTCTCCCCCTTCGCTTACACATTCAGGTGCTTGCGGATGGAGAACATGCTGCCCAGACCGCCGATGAGCGCACCCGCCGCCAGACTGTAGAGCAGGATCGTCTGCCAGACGTTCTCCACCGGAACGAGGGCCGCACCCATGAGCATTTCCCACAGGCCGCCGAAAGTGCCGGATACCTGCACGATGTAGTAGTAGCCGCCGATACTCGCCGCCGAGGTGATCGCGCCGGAGATAAGGCCCATGGTCAGGCCCTCGATGAAGAAGGGCAGCGTGACCATGGCGTTGGTCGCGCCCACATACTTCATGATCTCGATTTCCCGCCGCCGGGCGAAGACGCTCAGGCGGATGGTGCTTCCCACCGTGATGATGCTGACCGCCATCAGGACGAGGATGATGATCTGCCCGCCCTTGGTCACGGCCCGCTGGATCTCCACGAAGGTGTGCGTCATCTCCACCGGCGCCGAGACGCTGTACACGCCGGGGATGGTCTGGAAGGTCTGGCTGATGGAAGCCATCTGGCTGAGGTCGCTCAGCGAGACCCGATAGTTGGCTTTGAAGGGGTTGTCGTTTTCAAATTCGTCCAGCAGGGAGGCATAATCCGACAGGAAACCTTTGTAGGCATTCAGGGTGTCCTGCTTGGACATGAACTGCACCCCGCTGACGCCGGGGGTGGAGGCGATGCGCTCGCCCACAGCGGCGGTTGCGGCATCGTCGGCCTCCGGGTCCACGAAAACGACCATCTCGTTCTGCTGGCCCAGATAGTTGACCATGCTGTCCACATTGACCTCGGCCAGGTTTGCAAAGGTGTTCAGCGTCATGCAGACGCTCAGAGAGGCGATGCAGGCAATGGTCATGGCCCAGTGCTTGCCCAGGTTGCGCACACCGCGCCGGGTCAGGAATGCAAAGGTGGAAGGTTTCATACCAGTGCCTCCTTTCCGGTCTCCAGTGTGATCTCGCCGGTCTTCTCCAGGCTGTCCAGCGGCAGCGCCAGATCCGGCTCTGCCTCCCGGTCGGCCGGGTCACGACCCGCCGGTGGAAGCGGTGGACCAGCTCGTGTTCGTGGGTGACGACCAGCACGGTGATGCCCATGCCGCTCACCCGCTCCAGAAGTTCCATCATCTCAAGGCTCAGTTCGGGGTCGATGTTGCCGGTGGGCTCGTCCGCGATGACGAGCTTGGGCGCATGCGCCAGTGCGCGGGCCACGGCCACGCGCTGCTGCTCGCCGCCGGAGAGGAACTCCGGGTAGACATTGGCCTTGTCTTCCAGATGGACCAGCTCCAGCATGTAAGGCACACGCTCCTTGATCTGTCTGCGGCCGATGTTGGTCACGTGCATGGCGAACGCGATGTTCTCATAGACCGTCATGGTGGGGATGAGGCGGAAGTCCTGGAAGATGATGCCCATCTGACGGCGCAGATAGGGGATCTTGTGGCGGCGGATCTTCGCAACATCCTTGCCGTTCACCAGGACACGGCCCTGGCTGGCCTTCTCTTCCCGGAGGATGAGCTTGAGCAGGGTGGATTTGCCTGCGCCGGAGTGGCCCAGCAGGAAGACGAACTCGCCGTCGTCCACATGGAAGTTGATGTCCTCCAGCGCGGGCTTCGTGCCCTTTTTATATTGCTTGGAAACATGTTCAAAATCGATCATCAGTTTAGTTGCTCCTGACGTAGTTATTTGGTCAGTACCCAAAAAGAACCGGCCAGCATCGGTTGCGAGCGGCCGGTTCCAGCGCCGGCGGCTTTGTGCCGCACAGCAAACATCAATATTTGGCCGGGTTGTTGGACAGGTACTTCTTGACCATCAATGCTACCTTGAAGACGATAGCGTCGTCGAACTCACGCAGGTCCAGGCCGGTCAGCTTTTTGATCTTTTCCAGACGATACACCAGCGTATTGCGGTGGACGAACAGGCCGCGGCTGGTCTCAGAGACGTTCAGGTTGTTCTCGAAGAAGCGCTGGATGGTGAACAGCGTCTCCTGATCCAGGCTCTCGATGCTGCCCTGCTTGAACACCTCGCGCAGGAACATCTCGCACACGGTGGTGGGCAGCTGGTAGATCAGGCGGGCGATGCCGAGGTTGTCGTAGCGGATGATCTGCTTCTCGGTATCGAAGACCTTGCTCACCTCCATGGCGATCTGGGCTTCCTTAAAGGAGGTAGCCAGATCCTTCACATTGGAGATGGGGGTGCCGATGCCCACGACCGCCTTGATGTAGTGCTCGCCGGACAGGGTATCCACGATGCTGGCCGCCAGCTTTTCCATATCGGTGCGGTCGATGCCCTTGCGGATCTCCTTGACCAGAACGGTGTCGGTCTCGCTGATGTTGAAGACGAAGTCCTTCTGCTTATCGGGGAACAGGCTGCTGACGACATCGTAAGCGGAGATATCGCCGCCGCTGGTCACGCGCACGATGAACACGACGCGGGAAACGTCGGTGGCAAAGTGCAGCTCTCTGGCCTTGGCGTAGATATCGCCGGGCAGGATGTTGTCCAGCACCACATTCTTGATGAAGTTGGACTTGTCGAACTTTTCATCGTGATACTGCTTGATGCTCTGCAGGCTGATGGACAGCACCGCCGCGAACTGACCGGCGGTCTCGTCCGCGCCCTCCACGAAGACAGCGTAGTCGTTGTGCTTGGCGCTGGAGAACTGCTGATAGGTGTAGCCATCCCGCACAAAACGGTCGCCCGCTGTCAGGCGCTCCGCCATAAAGCCTTCGCGCACTTCTCCGATCAGGTTCAGCTCCGAGCAGGAGATCACTGCACCGGTCTCATCCACCACGCCGACCACACGGTCGATTGCGTCTTTCATCTGGTAGATCACGCTCTGGAATACTCTATTGGCCATAAATGGATACCCCTTTTCCTCTTTTGTGCAAGCCGCAGGGGCGAGATTGTGATTTTTAACAATTTCGCCGCTTTACATTATCTATTTTACACAAAAGAATTTACTTTTGCAACATATTTCACCAAAAAATTTTTATTTTTCTTGTTGAAATTATCTTTCAGGGGTCTGACACGGCCTAAAAAGCGCCTTTTTGCGTGGTTCTTATCTGTATTTTACCGGGAAATTGTGATGTTTTTTTGAAAATGGGGTGAAAAGCCGACCCCTTCAGCCGGTAATTTCTGCCACTTCAGCGTCCGAAAGCTCCCGCCACTGCCCCGGCGCAAGGGCCGCATCCAGCGCAAGGCCGCCGATGGCGTCCCGGTGCAGGGCGTTGACCCCCGCGCCGTAAACGCCGAACATCCGCTTGATCTGGTGGTAGACCCCCTGTTTGAGCAGCA
>OCQB01001943.1_pt1 | contig 14999 bp, 16 predicted proteins | sample 1538631 | NCBI WGS metagenome assembly OCQB01 (sample SAMN04571713, study PRJEB22368) | human gut metagenome | biome: human gut; material: stool | host: Homo sapiens | place: Luxembourg | collected 2012-10-19
CGACCAAACGCCTCCACAACTCCGAGTCGTCCTGGACGTGCAAGCGCATTCATAATATTTCGAAATGCATGCTGCAATACATGCGTTTCTGCGTTGTTGTCAATCATAGTTACGCTTCCATGGTCGAAAAGTCTACTTGTGTCTTTAAGAGCGCTTCATTGCGCTTACGCTTTTGAGCCTTAATATGCTCGTCGGATTCGGCTAAAAGCGCGTTCCAGCCCTTGCTTTCACACTGTTCGGCATCAAGGGTGTATGCGGCATCTACCACGGCCAAATCAAATGCCTTATCGTGGTCTTCGCCCATGACCATGCCGTAACCATACGTGGCACCAATGCGAACCACGCATGATGTCATCAACGCTTCCCCTAAATAAAATTGGGAGCGTTTTGCGCTTTCGCGCACACGAAGCATAACGAGCTCTTCGGTTGGCTCTTTGACTAGAGCAACGTCATGCGTCTGTTTAATCTCACGCGCAATGTGATCAAGGACACTTCGGTCCCCTTCCACTAAAATGCGCGTGCGCTCTTTCCTTTCCATTCCTTTTTCTCTCCTGATTTTTTACTAGTTTTGAACAATGAAGCGCTTACGCAGCTGAGTAGCAATGATTTCGAGAACAACTGCAACTGCCAAGCAGAAGTACACGATTACGCCTACTTCATGAATATTGAGATAGAAACTGCCCGCCAAGAACAGCTGGTAACCAACACCACCTGCACCTGCAACAGCCCCTACTGCAACCGCATTAACAAAGTTGATTTCAAAACGAATGAAGGTCCAAGAAAGCATTTCGGTAATTTTTTCCGGAACTACTGCAGAAAACACCACTTGCCACCAAGAAGCGCCCGATGCACGAAGCGCCTCAATAACACCCGGATCAACTTCTTCAAAGCTTTCGGAATATGCTTTAACCAAATATGCAACGCTATGGAATAAAAGACCCGTTACCGCCGCCTCTGGACCGAGACCAATAGCAACCGTAAAGATAAGTACCCACAAAATGGTTGGTACTGCACGGAAGAATGACATGATGGCTTTAATCACGTTTGAAATTGCCTTATTAGACAAATTCATAGCAGCAAACAAACCAAAGAAGAAGGCAATTACCGCACCAATAAAGGTGGTCAAAGCAGCAAGAGCCAAAGACTCTAATTACATCTTCCATGGTGAAATGATTCACCAGCCAAGGCTGCGTAAGCATGGTAAAGAAGTCTTCGAAAGCAGCAGGAACAGCCTGTGCCATAGGAATTTTGCCGTAATCCATGATGATGAACGTGAAGATAGTTACGGCAACCAATACACCTAAGGTAATCCACAATACCGTGTTTGATTTATTCGCAAGGCGGGTTTTAATACGGCCACCATGGCTGCGCTTAATGCCCAACGCCGTGTCATCAAGCTGTTTCGCATCAGCAATACGCTGCGCGCAAGCTTCCGCACTAATGGACGGACTCATATGATCTGCCTCCTGACGTAGTTAGAAGTTGCTTCGCAAGCAATTACAACAACGATGATGAAAAGAAGAATGATTGCGGTAACTCCGTAGTCGAAGCTCTTGTAGTACACATTGAATACAAAACCGATACCGGTACCCGTCAAAATACCAACGAGCGTTGCATCTCGAATATTGGTTTCAACCATATAGAGCAACCAGCTAACTACCGAAGTAATAGACAGAGGAATAACTGCCTGTACTACGATTTGTAAATAACTCGCACCAGTTGAACGAAGTGCTTCAATTACGCCAGTGCTAATTTCATCAAGCGTTTCCAAGAAGCAACGAGTTAAATAGCCGAAACTACCTAAGAACAGAACAAGAAAGCCCGTAAATTCACTTTGATTGAAAGAGAAGAGTAAGATAAATGCCCAAGCTACTGCAGGAATGTTACGGAAAACTGAAGCAATAGCACGAACAATAATAGAAGTAGGGCCACCAATGCCTACCGTACGACAACCCAAAACTGCCAAAACGTAGGCAAAAATAGCGCCCACCACACTTGATGCAACTGCAGACAATACCGTCGATAGCAGCGCGCTAAGAATCTGCGGGATTTTCTCTAGCGATTCAACAGTAGGAATAAAGTTTGTAGCCATCCAAACTATTGCTGAAGGGAAATCCAGCACCGCAGCAATGAAGTCGAAATCTACCGCGGCGCCAGACAATGCATTAATAGCAATAAATCCAACAGCAAGAATCACAATAAAAATGCTGCGCTTGCGGAAAAACTTGCGTCCTTCAGCAGAATTAGGAAGAACTACTTTCCCCCCATCAGTGATGTCAGTAGACGTAGGTCCTTCAGCAGCCTTACGATGCAAGAAAGAAAAAGCACTCATAATACTGCCCCCGTAAGGGTTTCTTCCTTCTTTTCGCTATTGTTCGTGGCAAAAGCTGAAGTGGTTTGCTCATCGGAGTCGTTTACTACGATTCCAGGACGATCAGGTGCTTGGTTAACCAATTCGCCTTCTTCAACGCCATCAGCATGTTCACGAACATAAGGCGTGCCATAGATATAAGAAATCACCTTAGCGTCAAGTTCGTCAGGGGTACCATCAAATACCAACTTGCCTTTGCGCAGGCCAATGATGCGGTCAGAAAATTCTACTGCGTAGTCAACCTGATGCAGATTTACCAAACAAGCAATGCCCAATTCGTCGCAAGCCCAGCGCAGTTGCTCCATGACCGTACGAGAAGAACGAGGGTCTAAACTAGCAATAGGTTCGTCGCACAACATAAGCAGAGGATCCTGAACCAATGCACGAGCGATACCTACACGCTGCTTCTGACCACCAGAAAGCTGGTCAGCTCGCTTGTAAGCGAACTCTGCCAAACCAACCTTCGCAAGAATATCGAAAGCTTCCATCTTTTCTTCTTCGGTGTACAAACCAAGAGCACCAGCAAGGCTTGATTTGTATCCCAAGCGACCCTGCAGTACGTTTTCAATTGCGCTCGCACGATAAACCAAGTTGTAGTGCTGGAAAATCATGCTGATGCGGCGGCGTACTCCACGAAGCTGACGCTTAGACATTTTTGTTACATCTTCGCCATTAAAGATGATGCTACCTTCCGTAGGATCAATCAGGCGGTTGATGCAGCGCAAGAATGTTGACTTACCAGCACCAGAGCAGCCGATAACACTTACAAATTCACCGCGACCTACCGTTACACTTACGCTATCGAGGGCTTTAGCTTTGCCGTTGTAGCTTTTAGATAAGTCGTCGATGACCAAAAGGTCTGAATCAGCCATAATTCCTCTCCAAGTAATTCGAACGGAAAACAAAGACCCCGTCAGGCGGCTCCTACCTGACGGGATCTAAAATCACCTTGTATTAATTAGCCAAGGTTGCGGATTGGGTCATACCAAGCATCCTCTACAGGGGTAAAGCAGGTCTTGTCAGATTCCTTCTCTACCAAACCAGCAGCATTTTCATCTTCGCCGTCATAGAAGATTGCGCTGTTTGCAGCGTCCTCGGAGCACATTGCTTCGGTTACTGCGTTCATTTCATCCTCGGTCAAGGTTTCAGTGTTGTAGCAGAATGGAGCATTGAGAACTGGAGTGATACCGATGATGGTGAACTGTTCACCACGTACGGTGTCGAATGGAGCCTCAGCGTCATCCTTTACCTGATATACAGCAGTGTTAGGTTCGCCAGATACAAGATCGAAGTACATATCAACGTCAATGTCGTCGAATGCTGCAACTTCAGCGTTGCCGGAAAGCAGGTTTACTGCAGAGCCCTGGTGAGAGTCACCAAACATTACAGAGCTGAAGAACTTGCCATCTTCAAGAAGCTCGTCAGAAGACTCAAGACCAAACGTCTCAACGATCAAGCTAGAAGGAATTGCAAAACCAGAAGTGGAGGTTGCAGAAACGAAGGAGAAGCTCTTACCTTCAATATTGTTGATGCTGTAAGAGTCGCCATCCTTGTACTGATCAGCGTTTTCGGTCTTTACATTAATGCGGCTGTAGTAACAAGCTTCGTCAAGTCCACCGTTTGCATCACTTGCGGTGAAAGCACACTGAACTTTGTCGTTCTTTTCGTTAGCCTGTACATAGCCCTCTGCACCGAGGTAACCCATCTGAGCCTGACCAGAAACGAGAGCCTCGATTGCTACGTTGTAGTCAGTGGTGGTCATAATCTCAACGTCACGACCGGTTGCATTCTTGATGATTTCAGCAACTGCATCACGAGATGCTTCCATGTCTGCAGAAGAATTGTCAGGCAAGAAAACTACCGTGATTGGCTCGCTGTTAGAAGAACCCTCTCCTGAATCAGAGGAACAACCCGTTGCGAGCAACATGGTACCAAGCGCAAGTACTGCAGCCAGAAGAACTGCAAGAGCACGCTTTGCTGTTGATACACCTTCCATTTGTTTGTACTCTTCCTTTCTTTGTTTTCTCTCTGTCAAAAAAAGACAGGTGGCACTATATCGAAGGAAAAATACAAAAGAAATGCTTTGAACGTGGTTCTAAAACAGGTTTAAGAAAACCAGTTCAAACTTGAAATCACGGTAACGATTGTTAGAAGAAATGAGAAATTTCAGTTTACATTTAACGTAGTTCAAAGAAGTCTTTAAGAAATTTCTAAAGAAGTTACTCTTGCATTTAACCGGAGAAGTGACATGAAAGTTCGAGCAGAAAAGGAACTTTACGACACTTTTCAGGACGCGATCATTGGTGTTTTTCAGATTGGCACTTTTTGCATGAAAACAACCGTTATGTACGGAACATAGCCCTCCGCATCCTCATTTTTTGTGTTTACTCAAAATATGAGGAAGATTACTTATGTTTAATTACTTAAATTAAACAGTTGGTTACATGTCTCAATTTCGAGTCGTACATAACAGGATATTTCATGCAAAAACCTACAAAAACCGCCCATACAAAGCAGGGTCGCTTCAATATATTTGCGATTTCTTAATAAAGGAGCACGTTTCTATCGTGCGCATTATCCTCAAAGGCAACCGTGCCAGCAGCAAACGCCTAACGACCAGTTTCTTTCGTGCTAGCGAACGCGCAATTCCCAAAAGGCAACCGCACTCGCAGCAGCAACGTTGAGCGAATCCACCCCATGTGCCATAGGGATTTTCACCGTATAGTCACATGCCGCTATAGTATGATCAGAAAGGCCGTCCCCTTCGGTACCCAACACAACAGCAAGTTTTTCGCATTCTTTGAGCTGCGGATCATCTAGGCTAATGGAATTGTCGTTTAGAGCCAATGCAGCTGATTTAAACCCTAAGTCGCGAAGTATTTGCAAACCCTGAGTAGGCCATACATCGCTTTGGAGAGCATCATCGGTAGGACCATGAATAGCGCTTTTATCACAGTCAGCACTTTCGATGCCAATATTCATACCAATACGAGTCCAGGGTACTTGAAAGACCGTTCCCATAGACACACGCACTGCTCTGCGATACAGCGGGTCGCAGCATGTTGGCGTAACTAAAATGGCATCTATTCCAAGCGCCGCCGCACTGCGAAATGCCGCACCTACATTAGTGTGGTTAGTTATATCTTCCAGGATTGCAATGCGTCGTGCCTTAGTAGTTTCCAAAAGCTCACAAACCGAAGGCAAAGGTTTGCGACGCATAGCACACAAAACCCCACGTGTTAATTCATACCCTGCAAGTTTTTCGATTTCTGAAGCAGGAGCAACAAATACAGGCAGGTTTTCTGAAGTGTCTGAATTATCGGCTGCGCGTCCTGTAGCCTGCGCTTCGTGACCCTCCTCCCAGTTCCGCTGATCGCAAAAGCGACCCCGAGCCACTTGAGCGCGCTCAATAAGGCCCCACATAGCATCAAGTTTGTGTTCGGGAATCAGAAGAGAGAGCGGTTCATATCCTGCAGTCAAAGCGCGATCGATTACCTTATCGGATTCCGCAATAAAAATACCTTTTTCAGGTTCAAGCTTATTGCGCAGCTGAACTTCAGTAAGACGGGCGTATACATCCAGTCGTTCGTCATCCAAAGAAGCAATTTTCTCTATCACGCTAACACCGCTTTCAAATCTTGGCGCTTGCGCCACCTCCATAAGCACAATTTATTCCGGCATTTAGTTTAATTAGAAAAGCACCTTAATGTCTTATCAAAAAAACAAAGAAACAAACTTCCACGTGACAGACTCCACACCCGAAAAGAAAAACTACACCACCAAAAGCGCAATTAAAGGCAACGTTACAACGGAAAGCACCGTAGTCAAAAACGTCACTCGTGCAACCGTGCGTGTATCACCCGAATAAGCCAGTGAAAGCATGGTGCCGTTCGATGCTACAGGCATTCCTGCCAAAAGAACCAGAATTGCAAGAATAAAAGCGTCGTGAATAAACAAACCAAAAACGAAAAAGACAACTAAGGGCACCACAACTAGACGAATAGCAGTTGTAACATAACTCCACCCATCAGTAAAAATATCATGCAGAGGCATCTTAGCGATAGATGATCCTACTACCAGCATTGCAGCGGGAACCGTCATACCACCTAATAAATCACATGCTTGTTGAATAGGACTACCAGGCGCATTGATTTCAAAAATTGCCAACACCGCTGCACAACTTGAAGCGATAACCGCAGGTTTTAACAACGCATGGCCTACCGCACTTAATTGCTTGCGCCAACCGCGGCGTTCATCGTCGGAGTTGCTTTCGCCTGAGATAAGCATGACTCCAGCAGAGAAAATAACAATGTTGAAAATGATGTTATAGATTGCCGCATATAAAACTGCACTTGGATCTAGAACAGATGCTAAAACCGCATAGCCAATAAATCCCGTATTGCCAAATACCATCATGAATTCGTGCGCACCACGCGTTACTTTCGGCATTTTTCGATATACCAAACGACCGATGATTAGGCTAAGTGTAATAATGATTAAAAAGTACAACGCAGCATATAAAAGTGTAAACGCAATATCGTGTGCGCTGGGAAGATTGGTACTAGAAAGAACCGAATTCAGAATAAGCGCAGGCAAAGTAATATTAAACACCAGCTGCGAAAGCATAGTATCGAACGTGTCGTTCATTAAGTTCTTTTTACGAGCAATAAAACCGCATACCACAATAACCGCCAAAATAAACATCTGAATAGCGGTATGTTGAAATACTTCCACGTTCGCCAGAAAGCTCCCTTACTTGTTTACGACAGTTTTGCGTAACACGGTAATTCGCGCACCATAATAATTAGGGACAAATTTCACCGCTATCTAAAATACAACATCACAAGCAAGCCTATTTATTTAAATTCCGCATTAGTATATAGCTCAATCGAACAATAATTTTGAAGATGATTTGGTTTTAAGTGGTGCTCATTCTATAAGAGCAGATTATCTTGCGACGCATGATAGGCAGCTGACTAAGTGCCTAAAAATGCATGAGAACTCCCGTTATGTACGAAATAAGACTCCCATTAGAATTGCTCATGCGATAAAAGAAGCATATCTAGCAACGAAAAATGGATGTCTCCAAAAAGTGGCGCCCCTACAGGACGCCACTTAGAACAACCTATTCACAGAAGTGAAAGTTTAGATTTTTGTTAACCGCACAACAACATCGCCAGCTGCGCAAAAAACGAATTATTCGCTCGTCACGAAATTACATCATGCCGCCCATGCCGCCGGCACCAGCGCCTGCGAGTGCGGACAGATCGGGACCTTCCTTAGGAATCTCGTTGATAGTTGCCTCAGTGATGAGGATCAAGGCAGCCACGGATGCAGCAGACTGCAATGCAGTACGGGTTACCTTAACAGGATCGTTAACGCCCATAGCAATCATGTTGCCCTGCTCACCATTTGCGAAGTTAATGCCTTCGCCCTTAGCAAAGCCCTTTACTTTTTCAACGACAACAGAGCCTTCATAACCAGCGTTGGTAGCAATTGCACGCATTGGAGCTTCCAGCGCCTTGCGAATGATTTCAATACCAACCTGCTCGTCAGCGTCAGCTGCTTCCAGATTATCAAGAGCGGTAGTTGCATTGATAAGAGCAACACCACCACCAGCAACGATACCTTCTTCAACAGCAGCACGAGTTGCTTGAAGAGCGTCTTCAATGCGGGATTTGGTTTCCTTCAATTCGGATTCAGTTGCAGCGCCAACCTTCAAAACAGCTACGCCACCGGAAAGCTTGGAAAGACGTTCCTGAAGCTTTTCGCGATCGAAGTCGGAATCAAGACGATCGTATTCAGCACGCATAGAAGCAACACGAGCATCAATTGCTGCAGGATCGCCAGCACCGTCAACGATAACTGTAGTGTCCTTGGAAACCTTTACGGTCTTAGCAGTACCAAGAGCATCAATAGTTACGTCAGCTAAGGTCATGCCGAAGTCCTTAGATACAACCTTACCGCCCGTAACAACTGCGATGTCTTCCAAGATGCGAGCACGACGATCACCAAAGCCAGGAGCCTTAATTGCCACAACATTCAAGGTGCCACGCAACTTGTTCAGAAGCAAGGTGCCCAAAGCTTCGCCTTCAACGTCTTCAGCAACGATGAGCAAAGAACGGCCAGATTTCATGATCTGCTCCAGCAAAGGAACAAGATCCTGAATGGAGGTTACCTTAAGGTCGGTAAGAAGAATGTATGGGTCATTCAAAACTGCTTCCATACGTTCAGAATCAGTTGCCATGTAAGGAGAAATGTAACCGCGGTCATACTGCATACCCTGAACAATGTCGATATCGATACCGAAGGTCTGGCTTTCCTCAACAGAAATAGCGCCGTCCTTGCCAACTTCGTCCATTGCTTCAGCGATCTTTTCGCCGATGGTTGCATCCCCTGCAGAAATGGTACCAACGTTAGCAATCTGATCCTTGGTGGTAATCTCGGTTGCATCTTCCTTAATAGCAGCAACAACTGCGTCAGTTGCCTTTACGATGCCGCGGCGAATACCAAGTGCGTCTGCACCAGCGGTTACGTTGCGAAGACCCTCGCTTACGATAACGTCTGCGAGCAAGGTTGCGGTGGTAGTACCGTCACCAGCAACATCGTTGGTCTTAACTGCAGCTTCACGAACCAGCTGAGCACCCATGTTTTCTACAGGATCTTCCAGTTCAACTTCACGAGCAACCGTTACACCGTCGTTAGTTACCAAAGGAGCACCAAAAGAACGCTCGAGTGCAACATAGCGACCCTTAGGGCCAAGAGTTACCTTAACAGCGTCAGCAAGCTTCTTGACGCCTTCAGCCATGCCAGCGCGGGCATCAGCCTCAAACTTAATTTCCTTTGCCATAAAAACAATTCCTTTCAAAGAAGTGTTACTAAAGTGATTGGGCTAAAGTGATTGGACTTTATTCGGCAAATACTGCGTAGATATCGTCAGCGCGAAGAATCATTACCTTTTCGCCGTCTACGTCAACTTCGGTTCCGCCATACTTACCATAGAGAACGCGGTCGCCCTCTTTAACTGGCATGGGAAGATGATTACCTTCGTTGTTGATCTTGCCTTCACCTACAGCCAGAACAACACCCGTTTGAGGCTTTTCTTTAGAATCAGCCGCGATATACAGACCGCCTGCAGTGGTTTCCTGTGCTTCGTCCTGCTTAACGACGATGCGATCACCAACTGGCTTAAGATTCATAACGTACTTCCTTTCTTAAGTTCTAAATCGCGCAAGAAAAAGCTCGTGCCGAGTTAATCGCAAACTTTTTCTCGCGCGCCTTATTACCAAAGTTTCAACCCAGAAAGACCGCTCTGCTTTGTTTGCGCTAGCTTTGCTCTTGCAAAGCATTACGTGTTTTGCGCCCAAACACTTGTAGCAGTCAATTAGCAGTCAAACTTCTAGTGGCTAGCACTCAAGCCTTATGAGTGCTAACGCCTATACATATTAGCAACTTAATCAAGGAATGCAACCCATCATGAAGAAAATATGAGTGCGTGACACTTAGATTTCCAAGCGAGGTTAAACGACTAATATTTTTATTAAGTTCTTTGCTTTGACCAGGCGTTTTTTGATGATTTTTCTGCTCAATCGTGTCAGGAAGAGCTCATATTGTTCCAAGATTTTTAGATAAGTTTTATAAACTGTTACTTTATATTTTGGCTTCGGTCAGCTGCCGTGTGCATAAGGTGAAGCCACGCAGTTTTTATCCGCAGCCTCTTTGTTGCGCAATTTACAGTGCGCGAATTTGTTCTGCCAGCCAATTCGCCCAAGCATCTACCCCTTCGCCATTTGTTGCTGATATAGGGAAAATAGGTGCCGTAGGATTCAAGTTCTTAATGTGATCGTAGAACAGTTCTTTATCGAAACTGAACACAGGCAACGTATCAATCTTGTTTAAAACAATAGCCTTTGAAGCCTGGAAAACGCCAGGATATTTAAGCGGTTTATCGTCGCCTTCGGGCACACTCAAAATCATAGCCTTCATATTCTCGCCCAAATCAAAGTCGGTCGGGCAAACCAAATTGCCTACATTTTCAACAATGATAAGGTCAAGGTTGTCCAAATCAAGCACGTCAACCGCACGACGAATCATGTCGCTTTCTAAGTGACAAGCTCCACCCGTATTGATCTGTACTGCAGCAATACCTTGCTCTTTGATTTTTTCGGAATCAACTGAAGAAGCAATATCGCCCTCAATAACAGCAATATTAAATTCATCACGCAATGCTTCAATAGTTGCCAAAATAGTTGACGTTTTGCCAGAACCAGGAGATGCCAACAAATCCAGCACAAATACTTTCTTTTCTTTGAACAATTCGCGATTAGACTGAGCAAGCTTGTCGTTCTTATCGAGAATAGGTTGCTTTAAATCGATCTGCATAAGATGCCTCCTGAACACAATGTTCATGTTTTCTTCGGTGTTCGCTTTTTGAAGAACACGCGGGGTAAAACCTATTAGTGTCTATGCCTTGTAGTTAGCAGTGTTACAAATACACAATAACGTATCATTGCCTATGTGTCGGCAGAAGTTTGGTCTTCGTCGGGAATATCTACTTCAATGGAATCAATCCGCAATTCCTTACCCTGCAAGAGCTCCGAAAATGCACTACCACATTCGGGGCAGAGCACATGAAATCTGTCGTGTTCGTATTCAAGACCACATTCAAGGCAAATACTCTTGGGTGGGATCATAGTAATTTCCAATTCCGCACCTTCGCAGTTAGTACCTTCGGAAAGCGCTTCAAAAGCAAATCGAAGAGCATCTTCGATTGCCTCAGTCATTTCTCCAACAGAAAGACTTATCTTCAAAACACGGTCTGCCCCTGCATTACTTGCAGCCTGTTGGACCGATTCCATAACGCCACTCATAATTCCTAATTCATGCACGGCGTTTACCTCTTTCTGGCAGCATTGGCTTTTTCGTCTTCGCTACCCCACAAGTGTTCTTGGAATTTAGTTTTAGCGTATTTCAATTCAGCTTTAGCTTCTTCAGCCTCAAGTTCTTCTTGCTTTCGCGCTTCCTCTTGTCGCTTAATGCGTTTGCGCAAACCAACACGTGCTGCCAACAAACTAACTTCGTAGAGCACAACCATTGCTGCAAACATCAAGCCCATAGTAACTGGCGAAGCATCCGGCGTAACCATTGCAGAGAAAATCAGCAGGCCAACATACATACCACGCCAACTAGCGCGCAGCTTCTTGTAGGGAACAATGCCAAACATCACCAAATAGAACACCACAAGGGGCATTTCAAAACCAATACCGAACCCTAATTCGAACTTGATAATAATGTCCACCCATTGCGATGCTTCAGGCAAAATAGTGGCAAAACCAGTCGCCTGATCAGTTAACCACTGAAAAGCAGGATCCAAAATAATGCAGTAACAAAAAATAGTACCCGCAATGAACAACGATAATGCCGCAATAAATGTCGGAATAAACCATTTGCGCTCTTTTGGCTTCAAAGCAGGCAAGAAAAAGGCAAGGATCTGCCAGAGAGTAATTGGCGCTGTAGCTACAAGAGCCGTCCAAAGCGCTACCGTAATACGTACCGAAAATGCATCAAAAGCACCAAAAACATTAAGCTGCACTTGACCTGATTCATCTACAGGCATGTACTGCGAAACGGGAGCAAGCAAGAACTGCACTACTGTATCGGTTCCTAAATAGAACACCAACGTAGCAACAATAAGACACACAACGATGCGAACCAAACGCATGCGAAGTTCGCCTAAGTGCTCCATTAATGACATACGAGCCGGTCCGATTGGCATGATTACTCACCCCTTTCGGACGAAACAATCTGTGCTGCTTTAGGTGCAGGTTTATTTTGAATTGGCTTAACACCGAAAAGTTCTTCAGGGGTAAGCATTGGCTTTTGCGAAGATTGCGCCGAAGTTTTGGTGCTGGTTACAGAACCATCTTTGCTTTGGGTATTTGTGTCAGTTTCGACGGTTGCCGAAGCCTGAGCGTCAGTCACAATCTGCGCATTTACAGAAGTTCCAGATGTCATCGACTCAGCGTTTGCTGCATGGGCGTTTTTAGCAACCTGCTCTTTCACGGCTCGACGATTGGCCTCAATGATTTCACGCTCTTCTGCCGCTTTGCGCTCTGCTCTTTCTTTATCATAACGTGCTTTACGCTGAGCAAAGCTTTCTTGAGTAGCTGTAGGAGCAGGCTTTGTTTTTGTACCCGAAGAAGAAGTCGAAGTTGCTTTCTTGCCCTGATTGCCATCAATATCTAAAACTTCGCCTTTAATAACTGATTCCATTTCGGCTTGGGCCTGCTTGAATTTGCGCAAAGCAGCACCAAGGGTCTTTGCCATTTCTGGCAACTTATCAGGCCCAAATATCAGAAAGCCAAACAATAAAATTATGAATAGCTCGAATCCGCCGATACCGAACAAGTTACACTTCTTTCTCTCTGTTAACAGCTCTACCTAATAACAACTAGCCTAAAACGAATAGATAAACGCCCTTTAACAGCTAATTACCTAGGCAAACACTGCGACATCGAAATATTAATTTCCTCCCAAGAACATAAGTCCCATAGTAGGAAGCGATAAAGCGAGAATCAAAATGACGCAGACAGCAATGACAAAAATACGCCACAATAACGCCTTACGTGCTGCTTTCTCTTCGGCTCTACGCTGGCGCTCCAAAGCACGCTCTTCGCGTTCTTTGAGTTGCTTTGCTGTCATTTTTTGTTTCTTGTTGGCCATAAACCAAAACTTCTTTCTCGTTGTGGGAAACCTTAACGCAGAATTTCAATTTCTAGCACCGCGAATCGACCAGAGGTTAAGAACGCAAACGTCCGCGAACTTCCAATACGTGAGCAATAACCTTAGTTGCGCCTTCGCTCACATGAAGCCTTCCCGCTTCATACAGAATGTTTCCGTTAACCATGGTCATAACCACATCGCTATTGCTTGCAGATCCCAACAATGCCGTAACTGGGTCTGTTGTTGGAGTTTGATGCGAACCAGACAAATCAATCGCAATGATATCTGCCAGCTTGCCAATTTCAAGCGAACCAATTTTGTCATCAAGACGCAAAACCTTTGCAGCACGAAGCGTTGCCATTTCAAGTAGCGTCTGCGAATTAAGGAATTCGCGGCTTAGTGCACGCTGAATCATAAGCTCAAAGCGCATTTCAGCAAACATATCTAAATAATTTACCGAACCTGGAGCACCCGTACCTATGCCAATACGCAAGCCAGAACGCAAATACTCGCTCACAGGAGCAACACCCATACCAAGCTGAGCATTTAAGCTTGGGCATGTTGCTACTGCAACATCGTAATCACGTAAATGGCGAATATCATCTTCAGAGACGTTTACGCCATAAACGATCATTACATTCTTAGCCTCAAATAAGCCCCAGTTTAAAACATAATTTACCGGCGTTACCGCTGTTGGCAACCAAGGCGGAACCTCCATAAAGCCACGATGGTCAACTGCATTATCAAGACCTGCTGTTGCACCGTCCTTTACAAAACGAAGTTCCTCGTTGCTGCCTGCAAGCTTCATAGCAATGGGCAAGTCATTATGTTCTGAAGCGTACTTAGCCGCGCAGCGATACAACTCAGGATGGCATTCGTACACCGGATCAGGCGCAATACCTAGCATGATTCGGTCTTCATCAATGCTTTGAGACCATTTTTCTAAATCGCTATCGACTTTTTTCATAGCGTAGTTAACTAAACGCTTATCGATGGCACCAGCTTCGCGATATACCACCGCACGTAAGCCGCAATCCTGGGCAGCAAATACTGCTGCACCTGTTGAAGTAGTGTCACCAATAGTAGTAACACCTGCAGAAAGTTCTTCTAAACAACCCAAATAGGCTGAGTCATATGCTTCTTTCGAAGAAATACGACTGCGTAAATCGGCAATATTTTTGCGCCATTCAACAAAAGGCAAATCGCGAATAAGACCGCGCAAAACGCCATCTTCTACTCGTGCATGCAAGTCAATAAAACCAGGAGTAAGTGCTGCCATTCCAAAGTCTTTAACTTCTTCGTCTGGATAACGAAGACGCATCATTTCTGCCGTGCCTATATCGGCAATAACGCCATCACGAACAAGTACCGCACCGTTTTCCCTAGGTTCAGACGAAACGGGAACAATGTATTTCGCGCACAATAACATGCTTTTCCTCCTGACCCAATAATTCTTAGTCATGATAGCATTGAAGCGTTTTATTCTAAGTTAATTCATCGTGATTCACAGTACACGGATATGCGAATACGGCAAAGGGCGCTAAAATATGCGCATTACAAAAACAGAAGAGGAACCCATACCTTATGACTATAGATCCGAACGAAGCTCGCAAAACCACGCATTCCATTGACACCGCCACGGGCGAAGACGCTCCTGCTGAACTTTCTTCGAAACGCGTAAAGCAGATTTTTACCGACATCGCCTGGAAATATGAGCGCTTTAATGCGCTTTCGAGTTTTGGTCGCTATCGCAGCTGGCTGCGCACATTAATCGATAAATCACCCATCACTTCGCAATCGCGCCTGCTCGATATAGCGGGCGGTACGGGGGATGTTGCTTTTACTGCATGCACGCAAAAGCCACCTGCTTCTATTGTGCTTTCCGACTACACACCCGCTATGCTTG
>OCQB01001948.1_pt1 | contig 14985 bp, 8 predicted proteins | sample 1538631 | NCBI WGS metagenome assembly OCQB01 (sample SAMN04571713, study PRJEB22368) | human gut metagenome | biome: human gut; material: stool | host: Homo sapiens | place: Luxembourg | collected 2012-10-19
CGTTGACGGAAACACCACCCTGCTGTACAAGTCTTCTCGCTTCACCTCTTGATTTTGCAAGTCCTGTATCTACTAACAGTGTAAGAATATCTTTTCCGGCATCTATTTCATCTTTTGAATATGTTGTAGTTGGAATATTACCTGAAATACCACCGTTGGCAAATATCTTTCTTGATGCATCCTGTGCCTTCTTTGCTTCTTCTTCACCATGAACTAAATTTGTAAGCTCATATGCTAGAATTTCTTTTGCCTTATTTAATTCACTTCCCTGCCACTTTTCCATTTCTTCTATTTCTTCTAACGGAACAAATGTAAGCATCTTTAAGCACTTAATAACATCTGCATCATCTACATTTCTCCAATACTGATAGAACTCATATGGTGAAGTTTTTTCAGGATCAAGCCATACTGCACCGCTAACTGTTTTACCCATCTTCTTTCCTTCTGAATTAAGAAGTAGTGTAATAGTCATGGCTGAGGCATCTTTTCCTAACTTACGTCTGATAAGTTCCGTACCACCAAGCATGTTGCTCCACTGGTCATCTCCACCGAACTGTAAATTGCAGCCGTAATCCTGATACAATCTGTAAAAGTCATAACTCTGCATAATCATATAGTTAAATTCAAGGAAAGTAAGTCCTTTTTCCATTCTCTGCTTATAACATTCTGCAGTAAGCATTCTGTTTACACTAAAATGTGCTCCAACATCTCTTAAAACATCAATGTAATTTAAGTCCAATAACCAGTCAGCGTTATTAACCATTAATGCTTTTCCGTCAGAAAAGTCTATAAATCTGCTCATCTGCTTTTTAAAGCATTCAATATTATGATCGATAGTCTCCTTAGTCATCATTTTACGCATATCTGTTTTTCCTGAAGGATCACCAATCATGGCTGTTCCGCCACCTAACAATGCTATAGGTTTGTTTCCTGCCATCTGAAGTCTCTTCATAAGGCAAAGAGCCATAAAATGTCCAACATGCAAACTATCTGCTGTAGGGTCAAAACCTATATAGAAAACAGCCTCTCCTTTATTAATTAAATCTTTAATTAATTCCTCGTCTGTCACCTGCGCAATAAGACCACGAGCCTTTAATTCTTCGTAAGTATTCATAATCGAACAAATTCCTTTCCTCTTTTTATTATTGCTCATAAACTCAATGTATAATTTTAGCATATGGAAATAATTATTTCAAGGAAATAACTCCCGTTAATCCCTATATTAACTAATAATTTCCTGATATTTGCGAGTTTTGGCACTGATTTTTTGTATTAAAGGCTATTATAAAGTAATAAATGCGTAGAAATCAATGTATTGGTGGGAGAAAAACTGCTTTAAAAGACATTACATTATGTTCTTTTGTAGTAGCGAACCCATTTATATGGACCTGTTCCTTTATAATACTTTTTTCTACTATTAATATAATAAAAAAACTTTACTTTAAAAAAATACGCTTTTCCATTTTTAAACTTTTTCCCTGAGTGTTTAAATTCATAACTCTTTACTTTTTTCTTCCATGTGGACAATTTGATTATCCTTGAATTTGCAAATTTCAAATTAGATGAATACATTACCTCAATACCATCTATTTTATTCCAATCCTTATTGTTAAAATATAATCTTACCTTCCCTTTAGCATTTTTAACATTGATTAATCGTACTTTTATTTTTCGCCATTTTAATGTAAGTTCTGTGTTTTTCCTGATAACAGTCACCTTATTTTTTCCCTTGTACCATCCACAAAAAACATATCCGTCATTTTTAAGAAAAGGATAGGATTTAATCATTTTCTCATAATTTTTAGGTAACACTAATTCTTTTTTATTTTTTTCTATAATCTCATATTTTTTACCATTATTATAAACTACAATTTTTATGTTTCTTTGTTTTATTTTTGCGGTCGTTGCTTCTTTGTCAGGCTTCAGGGGGTGTACAATAGTATATTGTGTTTCTGTTATAAGACCTGTTTCATCCACTGATATGTTTTCAGTTACATTAGAGGTTATTTCTTCTGTTAAGTATGAGGTTATCTCCTCTGATAAATCTGACGTTGTTTCACCGGATGTACTTTCATTTTTACTTTCTGTTTCTTCCTGCGATACTGTTTCTGTATAATTAGATGTTGTTTCAATTTCACCACAGCTTTCTTCACTTTCATTTCTAATTGCACCAACGCAATTTCCGTTAATTATTGTCATTACAACCCACATGCTAAAAATAACCAAAGTTATCATACATTTTTTCTTCTTCATTTCCTCTTGTGCCTCACTTTTTATTTGTTATTTCTATTAACCATTACAATGGTTATAACTGTTAAAGCAATAAAAACTATTGCTCCTAATGCTAGTCCTCCAAATATCAATATCTGCTTTATGTAACTTTCTTTTATTATTGTAATTTTTCCACCTTTAGTTATATTTCCCGCCAAATCACTACAGGAAATCTTGGCATTTAAAGGATTTTTACCAATATCACCTTCAAAAACCGAATTTGTGGATGTTGATTCATCATCATTTTTCTTCAAGTCATAAGACTTATCACCTATCAAAATTTTCACGGAATTTTCGTCCATATTATCGTCACGTATTTTTAATTTAATTTTTCCACTGGAAGTACCTTCAAACATCACTATTTCCGGTGGTGTTTTATCAATGATAATCATCTTATTTAAGCTATTGCTTTCGTTAGTTCTTGCAATTAATGTTCCATTTTGTCCTGCAATAGAAGTTGAATTAATCTGTATGTTATAATTTCCTTCATTAAAGTTGTCTTTTTTTATAACATACCTATATTCGTACCTGTATTTTGGATTATCACTCTTGTCTAATTTTTTGAAAGTATACATATTAGAATCAAGAGTTTTAGTGGATATGCTATCTATTATCACGACGCTACTTTTACTTATCTCGTTCTTGTTATATTCATATATAACTATGTCATTTAAATCCTTTATGGGATTGTCGAACAATTCTTCCTTTTCCGCTACATATAAAGACCCATCTCTATTTACCGTAAATGCCCCTGTTACCTTTCCTTTAGATATAACATAAGGGCGTTTTCCATCTGATTTTAAAGTATTTTTCTTTGGTGAATTTCCTGCATAGTCTGTAACATATATAGACAGCGTATAGTACCCATCATCCTTCAAATCATCAATTGAATATTCAATTCTGTTTCCGTCAACCGTCGATTTTAAATCGATTTTCGATTTCTTTTTTCCATCATCTGATAGTTTAAATAAACTTACTACATGTTTTCCTATTTTTGTTTCATCTGAAAGAATTATATTAAGTGGATATGGAACCTTCTCACCATTTTTCAAGCCTTTTCCGATGCCGTTTTCAAATCCCTTAATAACTACTTTGGGACTTTTTTTATCAACAATAACAACACATGATTTAACTGTTTCCGACTTGTTTCCTGCCTTATCTGTGGACTGGACTTCTACAATATTTTTCCCTTCACCTAATTTAATATTGCCTCTATGGGTATTGCCACTTCCACTCCATGATACGGTAGCATTTTTTCCATTTATTTTTACAGTTGTTTTACCTGAATCAAAATTCTTTTCCTTAATAGTTACCGGTATTGAAACATCGTGATTAATGTATTTTGTTTTATTATCTGTAAATTTATTGTCAATTTTTATTGTCGGTTTTGTACCATCAATTATTAAAACTTTCCTAAGCGTTAATTTATCGTTTCCGGATTCCACTGTTATAGCTCCCTCATTATCCCCTGCAATATTTAGTTCAAAATATGCAATATGTGGAATGTAATTATCAGCTAATTTTTCTTTATTCTTTGAAATTATCTGTACAGGATATACTATCTTTTCTCCCCACTTAAGAAATATCTCATTTTCTGATATTATTTTCTTCTGACTTCTATACAAGACCTTTATTAAATATTTTTTCTCCGGAACCCTTATTTCCTCTACGCTATTATCAGGTAAAATATATGGCTTTGTTTTACTATATACCTCTCCATCTATATTTACCTCCCTGTCTTTCCCACCTAAACCAACATATATCTTATTATCTGATTTTTTTATGTATGAAAACTCCTTATATATATTATAATAAGTTCCTTTATTGTAGATAATGTCTATTGCTAATGTATAACTACCTGATTGCTTCAAATTACATTTATACTTTAAAATAATTGTATTTTTGTTAATTCTATATTTTCTGATATTTGATATTTTTAAATTGTGAATTCGATTTTTTCTATCATAATAATAAAATTCAGCCACATCCACTTCTTCTAAGTTTGTTGCAGTCACTGTAATCCGCACATTTCTGTCTTCCTTATTTCTTGAATCAATTACCATTTTAGGTCTTGCTGCGCTTACCTGTGTAACATCTGAAAATATCAAGAGAAGCATACACACTACACCCAACTGCATAATTGTCTTTATAAATTTTTTAACATCTAAATGCATATTATTCCCTCCCCTTTAAATAAACTCTGATGTATTAATGTAAACAATATTTTTAACAAGTACAAAATTAGAATTAAATTTTGCATTTTTAGCCGCTTCCATAGATGCTGATTTTTCCATTACTCTTCCTGTAAGCCCTGTTCTTCCCGACTTTCCTGTCTTATTTTTACCTGTCATTCCTGTTTTTCCAAGGCTTCCTGTGTCATTTAATCCACCTTCTAAAATATCCTGGCCATAATTTTTATGCTGATCGCTGCCACTTCTTTTTCTCATCTCTTCAACCTGTTTCTGTGTCAAAGTTCCATTCAGATCCTGAATAACTTCTTTAATACGAAGTTTAAAGAACAAAATAATACTTGTTATTAAAGAAATGGCTGCTAAAGTAAAAAATACATATGTTAATATTCTTAAAACGTCATTTATGTTCATATTATTTATCCTCCATTGTTTTCTTTGCTATCTGCTGATATATGTTTGAGAAGTATGTCTCAGCCTTAACCCTTTTCTCATTAATGCTTTCTTCCGATGAACTATCTACGTTCTTCTTATTAGCATCATTTTTTAAATATCCATACGCATCTATACAATATTCCTCTATCTGATTTCGTACGTCATTATCTGATATAGTAGAATACTGTGTTCTTTGTTCATACACTATGTCCCCTACTATAAGATACAGGTTAACTTTTCTCATATATGAATCTTCTTCGTCTATTGCCTTTACCATTTCATTCCAATACTTAACCAGATCTTCTTCTGTGATTGAACTTCCATTATCACTAAGCCCACTTGAAGATTTTTTAAATGCCTTAATTACCTTGCTTATTTCGCATATTCTGTTTTTAAACTGAACATTTTTCTTATCGTAATTATCTGTCACTTTTTTATATCTCAAAGCAGCTTCCTCATTACGACTTTTTATTACATTGTCATCCATTTTGCCTTCACTAAACATGTAATAATCCATATACAGATCCCCTGCTCTGAAATATATGTCATTTCTATACTCTTCGTCTAATTTTTCCACATCTGATTCATTAATAATTTTGTCAAGCTGATTAAACATTTCATTTTCAGTCTGATTATATTTCTCTTTTTCCTGTTCAGTTAATGTTCCATCATTCACCCTCTTTAAGCAATCACCTGACAAACTAAGAATATTTTCTTCAAACACGTCCAAATAGTTAGTAACCAACTCGTTTAATGATTTATTACCCGGTGCAATTCCGTATTTATCAATTGCTTCATATAATTTGTCAGGATTTCCACCATTTGATGACTCTGCACCATATACACGTATAGTGTCAGAAATGGTCTGATTCAATGTAGTTCTATATCCTATAAGTGTTCCTGTTCCTGCCAGCGCCATTATTAATGTAAATGCAGATGTCAAAATAAACTTATTAAGCTTTGACTTTTGTTTTTTTCTATATGGTTCTCCTAATTCATCTAAATGATTAAGTGCATATAACACTTCCATACATGACTGGAATCTTTCATCCGGATTTAACTGAGTACACTTTTGAATAATGTATTCCAATCCAACAGATAACTGTGGATTTACATCCCTGATTGGCAATATTTCATAAGGTGGCTCACAGGGATTTTTTCCCGTTACAAGATGATAAAGTGTTACTCCCAGTCCGTATACATCTGTTCTGGCATCTGTCTGTCCCATTCCTCCAAACTGTTCCGGTGCAGCATATCCCTTGGTTCCAAGACTTACAGTATCCGATGAATTCTGTTCCTTATATTCTCTTGCAATACCAAAATCGTATAATTTAATATTTCCATCAGGTTTAAGCATAACATTAGCCGGCTTCATATCACGATAAATAATAGGTGGCTTCCTTGTATGCAGATAATCTAAAACTTCTGCTAATTGGATTCCCCATTCAATAACAGCTGCCTCCGGCTGTGCACCTTTCTTTTTTAATATCTTGTCAAGAGGTTCACCTTCTATGTAATCCATAACAATATAAATTGTCTGTCCGTTTTCTATAATATCCACTATTCTCGGAAGATTTGGATGGTCTAACCTTTTCATGAGATTAGCCTCCGACAAAAGACTTTGAACTACTATCTGATTTTCACTGTTTGTTCCTTTTCTCTTAATTTCCTTTACTGCCCACTGTTTATTTAACCGGTTATCCATTGCCAGATATACAACGGACATACCTCCTCTTCCTACTTCCTTTAATATTTCATACTTTCCCTCAATTACCTCTCCTATTCTCGACATATTGCTCCTCCTAAATTACCTTTAACAACATTGCGGTAATGTTATCTTTTTCTTTTCTTCCTTTGTTCAATTCTACAAGGTCTACAAGACTCTTTTTCATAATTGCTTCATTTGTCATAAGATTAGAAGCTAACAGTCCATATATTTCACTATCTGTTATTTTGTGTCTGAATCCATCACTGCATAATAAATATTCATCCCCTACAGATACCTTTCCCTCTGTAAATTCAGGTACAACAACACTTGATGCCCCAATACACTGTAGTAAAACATTTTGTCTTGGGTCTTTTTTCCCTTCTTCCTGAGTAATAAGTCCCAATTTTATATCCCTTTGAACAACAGTCTGATCCTCCGTCAGCTGTTCTATAGTGTCACTTAGTTTATAAACTCTGCTATCTCCCACCTGAACGATCAGGAGATTATTTTCCACCACCAGAAGTGCCGTCAGCGTAGTTCCTAATTGCAAATGATTATTTTCACCATATTCATTAATAATTTCATTTTGTTCTTTTATAATGTTTTCCCAGTCTGTTTTTACTTTTTCATTTTCATAACCGGATTCAATAATTTTAGGCAAGGAATTTTCAAACCATTCTGACATGGTTCTTATTATTGTTGCACTTGCCAATTCTCCCTTTTTCAGTCCTCCCATGCCATCACACACCACTAAAAAAGCCACCTGTCCTGATGGTGTATCAGCAATTTTCAAACATAAACTATCCTGATTTTGTTTTTTGAAAATTCCCACATCAGAATGTACTGCCGCCATAAATTTCATTTTTAATTCATTACTGCCTTCTGTTAATAATGACGTTTCATTAAATATGGAATCTTCTTTTTCATACAATAAAGTTGTTTCATAATCTTCCACATTTAAAACTTCCGTCTCACACATCTCGTTTTCTATTAGTAATGTGGTGTTTCGTTCTACGTTTTCATATTGTAAGTTGTTTTTCATTGTTTTCTCCTTTTTGTTTACATATTTTATGTGTATTAATATATTGTATGTAATAATATTATAAATATATTTACTTGTCAATAAGTAATCTGTAATTAATATGATACAGTCAAAAAAAGAGCCTATTACCCATTCCAGTAATAGACTCTTTTTTTATTTAGCTATTAATTTATTTACCTTTTACAATTATATTGCCCCAGTCGAAATCAACTTTTGTATATCCCGGAGTTACAACATTTAATATCTTTTCATAAAGATAATTATGTCCTGAATATGTAATCATTTTCTTTTGCTGATATAAAACATTTGCCACGGAATATATTGACATTGTCTTAATATCACCATAAACATACTTACCGTTATTTAACTTAGCATATGCTCTAACAGATATTTTACTGCTAAGCATTCCCGTACCGGAATTTCCATAAAGCATTGTCATGGTGTAACTTGTTGTGTTTACATCATCTGAAAGCTTAAACGGATTCTTACCTTCATCTGTAGATTTAGCTACTGTTACATACTGGTTCTGACTTCCAACGACCATATCACTTTCTGATATTCTGTCTGTTAAACCATATATAAGTCCTACCTCAGATGCTTCCTTGTCATCGTCCTTAATAGAATAAATTGTTCTAAATCCCTCAAGAGTTGAACTAATCTGGTATCCGTTAATTGATAACTTCACATTTGTTGAAACAGGATCTTCTGTTGTTGGCTGCTGAGTTGGTGCCTCTGTTGTTTCTTCAACACCCTGACCTTCTCCATCTTCAATAATAATATTATCAAAGTATGAGCTGTAATTTCCTGCATTTCCGCCATATGCTAATGCAACACCTACAATGCTCTTTCCTACAAGACTATCACTACCAAATGTAAATGAATAATCACTCCAGCTTCCTACATTTCCTTTAGCTGAAGATGCACCCATTGAAACTCCATTTGAAGCAAATCCTCTTGTACTTACATAGCTTCCGTCATCTAACAGTAAATCAACATATGTATTTCTACCTCCGTTATTTACTGCATACATAGAATATGAAAGCTTCATTCCCTTTTTAATTTTAATGGCAGTTTCAGAAATCTGATAAATATATGATGAATTATTTCCATTTCCATTACCACTAAATGCTGCTAAATAATCACCTGTCTTTGCTGTATTATTCTTTACTATAGATGCATTACCACTGGCATTGCTTGATGAAAGAACCTTATTGTTCTTAAAACATGGGTCAACCGGATAATTGCCATTATACTTGGAATCAACACATGTTACATATTTACTTTCAAAACTGTTTCTATAATAAATCGGTCCGTTAGAATGTGCCACAGGGACCTTGCTTACGGTACTTCTCTGACCTTTCATCATCTTAATAGCTTCATTTACCACTCTCAGCTGGAAGTCAGATGAGAGCCAGTATCCGTCACAGCTTGCAGTTACAAAGTACTGATTTGTTGGAATATCAAAATAATCACTTGCATTCTTTGCAATGGCAGTTCCTTCATCATATTCATCAAACATAGCCACATAGAATGCATCAAGACCTCTTTGCTTTAACTTATATGCCTGATTCCAGAATGTCTGACCTGCATTTCTTGCAATCATGTTAGGCTTTCCATTTTGCCATAATGTCCATGAAAATCCTGAGAACACAACAGGATAATAATCCATATTATTATTTTTACAATATGTAATATCCGGATCTAAGTAGTTAGCGTAAATTGAATCAACACTTCCTTCATCTGCTCCTAATGCACCAACATACCATGGTGAAATCATATCTGCCTGATTATAAATATCTATATACCGGCTCTGACTTCTCCATTCTCTTGGAACACCAATTATTACATAACAACCTCTGCTATGGAAGAATCTAATGATTTCTTCGTAGTCAGCACGTCTGCTAGGTCTTGTATTTTCAGCATTGCTGAATCCAAATCCCCATACACATACAACAGGCTTTCCGTCTACTGTAGCATATGCGTTAGAGTTTAACATTTCAAGAGACTGCTCAATATTGTACACCCAGTCAAACTTCATATCCTTAACATATGAACTAATTGAAGTTGTATCGCTTGAATCAGTAATCTGGCTGCCACCACTTATGTCATACATAACATACATAAGTCTGTTGTTAGCTTCAGCAGCATTCTGAATTTTCTTAAGCTGTGTTGCTTCCTGGGTAGCTGTAATTGTTCTACCTGTAAGACCACCAACGAAACGCTGTATTGCAGCTCCGTCTATTCCATACTGATTCATCCATTTAAAGTGAGTATCAATAACATCCTTTGTATTTGAATCAAATAACTTTGTTGACTTTCCGTTTCCTAAATTAGAAAAACCTGTTTGTGCCAATGAGCTTTCGGCATATTCAGTTACATCCGGGAAATAATCTATTGAAATCTTTCCCGGTCTTGGCCAGTTAGTTCCATCAGCATCTGCATCACCATATGCATAATGCTGCCATGAATTATACTGTCCACCGGTTCCAAACCATCCCTGATATCCTGCAAAGGATTTTCCTTTGAACTCTGAATTTGCAGTTCCCCCGGTTCTCTTTCCAAGAGGTTCTGCGTCAGGGTTTACTGACTGCTTAGTTAATTTAATGCTAGAGATGGTTGTACCTGAATTTCCTCTTCCCCAAATTCTAAAGTCGCATCCTCCGTTTTGTGCTTTTTTGAATGATGCATCATCTATACATATCGTTGTTGTAACCCATGTAAGTGAATTTGACTTATTTATGGTAGCCTGCTTATAATTACTGCCTGTTGCATTATACTGAACCTGGAAAAAGTCATTTCCTTCATCATAGTATGTAACCTCCACAAACAAATCATTATCACTTTGTGTTATTGCATTATTTTCAACCTTAAAATATGCATATTTATTGTTTGGTATAAGTCTTCCTGATTTACCTTCCTTTGAAACTTTATAGGTATAAGCTTCAGCACTTGTGTTTGAATCATCAACAAATGCCAAATTCTGACCTACATAATTTCCCGATGTAAAATCTCCTGATGCTGACACATCAGTTGCTTTAACTTCTGTAGTTACTAATGTCTGTGCCATTCCCGGCATAGTAAATAACATAGCTAAAGACAAAATAATCGAAAAAATTCTTCTCATATCTTTTTCCTCCATAATTTTTTAATAAGTTAAACGTTAAACCTCTTTATTTATTAATATTAACATTTATATATTTAATAGACAAGCATGTTTTAGGAAAAAGTCACAATTATTTTGTCATTTATACGTTTTTTACAGCACAATGCATATAACTCCCCTACTTTGGTCATTAGTAATCTTCTCAATTGTTCCCTGCATTCTTGACTGGGTTTCCTCTGTTAAATTATTTATTTTCGTCATTATTCCTTCATCTACAATCTGACCTATGGATTTTCCAAAAATATTTGTTTCCCAGATATTATCTTCGCTTTCTTTGTTATTAATAAAGTCAATTAAATCCTTTGCCTGCTCCTCACTCCCTATAATAGGAGATATTTCCGTTAAAATATTTGCTTTAACAAAATGTATCGAAGGCGCAGTTGCCTTGATTTTTACCCCATATTTATTGCCACTTCTGATAAGCTCCGGATTTTCAAGAACAATTTCTTCCTTATCCGGTGTGACAATGCCGTATCCGGTATTTCTCACTTTGCTTATTGCCTCATTGACCTTAATGTAATTGCTTCTCTGGGAAGCCATCTCCCTTACCATTTTTATAAGTTGGAGCTGATTCTCAATTTTGGTTCCTGTCATGTTTGTCAGCATATCGTAATAATATTTTTCATCTATATCATAATTAAATACCAGTTTTCCATTAGAAAGTTCAACTGAAGCCATTTGTGCCCCTTTAATATACTCTCCGTCAGGCTGAAGCTTTAACTTCTTAATATCCTTTATTTTAATAATTTTTGAAAGTACATCTTTAGAGAAATTCACAATATACTTCATAAGTTCATTTTCAAAATCCATAATTTCCAGCCATTTCGGTACATTGTAAACAATCTCCGTTATAGGAAATTCAAACAAAATATTTTCCAGTATGTTATTTACATCCATTTCATTCAATCTAAGGCAGTTTATGGCCAATGTGGACACGTTATATTTTGCTGCAATTTCTGCCGTTAAAGCCTGACATTCATTAGATGTAGGGTCTAAGGAATTTACCAAAATTATAAAAGGCTTATTTATACTCATTAATTCCTTTACCGTTTTATCCAAAGCCCTGTTATACGCCTCCGGCTCTATGTCGGTAAAGCTTCCGTCACACGTTATGACAACACCTATTGTTGAATGTTCTGAAATAACCTTTTCTGTCCCAATTTCAGCCGCCTTGGAAAAAGGAATATCGTAATCAAACCATGGTGTCTTTACCATCCGCTCTTTGTCATCTTCCATATGTCCCGTGGCTCCATCTACCATAAATCCCACACAATCAATAAGCCTTACCTTTACATCGGCTTTCCCACCGATTTTAATGGCAACAGCATTGTTAGGAATAAATTTAGGCTCTGTAGTCATAATTGTTTTTCCTGAAGACGACTGGGGAAGTTCATCCATTGTTCTTTTTACCTCATTATCATCTTCAATATTTGGAACAATTGCCACATCCATAAAATTCTTAATAAAAGTTGACTTTCCTGTTCTCACCGGCCCTACAACACCTATGTAAATCTCTCCATTTGTTCGTTTTTCTATGTCTTTATATACGTTAAAATCCATAAAAAATCCTCCTTGCATATATTAATACTAAAATATACGCAAAGAGGATTGTTTTTATTACATAAGAGGTGCTAAAAGTCTTAAAACTTTTCCACACGCCTTATATAATACCGGCCTGTTTCTGCTCTATAAGAGATACCTTTTTAGAGTCCTTTAACATTTGCTGGTAATCTTCTTCAATATCTAAAATTGTCTTGTTTTTATAAATAAAACATCCGTTTTCAAAATGTAGAAACAAACTTCTGTAATCAAGATTTATAGTTCCTACTGTAGCCTTTTCATCATCACTGATAAACATTTTGGCGTGGGTAAATCCCGGAGTATACTCATATATTTCAACTCCCGCTTCAATTAACTCACTGTAATAGGTTCTTGCTAAGCAAAATGCATATGCCTTATCAGGTATTCCCGGCATTACAATTTTCACATCAACCCCACGCTTTGCAGCAAATTTAAGGGATGACATCATAACATTATCAATTACAAGGTATGGAGTTACAATATGTAAATATCTGTTTGCAGTATTTATTATGTGCAAATACACTGACTCTCCAACATGTTCCTTCCCAAATGGATCATCTCCATAGCCAATAACATAACCGTTATTTGGGAATTTATAAGGAATATCAATGTCTAAATATCTGTCAAAATTTCCTATGGTCTTTTCAGTTACATTCCACATTTGCAAAAACATAAGGGTAAAGCTTTTAGCAGCATCCCCTCTGAGCATAACTGCCGTATCCTTCCAGTAACCGAATCGTTCCACTATATTCATATATTCATCAGCTAAATTTATGCCCCCTGTAAATGCCACCTTGCCGTCAATAACCAAAACCTTACGGTGATCCCTATTATTTTGCTGGGTGGTAAAAAACGGTCTTGCCGGAGCAAAGGTTTTAGACTTAATGCCTTTTCTTCTTAACTTCTTAAAATATCCTACAGGAAGCTTTGTAAGGGAACATAACCCATCATACATTACACGGACTTCAACCCCCTGCTGTACTTTCTTTTCAAGGACTCTTAAAATGGAATTCCAAACTCTTCCTTCCTCAATAATAAAGTACTCCATAAATATAAAATTCTGTGCTTCCTCTAACTGCTCAATTAATGCCTTATACTTGGCTTCACCACAGTTAAAATATGTAACTTCCGTATTTCTATATACCGGGCATCCTGTGTTGTCGTATACATATTTAGCAATCATGGACACCTGTTTATCCTGAATCTGCAAATCATTGTATATATTCTGGTCAGGAATTAAATATCTGTCTGACCTTACGTCAATATGTTCAAGTTTTTTCTTAAGCAAAATTGACCCCGGCTGTAGCATAAAATAAAGATACATCAATATCCCAAATGCCGGAACAATCATAATGAATATAACCCAGATAAGCTTCATGGTAGGGTCTGATTTATCATTTACAATATATATAACTACAAGAATCTGTAAAATTGTAATGCAATAGGACATTCCTTTACTTAAAGAAGCATTGTATGCCAAAGCCATAAACACTCCTACCTGCAATGCCACCATAAGACCGAATATGAAAATACGGCTAAAGAGAAATGCCGCAAGTCCTTTTTTTCCTTTGTGCTCAGGTTTATTTATTTTCCTATGTTCCATAAAACCTCCATAGTTATAATTGTTATAAATTCAGGTTAAATAAATATGATTTAAGTATCATAAGACTTATTCATCCCACTGCAAATCCCTATATTCGTTTGTCTGCTCTCTTTCCATTAATTCCCACATTCCGTCAATAGCAGTTTTTCCCTCAAACAAAACCTGATTAACCGCCTCAATAATAGGAACGCTGACATTATATTTTCTTGCAAGCTCTAATGCCGCCTTAGCTGATACAGCACCCTCTACTACCATTTTTACTTCTTTTACAGCCTCATCAAGGGTATAGCCTTTACCAATAAGCACACCGGCTCTTCTGTTTCTTGAATGTTTACTGTTACATGTAACAATTAAATCCCCGATTCCTGAAAGTCCGTAAAAAGTCTTGGCATTACCCCCCATTTCAACGCCTAATTGGGTGATTTCCTTTATTCCACGGGTAATAAGGGCAGCTTCCGTATTATCTCCAAAACCCAAACCATCAATAATTCCCGCAGCTAAAGCTATAACGTTTTTAAGGGAACCGCCTAATTCTATGCTTTTTCTGTCAGGGCTTATATAGGTTCTAAAAACCTTATTGGCAAACAGATTCTGAACTTTCAAGGCAACTTTGAATTTTTTAGCCCCAACAACCACTACTGTAGGTATGTTTCTTGCCACTTCCTCTGCGTGACTTGGCCCTGATAAAACCACAGCCTCTACTCCCGGAATTTCCTGTTCAATAATTTCCGTCATTGTGTCAAAGGTTTCATTTTCTATACCCTTTGCCACATCAACAACTATCTGACCTTCATCTACATAGGGTTTTAACAGTTTTGAAGTGCTTCTTACATAGGAGGATGCCACTGCCATAACAATCATTTCCTTGTCCTTTGCAGCCTCTTCCATGCTGTTTGTAATATGAATTGCTTCGGGAATCTTAATTCCCGGAAGGCATATTTTATTTTCCCTGTCATTTGTAAGCTCGTCTACTTCTTTTTGAAGAAATGACCA
>OCQB01001952.1_pt1 | contig 14968 bp, 11 predicted proteins | sample 1538631 | NCBI WGS metagenome assembly OCQB01 (sample SAMN04571713, study PRJEB22368) | human gut metagenome | biome: human gut; material: stool | host: Homo sapiens | place: Luxembourg | collected 2012-10-19
CACAAGCCATATCACACAGTAAATCATCATGAGTTATAATGATAATGGTTTTTCCTTTCTGGGCAAGGAATGTTACCCATTTTGAGAGACTTAGTACACCTTCTCCATCCATTCCACTTGTAGGTTCATCTAAGATAATTATATCGGCATCCGAGCAATATGCGGCAGCTATTGTTACTCTCTGTTTTTCGCCACCAGACAAAGACGCTGGATGCCGATCCTTTAATGCGGTCAGATGAAAGGCATCCAACGCATCATAGGCACGATTTCTCAAATCCTCTGTTACCTTTTTACCTAATACCAGCTCATTCCCGACACTATCCGCATAAATCTGATAATCCGCGTCCTGCATAACAAGATAACTGGATGCACGACGCTCTGCGCAAGATAATACCTGATTTTCTCTTTTTATTGTTCCGACCTTTTGTTTTAACAGTCCACACAAAATTTTGCAAAACGTAGTTTTCCCTATTCCATTTCTGCCAAGAATGGCAGTAACAGTCCCGGCAGGAAAGCAGCAAGACAAGTCTTCAATTCCCCACACAGCTTTTTTATACCGAAAAGAAATTCCCTCCACAGTCAAATCTTTATCAGCAGATAAAATCTGTCGATGCGGTCTTTGTACATATTCAGCCAAATCCGGATGTCGGATGCCCCACTCAATCAAATCACTACAAGTAAGCCGTTCAAACTGGGCTTTTGTCCATTTATTTACCAATCTGCCGGCATCAATATGCAAATATACATCCGCAATAGATAAAAACTGATGCAGACGATGTTCACTGATAATAATGGTTGTACCATTCTGCTTTATCTCTCCCAAAATTTCAAGCAAGATTTTAATTCCGCCCCGATCCAAATTAGAAATTGGCTCATCCAATATCAATACAGGCGGAGCGAATACAGTGGCGGCAGCAATCGCCACACGTTGCTTCTGCCCACTGGATAATTCATTGACTTTTTTCTCCAACAGGGACTCTATTTCAAGTCTCTTCGCGCACTCCATAACCTGCGGTAATATTCGTTCGGGAGACAACCCAATGTTTTCAGCAGAAAATGCAATTTCATCAAGTACCTTTCCCATAAAAAACTGGCTTCGAGGGTCTTGAAAGACTACTCCCAGTGTTGCAACCCTTTCTTCCGGTGTGAAACTGCTGGGAAAACCATTATTTACTATAACACGGCCTTTTAACTGCCCTTCGTAAAATCCAGGAACTAACCCGCTAATCAGGTGGAGAATAGTACTTTTTCCAGCTCCAGAACGTCCGCACAGGACAGCGCACTGACCCTTTTCAATTTTAAAAGAAATATCTTCTACCCCGGTCAGGAGCATTCCCGCATCTTCCCGTCCATAATGAAAGGAAACGCTTTCTAACTCAACCAAGTTCTCACCCCCAACATAACACCAATGCAACCTAACACAAATCCCAAAATTGCCAAAATGTCCTTGTAAGTAAAACCAATATTGTATATGCAGGAACGGGGATTAGATGAATCCAATCCCCGCAGCTCCGCAGATGCCCCAAGTTCAGTAGATAATTTCAAGCATCGAACCGTCAAGGGAACGAAAAAACATTCATATGCCATAATAGGATTCTTTAGGATACTCCACCAAGTAGGGAAAATACCCCTTGCACGTATTCCGTTCCTGATAGATAACATTTCTTTTTCTATAACTGGAAAAAAACGAATCAATATACACAACATTACCAATACATTCTTAGGAACATGTATTCGCTGAAAACTATACATCATGCGGCTCGGATTTGCATACAGAATCGGTGCAGCCACCATCGTCAGCGGTATAGCACGTGCAAATGTGCAAATAACAACATACATAATCCCCATAATAGGAGCCGTCAAATAAGCTAACAACAACATAATAATATATGTCATAATAAAGCCTGGAGCTTTCTCCCAATATCCTGCTACACACATATACAAGGCGCATAGAACCACTAGACCATGTATTTCCGCGTTGCTTTGAAATACAAACCAAAACAGAGTAGCACTGATTAAAACAATTAAGTGTGTTCTAATGTCCAGTTTTTCCATTGATTACACCAGTTTTGCCTTTTTAATATGCTTTTTCAAGAAATAGCAGCCAATCAAATAACCAACAATGGCAAATACTATCGTTATAACACTAATGAGCGCAACCATAGCGGGCGAACCATAATATACAAGCGTTTCAAGTCCTTCTTCCGTATAAGAATCGGCTAGACTTGCAAGATATTGATCTTTGAACAGATAAAGCGGAATTGCACTACCAACAGCATACAGAACCCAGTACACAATATAACCAATTCCATTTCTAATCGGATTCTTATATGTATTCTCGCCCAACATAAGCAACTCACAAATCACACCAACAATTAGTTCAACAATCAGAAACCAACCAGAACCAAAAAGCAACATCATAAGACCAGAAAATAATGCGGTTACAAAGAGAGTTCCTGTTTTTGCTACTTTGTTTGACATAACAACATACAAAGGAGCGCAAAAGAGTGCCATGACTCCAACATATGCCAGATAGTTAAATGCCGGTGTCGCAACCATCATAATAACCATCTTAACTACAACCATAACAACAAGGATTGCCACATTAAATATGGCCAAAGTAATAATGTCTTTCATTTTTAATTTGTTTCCCATGACAAATTTCCTCCTAAAAAATAGTGCGGTCAGTCCTCACTAACCGCAATTAGAATACAACATAATCTCGTTTTTTTCCTTCCCAAACAGCCAAATTCTATCCAAAAAGCCATTTATTTGTTTTTTGCCCGATACGCTCTCGGAGAAACACCTATCACTTCTTTGAACGCAGTCGAGAATTTGTTTGGATTCTCATAGCCAAATTCCCCAGCAAGCTCTGTAATGGACATATCTGTTGTCGTTAAAAGTTTTGTTGCGACCTGCATTTTGTATTCTCGTCTAAAGGCATGCACCGGTTTTCCATAAACAGCCTTAAAACAATCTTTCAACATAGTAAGACTTAATCCGTATTGCTCGGCAAGTTCTGGCAAAGAAATTTTTCTATCCAACTGTTCCATCAAAGCCGATTTCAACGCCTTTACTTTTGCAATTGTCTCGCCAGAATAGTATGCAGAGGTTTCAATATTATCCTGCGTTGATAAATTAGACAACAAAAAGAATATCTCCAGTGCTTTCAAACGCAAATAACCAAGATTACCTCTATAGGTACAATCACAAATTTCTTCAAATACATGTAATAATTCAGGGGGCGTTTTCATTACTACACAGCATTGTTCGTAACAAAATTTCTGAATAAGTCCAGCGAAATCAATCTCAATCCCAATAACCGGAGCATGAAAACATTCCCCTATGATGTCGGTATTGATAATAAGGGCCACCCCTTCATAAATTCCCGTAGGAAATATAGGCTCATTTCTTTGTGAGTTTATGATGCTCACAGCAAGGTCATTCTCACCTAAATATGTCATAAATCCTCGCTTATATTCACATTCGTATCGCCCCGATCTACAATATGCAATTTCAATTATATGAGGAAGTGAATTTTTTCGTTGAAAGCAGGAATTAGCATAAAAAGTCGTATAAGCCAAATCAATGCCCTGAAAAAGATGGTAACAATACATTGTACCATCCGGTGTATTGCAGTCAATTTGATATTTCGTCACATTTTGAGTCTTTTCAAGAACAACTACACCCGAATCAAAAAGTCCATAATTTTCTTCGATTTTTTCATACATAATATTAAGCACTCCATCATTTTCACAGTCAAAAGTTAGTGGTATCTAATCGTAAGTATATATTATTTATCTATCGAAGTCAATTTATCAACAATGTGAACTTCCGAAAATAAATCCCCTAAATGTAGGATTTCCCCCAAACAACCAGGCTAAATTCACCTGTCGTGCCTATTTATAGACTTATTCAGTCCTGTTTTACTCATCCTCTGATGTCTCTCCTGAGGTAATAAATGCCAGGATCTCTCCATAAGAACGGCTGCTGTTTTTCATCGCTTTTAACAGTTCATCTCTCTGATATGCCATTCTTATATCGTACAGTTTTTTTAATTCATCAACCGCTTTTTCATGTGCTTCTTTCGTTTTTGCAACCTTTGCTTCTGCCTGTTCAATCTTGTATTCCAGGGTCTGTTCGCTGCTTCTTCTCATTCTTGCCATATCTTTTTTATCCTTTGTTTTTCTTACTTGCTCTGTAGGATTTTTCGATTTCTTTCGCTTAATGCCGTACATTACCTTCGTTTAAACCAAAGGCATCCAGTATGGTTTTCTGGGTTGCGGTGACAGCATGCTCCAGACGATAAACGCCGTCAAGCTGACGTATCATTACTATCTTTTCCAGTTCTTTTAATGCTGCTGGAACTGTTAGTTAGTTCGGTCTTTTCAACATTTTTTCGCTTTTTTCTTTTAATGCTAATAGATCCTGCTTCGCAGAATCAGGGCAATAAACTGGATAAATACCTTTAATGACAATGCTTCATCACTATATACTCGCATGCTTTTATTTCCAAGATAAGATTTGTCACTGCGGAACAGTTTTTCTGATGCATCTCTGCTTTTATATAACTCAATTGCTTCCCGTGCGTCATATTTTCTGATGAAACAATGGCAAAATATCCTGCCGGAGACAGTTCCTTTTCTACTGCTGAAGCGTTCTCTTCTGCAAGCTTCAGCGTCTTCCTATCCTTTTCAAAATTCAGGTAAAAATACTTCATGATCTCTGGCCCAAATGCTACACATTCTTTCCCAACACATCCGTCTAGATATTTTTTCAGCCGGCGTATCTTCTGCTTGATCTCCTGTTTTTCACCATATGCTTTTCCATCACTGTAGTAAATGTGGATATTTCTTTTTTTCGCATCCCCTTCGTATAACAGGTTCCTGACAGTTGTTCCATACAGATCATAACGATCAATATTTTTTATTCCTCACTAGCCCTAAAATTTGTTTAGGGGAGATTTTTTCGGAAGTTCAGAAACAATATACCGCAGAATCCATTTCACATCAAAACATCGTAGATACCACTTCAATGCTATTTCAAAAACGAAAGTTGATTGAATATTCTTGCAGCCCAAAATCAGCACCCCAATATAGAAATCGAAGTTTCGTTACTCGGAAATTGCTTTTTCTATAAGAATATTAATCAAGACCTTGCCGCAACTACGACATATAGCAGTCTTTATCAATATTCTCATAGAAATTATGATTCAATATGCATAAACGTGAATCTCAAAAGTGATTTCCATATTATCGAACAGATGATGGAAACTTATCCGGAATATACTATTCCCCTATATTATAAGCATATTTTCGACTGGCGCAAACGACCATTGTTCACACAAACTATTCAATCATATACATCGCAATTTTTTTTGCATGAATTTGAGTTGTATCAAAAATCGGAACATCCATGAAATTTTGTTGAATTAGCAATCCTATTTCTGTACACCCAAGTATTACACCAGTTTCTTTTCCTTTACAGTACTTATATATTATTTTTTTGTATTGTTCTTTAGAATTATTGGTTATAATACCCCTACATAATTCTGCAAAAATGATATCATGTACCAATTGTCGCTCCTCTAAACTAGGGATAATAATATTTACTCCATTTTTATAAAATCGCTCCTTATTAAACGATTCTTCCATTGTAAATCTTGTTCCTAACAGCAGCCCTTCAGACATTCCCTCTCTTTTCATCTCCTCCACTGTAGCGTCAACAATGTGAACAATAGGTAAGTTTACCTTCTTTTTTATAGCCGGAAGACATTTATGCATCGTATTAGAACATATACCGATAAAATCTGCACCTGCATTTTCAAGGCTTTCCGCTGCATTTGCTAATAACTCATTCGATTTGTCCCAATTTCCTTTTGATATTGTTGATTCAATCTCATAGAAATTTATACTATGTAAAATGCAATCTGCAGAGTATAATCCGCCTAATTGTTGCCCGATTACCTCATTTATTATTTTATAATACGGCACCGTACTTTCCCAGCTCATGCCTCCTATTAAACCTGCTTTTTTCATGAGCATTCTATTCCTTTCTTTATAATCTCATAAATTATATATTATTTGTTTGGGCAAATTGCAAAACATCTAACAGGGAACCCCGTTCCATTTGTCTGCTTTACAAAAATACAGAATATAATAGCTCCTCTTTCCGGAATTTTATCCAGATTTGTAAGCATCTCAATTTGATATCTGTCTTGTTTCAAGACATAACATTCCGCTTGGAAATAACGCTGTTCTTTGCAAAATGGTGGAATGTTTCATGTCCAATTGCAGTAACATCTCTTTTTTCAATTAAATATTTTACAGCCTCTAAACTCCAGCCAGGATAATGCTGTTCTCCGTATTCATCCATATTTTGAAACTTTTCCTGACTAGGCCACCTTTTTCCCCAATCGCTCCTCATCGCAACAAAAGCTCCCTTTGGAATTTTTCCATAAATCTTTTCATAATCATGAATATCATCTAGCGATAATGCATAATCACTATTCATTTTAACCTTATCACTACAATTAATTACGCATAATGGCAATACACATTCCTTAATATCAATTTTTTCCAAGGTGCGTCCATTTACATCAGCATGACCTGGTACATCTACATGTGTTCCATATTGCCCTGGAAACGAATATTGATATGCTCTTACTGGATATTCACCAAATTCCAATTTAATCTCTTTCCTCAATGACTCAAAACCTGGCCATCTTGGTGTGTTTTCACCAAATTCATGTGACAAATCAATCCATTTCATCTGCTTCAGCTCATTCAATAAACTCAACAACTCCATTTTCATCTCCCTTAATTATTAATCTTGAAAACATTTTGATATCTTCTTACAAAGAGTACATGCGTTTTCCTTATTTTCCGTGCAGGTTATGTGATTACCCTTTATCATTTCTACGCTCATATCGTCCAAACAAGTATTTTTCCAAAATGCCAAAGTTTCTTCGTCATTATCTGGAATAAAACTAGTTGATTCCTCTGCTAATAAAAAACGTATATTTCCTGCATAAACTTCAGGCACAAACTGAGCCGCCTTAAAACTTTGTTTATACGCCGCAAATAAATCAATACACATATCTACAGGGAACTGGTTTTCTGCTTTTTCTAAAGCCATTTTCGAATATAATTCAAATCTTTGTCGTTTTTCCATACAATCTAATTTAAGCAGTATTTTTTTCAGATTTATATATTCATCAGGTAAGTACTGTATGGATCTCGATGGGATTTCTTTTTTAAATTCATTATATAAATATAGAACTGCTTTATATAATTCCTCATTGCTTATTTCTCCCAAACCCAGTTGTGATATTTCAATACCCAAACTTGGTAAAAACGTGATTTCCATTAACAATTCATCTTCTAACTGATATTGAATCGGGTGACTGTCGATTAAAACAAGGTCAAATATTTCTAACCCCCTTTCCATTAATCTTCTAGCTATTTCTACTGCAATAAGTCCACTTATACAATATCCAATAATTTGTATTTTTTTCTTGTTTAATCCAATAATTAAATTCACATATTCATCGGCTAGAATTTCAATCAAATTATCTGGATTCATTTCGCAATACCGTTTGCTATTCTTTATCGCTATTCCGGCAATCGTTCCTTTATTATCTAGTCTCATATATTCTATCAAGTATCGGAAACAATTCATTGTTCCAAATCCTGCATGCAATAATACCTGCAAAGTATCATTTTTATTCTCATGAAAAATATTAATTGTTCCGATTCCATCATTCTTTATATTTTGAACCAATTTTTTATCTGGCATACTATAATTTTCAATATACTGATAAAGGGATAGAACATCAGGATGGTTTAATAATTGGCGAAGTAACACATCAAAAGGTATTTCATTTTTCGTATAATTATTTCTTATCTTACTTGCCATTTGTGCCATTATCAATGAATCAACTCCATAATCATACAAATTATCTTGTAGTTGAATTTCAGAATTATGCAGTGCTTCCCTCCACATCAAAAGTAATTCATTTGCCGAATTATTATCAACACTCATTCCCTCCATGTGCTTTTGCATTTCTTCAATACTATAGTTCTCATCTATTCTTTTTCTATCTATCTTTCCATTAAACGTCAATGGAAATGAATCCCAAACTACTATTTTTTTTGGTATCATATATTGAGGTAAATGCATTTTTAAATATATCAATATATCCGCTTCAGAAGCATTACTTCCATTATGAAACACAACCGCTGCAACCAACAGTTTATTCTTGATTACTGACACAACCGCTTGATAAATCGGTTCATAATTGCATAATATTGATTCTATTTCACCTAGTTCTATCCTATAGCCATTTATTTTAACCTGCATATCTTCTCGGCCCAAGAATTCAATTTCTCCACCTAATAGATATCGCCCCTTATCTCCTGTTCTATAAAATCGTTCTCCTCCTTTAACAATAAATTTTTGAGCAGTTAAATCAGAGCTATTCATATATCCCTTGGCTAATCCTATGCCTCCTATAAACAAATCACCTTTGACACCGATAGGACAATCCCTCATATTTTCATCCCAAATATAAAGTGTTTGATTTGATAAAGGTTTTCCATATGGAATACTCTTCTTATATTGTTCATTTATATTACATTCATGATAGACAGACCAAATGGATGCTTCAGTAGCACCACCTAAACTTATTATTCTTGTATCCGGTAAAAATTCGTAAATTCGAGCAGGTAAATCAATGGGTATCCAATCACCGGATAGTAAAATATTTCTCAAGGAACTTATTCTTTTACATCCCTTAGCTTCTTCATTCACAAACAATATTTGCATCAGTGCAGGAACACTATTCCAAATTGTCACCCCATAATGATTTATTAATTCAGCCCACCTTTCAGGATTTACTGTATCATCATCAGGAATAACTAATGTTGCACCCGCAATTAAGCAACCAAACATATCATAAATCGATAAATCAAAATTCATTTTTGATATAGCAATAAAAACATCATTTTCCGTTATAGATAACCGTTCATTCATATCAAGAATGGTATTCATAACTGATTCATGACTAATTTCTACACCTTTGGGTTCACCTGTAGACCCTGATGTATATATTACATAAGCACTTTGTGTGTTTTCTAGCAATTTCGCTGATTCTATTATTTTTTGATCCCTGAATAATTCATCAACATAAACAACATCTTGTACTTCTATACTTTCAGTTAAAGGAATATCTAGCACAATTATGTGGATATTTGAATTTTGTATAATTTTCCGTTTTCGCTCACTAGGCAAATCACTTGAAATGGGTACAAAAATTGCGCCTGTACAAAGAATTCCTATCGCTGCTATTACTTGGAACGCAGACTTATTTACCATTATTCCTACATAGTCTCCAACCTTACAGTTCTTTTTTTCTAATTCGCTTTTTATAACCATTGCATATTCAAGGGTCTCTTGATAGGTAAAAGATCGTTCCTTATCTACTAACGCTATTTTATTAGGATTGTTTCTACATGAATATATGATACCTTCTTCAATACGATATAGTTCTCTTTTTACCGCGGTATTATTTACACTATTTCGCACTTGCTTTTGCCATTCTGGTAATTCCACTATATCTTCCTGTGTCCAAAAACACTCCTTCTCCATCTTATCGATCTGTTTTCCAAAAAGGAAAAACATATCTTCTACCAAACCATCCGGAAAAATCCCTTCTCTTACATCCCAAAATATCCTTAATCCCTCTAAATCATCCATTACTTGACAGTCTATGAATACTTGAGGTGTTTGACTAACTCCAAACTCATTCATTCGCCCCACAAAGTTACTTTCCAATGTTTTTCCAACTAATCCTACCGCACTTGTAAATACATATGGCATCAGTGCCTTGTCAATCCCTTTTTCTTTATTTAGTTCTCTTAATACTTTTATTCCGGAAAATGCTTTATGATCCAAATTATCAAATAATTGTTTTTGTAGTATCCTTGCACTTTCTACAAAAGTATCAGTTTCCAAATTGAAGCACTCCAACACACACAGTTCTGTAAAATCCCCCACAATATTCTCTAAGTCAGAATGCAGATTGTTTCTGTTCATCATTGTTAAGTTCAATGAAAAATCCTTATTACTACTCCACATTCTGATGATCTGTACATAAACTTGTAAAACAGCTACTGTTGGTGTAATTCCATATTTTTTTGAATATGCAACAACTTTTTCCCATGAATCCCTATTCAGAGAATGACTAAAATGCTTGAATCTATTGGAGTCATAAGCCTGCTCTACGGTCGGCAAACAGGGGGCTTCTGGTATCCTTTCAATTTTACTCTTCCAAAACTCTAAATCACGATAAAATGCTACACTTTCCTTTTCAGCCAGCAAGAAATCTACATATCTTCTAAATGAACTATTTAAAATAGGCAAAGTTTTCTTTCCAAAATAGATATCCTCAAATTCCTTTACCAAAAGCCATATACTTGTCCAGTCTGCTACCATCATCTCTACGGATAAAAATAAAATATCATTCTTTTTTTCTCTGCTTATGACGCCGACATCAAATAATGGTGCTTTATAAATATTATATTGCTTATTTCCAAATTTTTCTCTGACCATGCTCAGAATCTGATCCTCAGTTTCATTTGTTGTATCCCAAAATGTCACAATATTCTTTGGAACTATTTCAGAAATAATCTGCTTTTTATCCGCAGTTATTTCCATACGCAGCATTTCATGTCTTTCAAGTAATTCATCCCTGATGCTCTGAACTTGATTAAAATCTAAACAACTATATTCTATTTCAAAATATATATGGCATCCTACGTTGCCATACGAAAAGCACTCTTCTCGTCCCATCAAATATGCAGCTTGAGTATCTGTTAATGGGAAGGATTTACTTTCATAGATCCCCATAGAATTCCACTTTTCTGTAGTATCATTCAATAAAAGCTTTATAATCTCCGATTTATTTTCCTTCAAAAAATCAAGAATTTCTTTATTTATTTTATCCTTTGGAGCTTCATATGATAATTTAAGACCATCTGTTTTTAAGATGATATTTTTCTTCTCTAAATCTACTATCTTTTTTGATATGCTTTCCATTCTTACACCTCTACTGCCTTTATGAGAACATTGCAAATTTTAATACTATTAGAAAGTCCCTCTATTCCAATCTCACAAATATGTGTATCTCTACCTTTAATCAATTGAATTCTATCGTCATCTTTTACAAGTTTAAACAGTTCTTTATATTCCTGTTTTCCCACCTCGATTTTTATATAAGCTATCTTTTTTGCACCATTTTGATGCACTGTTTCTAAGGATTTTTGCCTAGGTTCATATCTTGAAACTATAAACGGCAGTTTGACATTTCGAGGAATAAAATAACTATAATTAGCATATTTGCCTTTGCAATTTTTTCTTTTCCAGTGTAATGTTTTTGGAGCTACGTTAATACCCATATCTTTTACATACTTCTTTATGCTCTCGATATCAACAATAGTTTTCTTATTTTTCCTCACTATTTTTGTCATATTGTCGTTATCGTCTTCTAAGGCAAAATCACACCACATATTTTTAGCACTAAACCAACGCCACCATTTTTTTGCTGGTACAGTGCCATACACAAGCTGCATAGCAACAACTAATGGTGCAAATTTTCGCTTTATACAAAACACTTCTAAGAAGGCTTCATCTCCAAACCAAATAAAAAAATTATTCTCCTTACCAGGTAAACCACCCCATTCAATTGTGAAACCTATTTCCTCCACTTGTTTCGCAACTTCATATAAATTATCAACCCTACACGAAATATGACTTAACTTTAACATGTTATTTCCTCCCTATAATTAATTTTTGCTGTAGAACACTTAACATATCACTATCATCAGGAACGATATCAACTATTTCAAAATTACTCTTTTCTAAAATATCTATCCATTGTTTCTCATTAAAAAAAGTTTGATTATTTAGATATCTCATATCAACAGGCTTTGTCATCATAAAAACTTGTGAAATCTGAAGTTCCAAAAGTTCCTCTACCGGTTCAGCGATAAAAATAATTCCTCCTTTTTTTAATACTTTCCATATATTACTAATAGTGAATTCTGTATCTAATGCATTATTTAACATCCCTGACGCTACCACAATGTCCACAGAATCTTGATCTATTCCTTGTCCAGAAAAATCTTGATCAATATCTAGTATTTGATATTCCACATTGGGAAAAACTGAGAATTTATCTTGTGCCGCATTTAAAAAATATGACGAAAGATCAGTAAAAATGTACTTCACATCTACCCCAACTTTTTTCAAGATTAGCTCAGTGCTAGCTCCTGTTCCTGCTCCAATTTCTAAAATTGTCATACCAGGATTGTAGAAATGGAAAATCTTGTCACTAATAATATGGTTTAAATATCTTGCTATAAGGGTGTTTGTATAAAAATCTTCCGCAACATCCATCTTTCCCTCTGTAAAGAGCAAATATGTCGCATTAAGATTATCTGCAAGCAATTCCTCTAAATGTTTCGCATTTCTGTAATAGTAGTCAATCACAACAGAATCTGATAAAGTTCCAATCCAAGTTCTCTTTGCTTCTTTCCACGCCTCTTCTACATCTAAAGCACATAATTCTATTCTACTTATTGCACAATTGTTTTCTTGCCCTATCATGTGGTTATCTATCAATGCTTTTATCCAACGATCTATAACATATGAAAAGTCTTTCTTTCCCCTCTCTGAGATATATGGTTTCTTAACTTCCAATATATCTCCCACAAAAACTTTTTCTTCACTTTTCAAGGTAAATAACATAGAATATAGGCATGCCTTATCAAGCTTATGCTTGATTTCAAGTATTTTTTTTCTGTTTAGATTAGAAAATATAGATGCAAAATCACACTTTTGTATATTTTTTTTATAAATAAATTCTTGTATTCTATCAATGGTATTTTCCTCATAAGAGCATACACTTTTTTCCCTTGGATAACCAATATTTTTCATTACTTCATGCCATTGCTTTGATTGATATAATTGCTTTTGTATGTTAGAATTGTACGCTTTATCATAGATAATATAATCACCAGCTATAACTACTTGTTTTATTATAGCCTCCCCCCATTTGTTCCAAAAAATATCGTAATATTTACTTCCTTCGCTAATTATAACAACATTACTTTTATCAAATTCCTTGCAATTTTTTTCTTCATAATTAAAATCAGGTGGTATGACAAAACGTGAATACCATAAAATTGGCCCTGCTGGATCTTCTAACTGTAGTTCTCCACTTTTAAATCCTACCTGCATTTTATAAAATAAATAAAAGAAATTATCCGGATCATCAGAATTAACTTCATTATGAATTTTTAAAATACACGGAATATCATTAATCCTACAATACAGAATATCAAATGGACCAATGTCAGTAATTACTTGTTCAATAACAAATGGCCGAGCATAATCCGTTAAATCAAACAATATGCTCAATACCGAATATAGAATCTGATGACCGCATTCTACATTTATGTATTCGACATACTCTTCTTTTTTCAAATGGTTTACCAAATCAATAAAAGATTGTGTAGCATCAATATATCTATATAAATTACTAACTCCCATAAAGCATTTTTGCTTTTTTGCAATAACATAACACTCTTTTAATTCTTTATAATGAATAGGTTGCTCATGCAAAACGCTTATTCCTTTTTGTAAAAGTTCCTTTGATAACTGGATACCTTCCCCTCCCATTACACCAGCTCGTACAATTACACAGGCCAAATCAATACCAGAGGGAAGTTCAGAAACTGATGTATACAGTGGAATATTATATTTGGTAGAACATTCTAAAGAATGTTGTCCACCTTTCCCTAAAATTCCGACAACATCAACTAAATCTTTTCGCCTTAATAATACTTGCAAATATACTTCTCCAAATTTTGCCCCAACCACAATAACTTTTAATCTTTTCATCATATATCTCCCACGACTATCGACTCTTCTACATTTTGCAGCATACTCTGTTCGACCTTTGATACCATTTCTTGTATATTTGCACTATCAAATATCTGTGCTATCGAAATATTAGAATTAAATCTTTTCTGTATACTATTTTTAAATTTTATAGCACGCAAAGAGTCACCTCCGAGTTGAAAAAAGTTGTCTTCCATAAAAACTTCATTTTGCTTCAATATATCTTTTAATATATTGACTATTTCAATCTCAATATATGTTGTAGCCGTTGTCCCATCTTTTCTTCCAAATTTGCATTCTTTTAAATACGAAAAAACTTTTTTCCGATCTAATTTTCCATTCTTAGATAGCGGCAATACATCCATTTCTACAAAAAACTCTGGAATCATGTAATTAGGCAATTTTTTCTTCAATATTTTTTTTATTTCACTTTCAAACATTTCCTCTAGTTCTTTCTTATTTTCCCATATAAACATAACCTTTTTATCCATTGTTCCATAATTCTTGGTAGCTATTTCCTGCAGTCCAGCTTTTATTGCAGATTCCCTCCATTTTTGTTTATCAAACAATAATTCTTCATTCTCTGATCGTTCATCTGTGTAATTATTAAAATTATTTTCTAAAAGACCTATTACTACGTTGAAAAAGCAACTGTTCCTCGTAGGTTCAACACTTATTAGAAGCCCTCCGCTTTTTAAAACTTTTCTAATTACCTTAAAAGCTTCATCAATATTATTTGCACAATGAATTGATTGATATGCTACAACTATGTCGTATTTGCTCTTCCCACATCTATAAGAAAACAATTCATTATTAATATCTAAATCAATATATTCTATCTCAAAAGCAACATTATCTACTTTACCCATTTCACTATTTTTGGGAGACAGATAAGTATATTTCTCTATATATGAGCCTAATTCAAAACTCACATTATTAACGATAGATTTGCTATAACCTCCAATCTCTAAAATATTAATTTTTCTATTATTCTCCTCACTCATCT
>OCQB01001968.1_pt1 | contig 14882 bp, 16 predicted proteins | sample 1538631 | NCBI WGS metagenome assembly OCQB01 (sample SAMN04571713, study PRJEB22368) | human gut metagenome | biome: human gut; material: stool | host: Homo sapiens | place: Luxembourg | collected 2012-10-19
TGTGGTTCAAAGGCAATATATCTAGTCAAAAGTAACAATTTTGGCTATGATCAATATGCTTGAGCTTACGTACCAGAAACGGTACTTAATATATTTTATACAAACGAATAGTGTCGCTTCATATTTGGCGTGTGCTCTTGCCCCGGTGTACCAGGGCATTATTTGTGTCCTTGGCTCTCGTACTAAAACGCTGTTTGAACGAAAGGGAGTTCAATGGTTGAAATTATTGTGGCTGCTTTTGTAGCCATCGTAATAGGTTTTCTCATAGGCTATTTTCTTATGCAGAAAATGCTACAACAACGTAATAATGAAGCTACACGCGAAGCTGAAACCACTTTGGCAGATGCAAAACGCGAGGCTGAAAACTTAAAACGTGAAGCATTAGTAGAAGCAAAAGACGAAGCTTTAAAAATGAAACAGGATGCTGAGCGCGAAAGCAATGAACGCATGCGCGAAGTTCGTAGTGCAGAAAATCGTCTAAACCAACGTGAACAAAGCCTTGATAAGCGTATTGAATCGCTTGATCATCGCGAACATCAAATATCTTCTTTGCAAGGCCAAGTAGACCGCCGAATTAAAGACGTAGAAAAAGCTGAATACGAAGTATCTCAGCGTCTTGAGCGCGTTGCTGGCTTAACTTCAGAAGAAGCAAAAACCGAATTGCTCGAAGGTCTTAAAGAAGACGTTGTACATGAATCTGCTGCTATCATCCGTGATGCGGAAACTCGTACTAAAGCAGAGGCAGACAAAAAAGCTCGTGAAATTTTAAGTGTTGCTATTCAGCGTCTTGCAGCAGACTACACTTCCCAAATTACGGTCTCTACCATCCATATCCCTTCTGATGATCTTAAGGGACGCATTATTGGTCGCGAAGGACGCAACATTCGTTCTTTCGAACAAATTACCGGAACTAATCTCATCATTGATGACACGCCAGAATGTGTAACGGTTTCATCTCACGATCCGGTACGTCGCGAAATTGCAAGTGTTACTATGCAAAATCTTATTAGCGATGGTCGTATTCATCCGGCCCGCATTGAAGAAATGTTCCATAAGGCAGAAAAATACGTTAACCAGCAAATCAAGGATGCAGCTGCACAAGCAACCTTCGATACTGGCATTCATGATCTTCATCCCGAATTGGAAAAGATTTTAGGTCGTCTACGTTACCGCACTTCCTATGGTCAAAATGTTCTTAACCATTCCTTAGAAGTTGCTTATCTTTGTGCAATGATGGCATCAGAGCTTGGTTTGGATCCGGTTCCTGCTAAGCGTGCTGGTCTTCTTCATGACATTGGCAAAGCGGTAGACCATGAAATAGAAGGTTCTCATGCAGTGATTGGTGCAGATTTGGCTCGTCGCTACGGAGAAGAACCCCTCATTGTTCATGCTATTGAAGCACATCATAATGACGTTGAACCTCAATCCGTTGTAGACGTTCTGGTACAAGCTGCAGACGCCGTTTCTGCTGCTCGTCCTGGAGCACGTAAGGAAAATATTGAATCCTACATCAAGCGTCTTGAAAAGCTTGAAGAAATCGCTAATTCTTATCCAGGCGTTGAGCGTACTCATGCTATTCAGGCTGGGCGTGAGGTTCGTGTTATTGTAACCCCTGAAGAAGTAGATGAAGCGCACGCAACAGTCTTGGCTCATGATATTGCAAAGCAAATTGAAGATGAAACTAAATATCCTGGTCAAGTCAAAGTTGTTGTAATTCGCGAAACAAGGTCTGTCGATTACGCAAAATAGCGGTTACAGAATTTTTTTAAGCGTCCTTCGTATATGTAAAGGGCGCTTCTTTTTTAGGAATGTCACATGGATTCTTCGCTCGAAAATTTCATAGAAGATGTTTCTGGAGATCAGTACCTTCGTGTTCAAGATGATCTAGGTCATGGATTTGTGCGTCTCCGCGCTGCTGAAGCACAACGCCGTCAAGCTAAGCAGGATATCAGATCAAGTGAAGATGTGATTATCGAACTGTTAAGAAATGCTCGCGACGCGCATGCAACAACTATTTTTATTGCTTCTTGGACTGAAGGTGAAAAGCGACGCATTACTATTCTTGATGATGGTGATGGCATTCCCTCAGATATGCACTCTACGGTTTTTGAGCCATTTGTAACCTCAAAACTCGACTCCTTTCATGCCGATAAATGGGGTGTTCATGGCAGGGGAATGGCGCTTTATTCTATTCAGCAAAACACCGAAGATGCCCATATTGTCGCTTCAGCACCTGGACTTGGTTCTGTTTTTAGCATTACAACGAATACTTCTGAGCTTCCTGAAAAACGAGATCAATCAACTATCCCTTCCATCAATAAAGACGCGCAAGGGAAATCTGTATTACGTGGTCCACACAACATTATTAGAACTGTTTTGGAATTTGCCATAGAAGAACGATCTACTATTGCGCTCTATTACGGAAGCTGTGCTTCTATCGTATCTACGCTGTATAACCTAGGCTCTAGCGCCGCTCAACATCTATCGAGGATCTTTGACACCTATGATGCGAATACGCCTTTTTTGCATCGTTTCGCGTATACCTTTGATGCGGAATCGTTAAGTGCTCTTGCCACATCTCTTGGGTTTCCTATTTCTACCAGAACGGCGCATCGAATTATCAATGACGAAATAGAACCTCTACCGCTTCACCTAGAACTGCTAACGAAACAAACTACACAACAACATAACGCAGCAGCAGTACAAGAATGGACTACCCATGGTAACCAATTTCATACTGGCACTAAGCAATTTAAATTCACAAAAGAAGATCTTGAAACTTTCTCGCAGGAAATAAGACGGGCATATTCTTCACTTGCGCATGCATATTACCTTGATGCTTCTATTGAACCCCGAATTCAGACGAAAGGAAACGAGCTCATTGTGAAAATTCCGCTCGAACTAAACGACTCTGACCGGTAATTTAGTACGGCACATTTGCGAGAAACGTACAGAGTGAGTAAAATTATCGAGCAGTGAATACTGTTACTTTTTAAGTAAAACTAACATTTAGCAATACAACCGTACCCTGAAAGAACCACACATGAGTAACACTACTGGCTCAACTTCAAATAACGCACCACAAATTGGATGTTTAAAAGTTTCTTCAAAATCATCACCTGCCTCTGTAGCAGGCGCTATCGCTGGCATGATCAAAGATGGTGTTCATGTAGAAATACAATCAGTTGGAGCTGGCGCTGTAAATCAAGCAGTTAAAGCAATTGCTATTTCCCGTGGTTTTTTATCTCCTGTTGGAATTGAAATTGTCTGTGTTCCCTCATTTGCTGATATTGTTATAGATGGTGAATATAGAACTGCAATACGATTTTCCGTAGAACCCCGCAACGCTGTTCTTCCTTAATTCACTATTAACAACAGCTTTGCTCCAACCAGGTACAGCTAATCCCCACTAGAAACAATTACAAAATCCAAATCAGTAATAAAACTCTGACTTAGAACATTAACTAAAGCGTTTAGTAGAAATCGACCTAAGAACCTTAATTTTAAACGTCACTATAGAAAAGAGATATTTGTTGCCAACACCTCAAACTTCATCTAATACCCCAAGTAATTCACCTTTGACCACCGTACTCGATTGGGATCAATCTTCCTTCGATTCAATAAAAGGAACTACATTCCATGTTGTGACCTTCGGTTGTCAAATGAATAAGCATGATTCTGAGCGCATTGTAGGTATGCTAGCTGCTCTTGGATCAAAGCAAGTTCATTCTATCGAAGAATCTGACATTATTATTTTTGTAACGTGTTGCGTACGTGAAGCTGCAGATATTCGTTTGATGGGTCAAGTTGCTTCCCTTAAAAACATACCTCTTCGTCAAAACGCACCCGTTAGAAAACGTGTTGTTGTTATTGGTGGCTGTATAGGTCAACGCGATGGAGATTTACTCGTTGAAAAACTCCCTCATGTGGATGTAGTATTTGGAACATTTAATCTGGCAAGCATGCCGCGCTTGATTCACGAAACCATCTTACAAGGTGGTCATCATGTTGAAGTTCTAGATGAAGCTTCTACCTTTCCAACAGATCTTCCAAGCGAGCGAGAATCGCGCTGGTCAGCATGGTTACCTATATCAATTGGTTGCAATAATTTTTGCACCTACTGTATTGTTCCTTACGTACGTGGAAGAGAAAAATCACGTCTTTTAGAAGACATTATTGCTGATGCCAAAGCGCTTAAGGCAGATGGCGTTAAAGAAATTACCCTCTTAGGCCAGAATGTAAATTCATATGGCAGAGATTTATATGGAGAACCTGCTTTTGCGAAGTTACTCTACGCTGTTGCTGATACTGGCATTGAACGCATTAGATTCGCAACGTCTCACCCAAAAGATTTAAATGACGCAGTTATTCGAGCTTTTGGTGAGTTGGACAATCTTATGCCTGCACTGCATCTTCCTGTTCAATCAGGCTCAAATCGTATCCTTAAAGCAATGAACCGCCGCTATACCCGTGAGCATTACCTCTCCATTATTGATAAACTTCGCTCGGTTCGCCCCGATATTGCTCTTTCTACGGATGTGATTGTTGGGTTCCCCGGTGAAACAGAAGAAGACTTTTTGCAGACCTATGATCTCATTGAACAGGTTGGTTATCACCAGGTATTCACATTTCGTTATTCGAAGCGCGAAGGTACTCCTGCTGCTCGTATGGAAGATTCAACTCCTCACGATGTCATTCAAGAACGATTCGAAAGACTTGTAGCTCTTGTTCAAGATAGAGCATTTGAAGTTAATCAAGTAGATAAACATGCTATTGTTTCTGTTCTGGTAGAAGGAACCTCAAAACGCGATAACACTATCTTGACGGGTCGTAGCCCCAAAAATCAAACAGTTCATGCGCCCATACCTGAAGGGTTATCTATTAATGATCTTCAAGGAACCATTGTTCCTGTGCAAATCGAACAAGCTCGCGCGTGGTATCTACGGGGCAAGGTGCTTTAGTGTACTATAAACCTGTTATTGCGATACTAGGACCTACCGCTTCAGGCAAATCTGATCTTGCCCAAAATGTTGCCTTAGCTCTTAATGGGGAAGTGGTTTCTGCCGATTCAATGCAAGTATATCGCGGTATGGACATTGGAACAGCTAAAGTTGTTACAAGCGAACAAAAGGTAGCTCACCATTTAATCGATATCCTTGACCCAGGCGAGCCTTATTCTGCTCAACTTTTTCAGCAGATGGCTCGTGATTGCTTTAAATCTTTACAAGAAAAAGAAAAAGTTCCGATACTTTGCGGAGGAACTGGTCTTTATGTTCAAGCAGCACTTGAAGATATGCGTTTTCCTAAAGGCGATCAAGAACATAATCCTGTCCGCGAAAAATACGAAGCAATGGCCAAAGAACAAGGGAATCAAGCTCTGTGGGATCTCTTATATAAGCTAGATCGAGCTTCGGCCGAGGTGCTTCATGTAAATAATGTTCGCCGTGTTGTTCGCGCTCTTGAAATGTACGAACAAGGAATATCCTATGCCGAACAAGTTAAAAACATTCGAAACCTTCCAGAAGTTGTTCCCTCGCTTCGCTTTGGATTGCATCGTGATCCAAAATTACTTGCGGACCGCATCAATACACGCGTAGATGCCATGATTGAATCAGGGTTAATAAATGAAGTTAGTGCTTTATTAAATTCAGGATTTCGATCTGCGCTAACTTCACCACAGGCAATAGGCTACAAAGAAATAGTCTCTTACCTAGATGGCACAATTAATCTTGATGAAGCAATTAATCAAATTAAGACTGCAACACGGCGCTACGCCAAACGTCAAAGAACATGGCTCAGAAGAGATTCTAAACTCACCTTGCTCGATGCCGATACTTTAACTCTAGAGCAGATGGTTTCTTGTATAGTTGAATCGTATACTAATCTATACGTCTCGTAAGTTTTCGAAAGTAGTGAATTAATGGCAGAATATATTTTCGATGAAGTAAAACAACATGGTCCTTCTACTATTATCGAAAAACCACGAGAACGCGCTATTTTAGTTGGCGTTGATCGACCTAATCAGGAATGGAGTCTTGATTCATCTCTAGCAGAATTAGAACGATTAGCATGGACTGCAGGTGCGGACATGGTTGCAAAAACCTCGCAACGCCTTGATTCTCCTAATCCACGAACCTTTGTAGGAAGCGGAAAAGCTGAAGAAATTGCCTCTCTCGCACGTACATATGCTGCTGATGTAGTTATATTCGACGATGAACTAACACCTTCACAGCAATCTAATTTAGAAAAAGTAGTTGGTAAGGATGTCAAAGTAATTGACCGTACAGCTTTGATTCTTGATATTTTTGCACTTCATGCCTCCAGCAAAGAGGGACGCCTTCAGGTGCGCCTTGCGCAAAATCAATACCTCTATCCGCGATTACGCGGTATGTGGGCTCATTTAGCATCTAATCGTATGGGTGGCGGTGTAGGTTCCCGATTCGGCGAAGGCGAAAGTCAGCTTGAGGTTGACCGCCGTTTAATTCGAAATCGCATCACAGCTATTAAACGCGAATTAGCTAATCTATCTAAAAAACGTGATCTTCAAAGAAAGCGTCGTAAAGAATCTGGCGTTTTTAAAGTAGCGTTAGCAGGGTATACCAATGCAGGTAAATCGAGCTTACTAAATGCTATAACCGGCTCAGAAGTACTTAGCTACGACAAATTATTCGCTACACTCGATTCAACTACCCGCCAACTTATTCTCCCGGAAGGGCGCGAAATCACCCTTACGGATACTGTTGGTTTTATTCAGAAACTTCCTACTACGCTTGTAGAAGCATTCAAATCCACACTTGATGAGATTAATGGTGCTGATTTAATTTTGCATGTAGTAGACGCCTCCGATCCTCACCATGCACGACAAATTGACACGGTAAACATAGTCCTTGAGCAAATTGGTGCTCATGAGATTGGTCGTATTGAAGTGTTCAATAAAAAAGACCTTCTAGGTGATTTACAGCATCAAGCTTTAGCTACACGGTTTCCCCATGCAGTTTTCACTTCTACCAAAACAAGGGAAGGACTAAACGAATTAATTCACCGAATTGGTGTTGTTGCTTCTGCGCAAGATGAATTACTCGAGGTACTTATTCCTTTTAGTAGGGGAGATGTTGTTTCCTACGCTCACCAACGCTGCACAATATTGTCAGAAAATTACGAAGAGCAGGGTACACGCCTAGTTTTACGAGCTGGAAAACAGGCTCTTTCTCGATTACGTGAGTTTAAAGCTTAGAGTTTGGACTCTGCATCTACTTCAAAATACCCATACTTAATACACCTTGCGTAGTACCGCTACTACCTTTCCAACTATTGCGCAATCTTTCGTGATAATAGGTTCCATAGAAGAATTTTCAGGTTGAAGACGAATGTGGTCTGCCTCTTTATAAAAACGCTTAACCGTAGCTCCATCTTCAATAAGAGCAACTACGATTTCACCATTGTTAGCAACATTTTGCTGTTTTACTACCACATAGTCGCCATCATTAATACCAACTTCAATCATAGAATCACCATGAACGGACAAAATAAATGAAGCTGAATCACCCACCAATTCAGTGGGAAGTGTCATGGTGGTTTCAATATTCTGTTCCGCCAAAATAGGTTCACCTGCTGCAACGTTTCCAACTAGTGGTAGAGATAAGGTGTTTTCATACGCATCAGAACCGTAAGAAAGCAATGACTCATCACTATGTGCAAGCGCAATTGAACGCGATTTAAGTGGATCACGAACAATGTATCCTTTTTCTTCAAGCGTTTTTAGGTGAACATGAACCGTAGAAGGGGAGGAAAGGTTTACCGCTTCAGCAATCTCGCGAACAGTAGGTCCAAAACCTTTTTCATGAATATACGATTCGATGAATTCATATACACACCTTTGGCGCTTAGTAAGAGGAGCGTCCATGATAATTCCTTTCCAAATACGAACTTTTGTTCGCTTTTATATTGACAAGAACATATGTTCGAATTACAGTATACACGAACAAAGGTTCCATGCCAACAAGGAGGACTGTCATGGGAAATAGCACATTAAACTTTCGCGTAGACGGCAGCGTGGCTCTTAAGCCTGAATATACAAACCAACAATCAACCCCAATTATTTCTATAGAAAATGTACGTGTTCGTCCGCAAAACACTTCAAAAGTAAATTCTTCTCGTAAAACAAATGTAACCATCGAAGCTAACCCTTATCAGCTTCAAAGCAATCAAGCACAATTGAATTCACCGAGCGCGCGTTTATATAAGCGCATCTCTAATGATCCTTTGTTAGGTTCAATTCCTTATGCATCGAGGCGTAGTCAAACGCTTTCTAAAACAGACCAACGTCTTTTTATGAAGTGCTCCATCCTTATAACTTTATTTGCTTTAGCAGTAATTCTTATCGGAGCATAAGGTAATACCACAATATCTTGTATACTTTGCATGAGTAATACTTTATAAGGAGATCTCATGCGTTGTCCATCTTGTGGCTACCAAGAATCAAAAGTAGTAGATTCACGCCCCGTAGAAGAGGGATCATCAATTCGCCGCAGGAGAGAATGTCTCTCTTGTGGTGCTCGTTTTACTACGTACGAGCGAACAGAAAATAGCCCATTGTTGATAATTAAATCTGACGGATCCTCAGAAGCGTACAACAGAGATAAGCTCTTTCGTGGTTTGCTTATAGCCTGTGCTAAACGACCTGTTTCTCCGGAACAAATTTATCAACTTATAGATAACATCGAAGCTGATTTGCGTAGTGAGTCTACTAGAGAAATAACCTCTAAGGCTTTAGGAGATATGGCACTAGAACGTCTAGCAGATGTAGATGAAGTTGCCTACATTCGTTTTGCTAGTGTATATAAAGACTTTCAAAATATCGACGAATTTAAAGAAGCACTGAAAGGTTTTAATTAATGACTACTCAACCAGAAATTCATAGAATTCCAACTAAACGACTGCACAAGGATGCAATTATTCCTATAAATGCTTATTTAGGTGATGCGGGCTATGATTTATGTGCCACAGAAAGCATTACATTAAAACCATTTGAACGCGCATTTATTCCAACGGGTTTAGCTATTGAAATTCCATTAGGTTTTGCTGGCTTTGTAGTTCCACGAAGCGGTTTAGCTATTAAACAAGGATTGTCTATAGTAAATGCACCGGGATTAATTGACAGTAATTATCGTGGCGAAGTAAAAGTTATTGCGATTAACCTCGATCCACAAGAACCAATAACTATTAATGTTGGTGACCGAATTGCTCAGTTAGTAATTATGAAAGTCGAATCACTACATTTTCAAGAAGTAGCTGAATTACAAGAGAGCGATCGTGGTACAGGCGGTTTTGGATCAAGTGGTGTGACGACCAACTAATTTCTACGTATTTACTAGTCATCTTACTTAAAGATCGGGCGTTAGAAAGGCTCTCAGAGCCTCGTTTTTAAGGCGGTTTTGATATAGAGCAAGATAGCTTAAGAGCAACAATCACATTCTTGTAACTCTTAAGCTACTTCAGATGAGAACTAAGGTTCATCGTTTAATCCTGTCACAAAACATTATTACTTTAACACTAAGTGTTGATAATATATGTTATGTAAACTTATAAATTAGTTTTCCTTAACTGCTATTTAGGTGCTAAGATCTTCTCTTGTGTGTAACCTATTTTTTACCTCTGTATAAGACAAGGAGTCCTCATGATTAAGACCGAGCCAGATCCGTACTGCAAAGGCGATCGCTTTGCTGCTAAAAACGGTATGGTTGTTACCGAATTAGGTGAAAATTTTGCTAAAGCTCAAATGACCATTGATGAATCTTTCCTCAATGGTCTTGATATCCCAATGGGCGGCGTATATTTTACCTTAGGTGACTTCACCTTCGGTGCTGCCAACCAATACATTACTAACGGCGTTGTAACTCTTGATGCTTCCATCGATTTTATCGCTTCAGCAAAACTTGGTGATACCGTCACTGCTACCTGCACCCAGGTTTCACGCGCACGTAAAATCGTTCGTAATGTAATTGAAATGCATGACCAAGACGGTAAACTCCTTTGCATCATGCGTTGTACTGGCTATCGTAAAGAAACCTGGAATTAATTGTTTTTGAAAGGATAGGTGTTATGCCAACCCCCCAGCATCGCCCTACCATACAAAAGCCAAAGAATACGTATACTACGCTAAGTCCTTCCTTGGCTTTTCAACTTGCAGGTCCTCATACTTGGGTTGCGGCGGTCACACCTATCCTTTTAGCCTATACCTACACTGGCATTACCTATTCAGGTAATATTAATTTCTTTTTGGCACTCATTCTTCTAATTATCAGTGTTGCCATGCAATCAGCAGTCAATGTATTGAATGATTACTTTGATTTCAAAAAAGGAACCGATTCACTTGAAAACTCATCCGAAGATGCTTTTGATGCGGTATTGGTTTACCACAATATCAACCCCAAAACGGTGCTTATATATGCAATAGCACTTTTAGTAGTTGCAGGTGCGTTGGGTATCTATTTGGTAATAATTACCGGTTGGCCTTTGTTAGTTATTGGTTTACTAGGAGCACTTGCTGTTGTTTTGTATTCTGCCGGCAGAACGCCTATTTCTTATTTACCTATAGGTGAATTCGTGAGCGGAATTGTAATGGGTGGGCTTATTACCCTTGCAAGTTGCTATGTTCTATCAGGTATTTTAGACCTCCATGTTTTACTTATATCACTTCCTTGCATAGTTGGTATTGGTATGATTTTGTTCACTAACAATACCTGTGATATCGAAAAAGATATCCTCGCACACCGCAAAACACTTTCGGTAGTTTTGGGGCGTCAAACTGCAATGAGAACATATCGCGCAACCATTGTATTTTGGCTCCTTATTATCATCGCAATAGTTGGCATATTCTATGCTCCCGGTATGCCTTTTATACTTTTATTAGTTCTTGCTGCCTTTCCAACTTTGCGAGCAATTTTAGCAAACCCGCTCAATCAAAAATCACGCGACGGAGCAATGGCTCAAATCATCACTTTGAATATTCTCTTTATTGCGTTTTACTGCATAGCTCTTCTTGCAAGCACCTGCATTATCTGGATATAAAGATCTGCCAAACTATAAGAACTTAACTAATCGAACAATCAAAAAACTCGATAGTTTCCTTTCCTTTCAAGGCATCTAGCCTTGCCTCTTTTACTAAATCATCAAGGGTAGATGGCTGCTCATCAGATACTATGCCGCAAGAATATGCTAGTTTCCCCCAAAATTCCTCAGCTGAAAATCCTGGCTTAGTTCTAAAGTATTCAATACTGATATCACCTGCACGTTTAGAAAGACGTCTCCCCTTTTTATCTACCATTAAAGGTAAATGACCATAGTCAACATGAGGTAAATGTAGGCAATCTTGAAGGAATTGCTGACGTGGGGCTGAAGTAAGCAAATCAAGTCCTCTCACAACCGAGGTAACGCCCATAGCTGCATCATCAATTACCACTGCAAGTTGGTAGGCAAATACATCATCGCTCCTACGGACAACGAAATCTCCAGACATAACAGACAGATCAAACGAACACTGACCCTGAAAAAGATCATCAAAGCAAAAGAGCGTAGAAGGAACCTTTATCCTATAAGAAGGACTTTTTAAAGATGATCGTTTAACCAGGTCATCGTGTGAAAGATTCCTGCAAGTACCCGGATAAATTATCTCTTCCCCATGGTGTGGAGCCGAAGCAGCATGAATATCGGCGCGTGAACAAAAGCATTGATACAACCTATCATCATGCTGTAAAAGAGAAAAAGCTTCTTCATAAGCATCAAGTTGCTTACTTTGATAAACAACTTCCCCATCCCATGAAAAACCTAACCACTCAAAGTCTTTAAACAGCGAATCTATATAATGAGATTTACAGCGAGCAGTATCAATATCTTCAACACGCATTCGCATAGAACCGTTACGCTGGCGTACTTGTAGATAAGCGAAAAAGCATTTCCTACATGAAGTTTTCCCGAAGGTGTAGGAGCAAATCTCCCAACAGGATTCCGTGCCCTATTTTCGGTGATCAATGACATGTTTGGTTTTACCCATAGACCGCTCAATTCCGCCAGGCTCAATCAATTGAACCTCAGAAGAAACAAGCATAGTTTCCTTAAGGGTTTGTGCAATATGCTTACGGAAAGAATTCATTTCATCATAGGAATCACTAAATGCAGAAGGCTCAAGTTCTACCAAAATTTTCATGCGATCAAGGCCGCTATCGTTATCCACCTCAATACGATAAAACGGAGTAACACCTTTAATACCAGAAAGAATATCTTCTACCTGTGAAGGAAATACATTTGTTCCACGAATAATAAGCATATCGTCACTGCGTTTGCGAACCTTCTTCATACGTGCATGGGTGCGACCGCATTCGCAGGGCTCGGTTACAACATAGGTTAAATCGTGCGTACGATAACGAAGAACAGGGATTGCCTGTTTATCAAGAGGCGTTAAAACAAGTTCCCCTTCTACCCCTTCAGGTACTGGTTCACCAGTTTCTGGATCAACTACCTCCCATAAAAAGTGATCTTCTGCGATATGTTGCATATCACGAACCGATAAGCACTCCCCAGCAACACCAGGACCCATAACTTCAGTAAGACCGTAATTATCGGTGCAGGTAATATGCATACGTTTTTCAATTTCTTCCTTCATCTTAGGTGGACAAGGCTCGCCACCAAAGAGACCAACCCTAAGTGTTGAATGCTCCCAATCAAAACCAGTCTTTTCTCCAACTTCGCACATGTGTAGCGCATAAGAAGGCGTTGCAATAAGAACAGTTGAACCATAATCGTCTATCATCTGCAAATGACGATCGGTATTACCAGAGCCTGCGGGAATCAACATACAACCCAACTTTTGAAGACCATAATGAAGGCCAAATCCACCAGTAAACATCCCATAACCAAAGGCCATTTGAGCGCGATCACCAGGAACAACACCTGCCATGCAAGCAAGACGAGCAATACACTCGCTCCAAACTTCCATATCATGATTGTTATAGCCAACAACAATAGGCTTTCCTGTAGTGCCAGAAGAAGCATGGAGTTCTGTTACCTCATCTAAAGGTACCGCAAATAATCCATAAGGAAAGGTATCACGCAACACAGTTTTATCAGTAAATGGAAGCTTACGTACATCGTCAAGCGATTGTATATCAGACGGAGATACCCCCATATCATCCATTTTGTTGCGATACCATTCAACGCGTTCATACACATAGGCAACTTGCTTTTGAAGTTTTTCAAGCTGAAGATCGCGAATGTGATCGCGACTCATAGTCTCTATTTCAGGCTGATACATCCTTGTGCTTGACGCGGTCATAATACGACTTATCCTTTCATGGAAATTAAAAAAGAATTGTTAAGTAGTTTAGCGAAGATCATCCTGCGTAATGATGCGAACTCCGTCTTTTGCTAAAAGCTCTTCTGCAAAAACAGGATCATCAACACGAAAAGCAATATAGGTTTCAATAAGTGAATAGCTATAGGTGATATTGATATTTGCGTCTGCAAGAATGCCAAAGACTCGAGCTAATTCGCCAGGTTCATCAATCATTTCAGCACACACAACATCAGTAAGCGTTACCGCAGAACCGCGATCTTGAAGAACAGCTAAAGCGCGTTCTGGTTCGTCAACAATAAAACGCGCTATACCGTAATCACCCGTATCAGAACAGCTATAGCCTCGAACACTAATACCAGCATCCTGGAAAATATCCAAGTTGCGCTTTAAATGACCTGGCTTACTTTCGACGAATACGCTAATTTGTTTGATGCTCATTTATTGCTCCCCTCGCGCATAAGCTGCACCGCTACGGAATGCTTCAATATTAATATCTATAGTCTTCGGTGGAACTTTAGAGCGAATAACTTCTTCCCAAACATCGGCACCAAAAGGAAGAGAAACAGAAAGTGCTCCTAATAAAACAACATTGGCACACTTAGCAGTTCCTGCTTTACGTGCAATATCACTTGCGGGAATAAGCGTAGCTCCATATTCTTCCAAACGTTTACGAGCGTGTGAAGGCATAGAAGCTTTTCCAGTCAGTACTGGTAACGGTTTAATGGATTCATCATTAACGACTAACGCACCATCAGTTTTTAAGAATGAAATATTACGAAGAGCTTCAACAACCTCAAATGACACAACGCTATCAGCGCAGCCCTCATCGCAAACCATAGTGGAAACCTTCTGCCCAAAACGGACTACAGTTGTTACTGCACCACCTCGTTGTGCCATACCGTGAATTTCAGATACCTTACAATCAAGACCAGCAGCAGTTGCAACCCGAGCTAAAAGGTCTGCAGCCGTAATAGTACCTTGACCACCGACGCCGCATAATAAAATGGTATATACATCAGAACGGTTCATTAACGACCCCCTTCACGTGGCTCAATAGCGCCAAAATTGCAGTACTGACGGCATTGATCGCAGCCGATACAAAGATCGGGATCAATTGAGGAAATTCCAGTTTCTGGATCTGACGCAATAGCGGGGCAACCAAGAGTTTTACAAATACCGCAACCCGTGCAATCTGGAGCAACCACATAAGATTGCTTAGGACTTTTATCCAAAAGAACACAAGAACCCTGAAAAACAATAACATCGAGCTCTTCACGTTGAGTCGCTTCCTTCAAAGCAGAGCGAACCGCTTTCATATCAAAAGCATCAACGCATTGGACATGATCAACTCCAAGAGCCTGCAGGATTGCAGGTAAATTCAATTCACGGCTAGGGCGATGCTGTAAGGTAATTCCATTAAAAGGGTTACCTTGCTGACCAGTCATAGCAGTGGTTCGATTATCAAGAATACAAACCGTACCGGCACCCTTATTATAAATAGTATTCATCAGGGAAGTTAAACCTGAATGAG
>OCQB01001972.1_pt1 | contig 14847 bp, 13 predicted proteins | sample 1538631 | NCBI WGS metagenome assembly OCQB01 (sample SAMN04571713, study PRJEB22368) | human gut metagenome | biome: human gut; material: stool | host: Homo sapiens | place: Luxembourg | collected 2012-10-19
TTTTACCATATTTTGGTTCTTTTTATTTAGTGTGAACTTTAAAGGTATTATGATCGTGAATAACTTCTTTTTTTGCTACTCTTATTTATTGTAGAATTCAACGATAGCAGCTTCATCGATATCAGCGCTTAATTCGCTTCTTTCAGGTAGTCTTACATAGACACCAGCTTTTTTAGCAGGGTCAAATGTAACGTATTCTACACGTTTTGTAACGCTTTCTAAAGAAGCATTAGCAGCTTTGTGATCGAATGAATTTTCTTTCAAAGCAATTGTAGAACCAACTTTAACACTGTAAGATGGGATATCTACTTTCTTGCCATCTACTGTAATATGTCCATGGTTAACTAATTGTCTTGCACCACGTCTTGTCTTAGCGAATCCCATACGGTATACTAAGTTATCTAGACGAGACTCTAATAATCTTAAGAAGTTCTCACCTGTAATACCTTTCATCTTTTGAGCAGTTTCAAAAGTTTTTCTGAATTGTCTTTCGTTAAGACCGTACATAAATCTAACTTTTTGTTTTTCTTTTAATTGTAAACCATAGTTAGAAAGTTTTGCTCTACGACCATTACCATGTTGTCCAGGGCCGTAAGGACGTTTTACTAGTTCTTTGCCAGTCTCTAAAGTAGAAAATCCTACACGACGAGACTTTTTGTAACTTGGACCAGTATATCTTGACATGTTTCTTCCTCCTTCAATCAATGTTTTCCATAAACGTTGAATGCTATTTTAAAATACTTAGGGAGTTCTTTTTAATACGTTCACAATTGACAGCTTGTTGCTACTAGTAAACGGAAAGAACACATTAAATATTCTAAAATAGGGCTGTCAAACGAATATGCAATATAGATTATAGTAGAAAACCCTTGATATGTCAACAAAAAATTGAGGTTTCAATCCATTTCTAGTAAGATAAATCAAAATTATAGAGAAAAAACTCGAAATTTATGATAAAATGATTATGAATACTAGAAAATACGAGGTGAAGTCCATGACGACGGGTGTTTTATTGATTGTTGCAACCTATCTAATCGTCGCAGTCATTTTGGTTACCATTATCCTGCACTTGATCACCAAACACCATCAAACAGAAATAGAACGAGAAGTGGAACAACTAGATAAGGAAAAGAACTTGATTGCCAGCACTCCAGTTCTATCCGAACTTTCTAAAGTGGAAGCCATCGTAAAAAACGACAAGATGGAAGAACGGTACAAAGATTGGCAACGTCGTTTTGAACAAATTAAAGAAGAAAAATTAGTTCGAATCGATATGATTATCGACTTGGATTTGTTTGTTGAAAATAAAGATATTAAAAACTTACGTTTAAAGATTGCTAAGACAGAGATGGAAATATACAAGGCTCGTACAGCAGCCAATAAGTTATTGTCAGAAGTTCAAGAGATTACCGTAAGTGAAGAAAAGTATCGCCATATCATTACAAAATTAAAGACGAAGTACCGCGAACTTTTAAAAGAATTTCATGATCATGAGAGTGATTACAAGGATATTAAGGATGCCATTTCTCTTCAATTTGAAAATATCGAAAGAAGATTTGCTGATTTTGAGGAGACAATGGAAAACAATGAATATAGTGAAGTTGTACACATTGTAAAAGCTCTAGATACGATGATTAGCCATATGGGAATTGTCGTAAGTGAAGTTCCAAATTTAGTTTTGTTAGCAGAAGAATTAATTCCAAGACGAATTCTAGAAATCAAAAACACATCGGAAACGATGATAGAAAGTGGATATTCGTTAGATTATCTAAATATTCCATATAATATCGAAGCATCTGAAAAAAATATCAGTAACATCTTAGACCGCATAAAAGTATTGAACTTAGAAGATTGCATGTTTGAACTGAAGACGATGTTAGACTACTTAGATTCTTTATTCAATGATTTTGAAAAAGAGGCGATTGCTAGAAAAGTATACGACGAAAACGTCAATGCTTTTGAGGAAAAATTATCTAAGATTAATTCTCTATTAGAAAACATTTACGTTCAAATGCCAGACATTAAAAACATGTATGATTTAAAAGAGAATGATGTGAAGGTAATCGATGAGTTAAAAGGTAGATTATTAGCAATCAATGTCAATTACAAAGCATTGTTAGAAGGTGTGAATAATCACGAAACGCCTTATTCCAAAGCAGCGAGAGAGTTAGAGACGATTTCTAATTTATTGAATACGTTACAGGATGACTTAGATATTTCGTTAAAGAATCTTGGCAGTATGTACGATGATGAGACACGTGCAAAAGAACAAAAAGACGAACTTGCTAACTTATTAAAGGAAGCAAAAAATAAGATCAAGAGTTATAAACTACCAATTATAACAGATAATTATTATGTGGAGTTATCAGAAGCAAAAGAAGCAATTCGTGAAATTGAACGAGAATTAAACAACAAGCCAATTGTCATTAAGACGTTAAACACTCGAGTTGATACAGCGAGAGATTTAGCAATTAAATTGTATAATACGGCGAATGAAATGGTTAAAACGGCTGAGATGGCGGAAATGGCAATCGTATATGGAAACCGTTATCGAAGTGATTTAAAAGAGATTGATACGGGATTAACGAATGCTACAACACTGTTCTACAAAGGAAAGTATAAAAGTTCCTTGGAATGTGCAATCCATGCCATTGAATTGATGGAACCAGAAATCAGTAAAAGTTTAGTGAACTTGTATAAGGACTAAAGTAAGGAAACTTACTTTTTTCTTTTGGAAAAAATATATTTTATAGTTGCAATTAGAACAAACGTTTGATATAATGAGCACAAGGAGGAAATGGATGAATCAAGATAAATTACATTTAGTGAATCAATTATTTCAAAATGATACCATTCGAACAGTTTGGGACAAAGAAAGTGAAAAATACTATATTAGTGTTGTGGATATAGTAGGGATTGTTGCAGAAAGCGACAATCCAAGAAATTATTGGAAAGTTTTAAAACACCGTTTAAAAAAGGAAGGCAATGAGTCGGTTACAAATTGTAACCAACTGAAATTGAAATCTTCTGATGGAAAGTATTATAATACTGATGTGGTAGATATTGAGGGAATGTTTCGAATTATCGAATCGATTCCTAGTAAAAATGCAGAACCGATTAAACAATGGTTGGCAAAATTAGGAAGTGAACGAGTAGATGAAACGTTCGATCCGTCTCTTGCAGCAGAACGGGCAATCGATTTGTATAGAGCCAAAGGATATGATGAAAAATGGATTGCTAGACGAATCAAAGGAATACAAGACCACAAAGAGTTAACAGATATTTGGCAACAAGGAGGAATTGTAGAAGGACAAGAATATGCAATTCTGACCAATGAAATTTATAAAGAGTGGTCCGGTATGACCGCAAAAGAATACAAAGAGTACAAAGGTCTGCGCAAAGAGTCTTTGCGGGATAATATGGATAGTATGGAAGTCATATTGACGGATTTATCGGAGGAAACAACCAAAAGATTGGCTCAAAAGCACAGACCAAAGGGATTGGAACAAAATAAAGAGATTGCTAGAATGGGTGGACATGCTGCAAAAGTAGCAAGAGACGATATTGAAAAGAATTTAGGAGAAAGTGTTGTTACTAGACAAAATAAGTTGAATTACGAATATATAGACGAAAAAAACGAGTCAAATTGCTAATGATAAAAAATAATGCTTTGTTTCTTCAATTTTAACTTTTCATTTTAGCGGTTTTATGGTAATATTTTGAAGAAAACGAAGTGACGCATGTCTTAGATATAACGGTAAGGAGGAAGTATTATGGAACAAGTAATTTTAATTGAATACGGAGAATTGACAACCAAAAAAGGCAATCGAAATTTTTTTGTTCAAACGTTAAAACAAAATATTCAAGCAAAACTAAAAAACATTTCTTGTGAAATTATTTCAGATCCATCCAGAATGATGATTTCATCTGATAATTTATCAGAAGTTCAAAAAAAATTAGGTGAAGTGTTTGGTATTCACGCATATCACATTGCGTATAAAACAGAAAGTACCGAAGAAACTATTAATGAAACGGTTTTGGAAATTATGAAAAACAAAAATTTTCAGACGTTTAAAGTAGAAGTGAAACGAAGCAACAAGCAGTTTCCAATTCGTTCTATGGAATATGCAGCCAAATTAGGTGGTATCATTTTAAAAAATATTCCAAATGTGAAAGTAGATGTTCATAGTCCAGATGTATTGTGTAAAGTAGAAATTAGAAGAGATTTCACGTATATTTATTCAGAAAAAATTGCTGGACTTGGTGGATATCCAGTTGGGACACAAACCAAAGGAATGCTAATGTTAAGTGGTGGAATTGATTCCCCAGTTGCTGGATATCTTGCTATGAAACGAGGAATGAAGATTGATGCAGTCTATTTTGAAGCCATTCCTCATACTTCGATAGAAGCACGAAATAAAGTCATTACCCTTACGAAAAAACTAAGTAAATACACGAATAAGATCTGTTTACATATCGTTCCTTTTACGAAAATTCAAGAAAGTATTTATAAAAAATGTGAACCGGATTATTGCATTACTATCATGCGTAGAATGATGTATCGAATTATGGTATTACTTGCTCAAAAAAATCATGCACATGCAATTGTCAATGGCGAATCGTTAGGTCAAGTTGCTAGTCAGACAATCGAGAGTATGTATGTCATCAATGAAGTTACGAATATGCCCGTGATTCGTCCAGTTGTATGTCTAGACAAATTGGAAATAATCGACATTGCTAAAAAAATTGATACTTATGAGACTAGTATTTTGCCATATGAAGATTGCTGTACAGTGTTTGTTCCAAAACATCCAGTGATTCATCCAGAATTAGAACTTGCCAAGGAAATGGAACAAAGATTTGATTTTGAAACAATGTTACAAGAAGCTGTCGAAAATACAAAACATATGACGATTAAGGAAAATGAAGAAAATCCATTTCAAGATTTGTTATAGCAAAAATTACCAATTCAAAAATCGTATAAAAAGTGAATTCTTTCACATTCTATTAGTGTAGGAGGTGAAAGAATGAAAGCTGGTTCTACAAAGATGATGGTTCCAGGAGCTAAACAAGCAATTGATAAAATGAAATACGAAATTGCTAATGAATTTGGCGTTAACTTAGGCCCAGATGCTACTTCACGTGCAAATGGTACAGTTGGTGGCGAAATCACAAGACGTTTAGTTCAAAATGGATTAAACCAAATGAGCGGAAGTTATTTAAATAAATAACAATCGAATAAAAGTTTTGAAAGATAGGAAAAAATCCTATCTTTTTTTAGTGTTTTGTAGTATAATATGTAGTCCAACGAAAGGGGGATAAAAATGAATGCAACAATAGAAAAACACAAAATTATGGCAAGTTCGCGTTCACGACAATTGACACAAGAAGTAATAGAATATCAACAAATGCCAGAAGGACCAGAAAAGCAAGCGAAATGTGAAAAAATTATGATGGAGAATGAACGCATTATTTTATCAGTTTGCAAACGATATCTAAATCAAGTAGAGGAGGAAGATTTGTTGCAAGAAGCTAGATTGGGATTTTTTCAAGCTATGCAACACTTTGATGCTACGAAAGAAACGCATTTTATATCGTATTGTATCAACGGAATTAAAATAGCTATTAGTCGCTTTTTTGAGAAACAAGTGAATCCAATTCGCGTTTCGCCAACTGTTATATCAAAAGAAAATATAATGAAAGAAGCATCTATTCAGTTTCAACAAAAGCAACATCGTATGCCGAACCTATTTGAATTATCAAAAATAACTGGCATCCCTGTAAATGATGTGAAAATGATTCTAACACTCCCTAAAATTTCTAGAACTATTGATGAACCAATCCATGTTGATGATGACGTGCTATTAAAAGATACAATAGAAGATGATTCTGCATCGTTAGAAGAACTTTGTGAGGAAAAAGAACATCGTGCAGAAATTTTAAAGTTATTTCATAGTGTCTTAACAGAAAGAGAACAAGCAGTTGTTTGGGCACATACAATTCAAAAGCTGAGCTTAAATTCAATTGCACAAAAAATGCACTTATCAAGAGAAAGAATTCGTCAAATTGAACAAAATGCATTTTTAAAATTTTCAGAAGCATACATGCGATTTTATGATAAAAGAGGCTATGAAGAACCAGTCGAGCTTCGTTCACGTAGTATGTCAGAGAGTCAAGATATAATGATTCCACTACAAGATAGGTATGAGCGAAACTTAAAAGAGTTTTCTAAAGTCAATGGTACACCAGAACAGTACTTTGCTGTATCTCATATGCTTTGTTTAGAAGATGCGCCATATATTTCGCAAATTTCTCTTCGTGAAACTTGTCACATCAATCCCAACACCTTATTAAATAAAGCTATGTGCGATGACACGTTAGCTCAATCGTTACGGGTAATTAAGGAACAATCACATTCTCAAAGAAAAAATATCTGCGCTAGAGAAGGCAGCAATTTTTATCAAATTTTTGAAAATCGAAACATTTCAAAAGTGGAAGTAGATCTTGCGTTTACCACTCTTTCAAAAGAAGCAAGCAAATTAGCATATCAATACTTTGGCGAAGATTTAAATAATCAATTAGATTGGTCATGTCATCAGCATAGTTTAGAAGATACTATCTTGAGCAACTTTGTAATTCGACCTCTATATGCAAAAATATTGTATTTTCGTGAATTTGGTCAATATCCACTTTCTTTCCCAGAGAAAGAAGATGCAAAGTTACAGGAAACTTTGGCAAACCTAAAACAACCATTAGAAATGATACCAATTGTTACGAAAACAAAATTAGCATCACGAGTTTATCAATATCAATAATTTCGATTATAACAAGAAAGATGGGTGAGGAAATGCAATCAAAAGAAGCATTGAAATCACAGTTAGATAAAGAATTTATAAAAAAATATCGTTGTCTATATAATAGGCGTTATAAGCCTGTTTTTAGAGCAGTAATTAGCCATTATGTAGATAATGTCACGGATATCAACGAAGAAAATTTATTAGAACGACTAAAAACTCAAATTGATTACACGATGACAGAATGGATGAAGGACTCTATTCAAAAAGAGAAGGACTATTTTCTTTTGGAAATTATGATTGTGAATAAAAAAAGAGCATATAATCCTAATGCAAGTGTAGTTACTAGAATCAAATCATTGACACCGGTGTATACTTGGCTAAAGAGTCTTGGACTTCATACAGATAATGAAGTGATGGATTATGTCTACAATCAAGATGAAGTGTTTACGTATCTAACTAGTCTCATTGATTGGAACCATTTAAATATGGATGAATTACAGATTAAATTGCCAGAAGATGCACTTCTTTTTGTGAGTGATTACATGACGAGAATGAATATAACTCAATCCACGCCATCTCAAATGAAAGAGACTTTTACGCAAAATAACTTGGAAAGTAAAATCATGAGATATCGTCAAATGCCAGAAGGAAGACAAAAACAAGAATATTTTGAAGCATTATTAAAGTCTTATGAACCGTTTTTAAGAAAAACAATTTCTAATTACGATATGAATGAGGCAGATAGAGAAGACGTCTATCAACAGGCATGCATCGGTTTTATGCAAGTTGTGTTATATCAACAACTTCCTGTTGCCAATCTTGCTGCAACAGTAAAAAGGACAGTATGTCAAAGTATCAAAAACTATCTTCAAAATCAAACGAAGACAATCGCAATTCCGAGTGCTATTGCCAATGCTAAGCTTCGCCTAGAAAAAGATATTCAATACTTAACCGCAGAGTTAGGAAGAGCACCTACTTACGATGAAATATCTGAGTATGCGGATATACCATTGGAAACGGTCAGAAATTATTTGATGCAACCAGAAACAGTAAGTTTAGAATCTTTGGGAAGTGACATTCCGTTAGATACGACATTAGAAACTCATTATGAAGAACAAGAATACATTAAGAAAATGAAAACATTTTTGCAAACCCAATTTAGTGCCGAGACACAAAAAGTGCTAGAAGAAATAATTTTTGAAGGGAAAAAGTTAAGGAAATTAGGACGAGAGTTACATGTATCCGCTACTTATTTGCGGCAAATGAAAGTAGAAACCTTTAAAAAGTTGCAGCAAATGATCGAATGTCAAGAAGCAAGACGACTAGTAAATAGAGACAGTGCAAGTGCATCAACAGGTTCTCCAAATTCACAAAATCTATCACCAGAAAATCGTGTTTACACATATGTAAAAGACAATTATAATGAAGAGACACTTTTTGCAATTAATCATTTATTATGTCTACAAACAAATCAATACATATCAAAAATGTTATTACAACGAGTTTGTAATATTAAGATGTATAACTTTTTCAATAAAGTGACTAATTATCATTGGCTCACTCAATTAGTAGACCAAATCAAGAAACAAAATCGTTGTTTTTATAAATTGATTTCTGCATTAGATGACAAGGACTTCTATCGAATTTTTGAAAGAAAAGGAATTAGCCGTGATGAGGTAGACAGTGCATTTATGACATTATCTGACGAAGTGAAAGAACTAGCCTATTCCTATTATGGAGAAGAATTATCTAACCCATTGAACTGGCGAGATTATCGCGAGGAAACAACGTATATCAATCGTTTGATTATCCAACCGATTTATGTTAAAGCATTGTATTTTCGTGAATTCAAAAAGTATCCAATTTCAAATGCTATAGCAGAAGAAAGACTATGGAAAGAAGCACAGCAAAGAATAAAATTTCCTTCAAAAGCCACGAATTTCCAAAATAAAACTATCAAATTGTAAAAAGAGTGTTATAATAAAAGTTATTCAGAGGGAGGTTTGAAAATGCAAGAATTTAAAGATAAACGCATAAACCTCGCCTTGCAAGAAATGAAAGACACTATCAAGAAAAATCTACATAAAGAGTATGGATTTTTAGATCATGAACCGTTCCGCGAATCGCTTGACCAACTATTAGACCAATGTTTAGTAGAGTCGGTTTCTAGTTATTCACAGTCCAGTGAAAAAACATTAGCAGAATTTGTAACAGAAGAATTCGAAGAACAACTGCAATCGTGGCTACGAGATCAAATCCAAAATCATCATAATTACATATTATTGGATTTGATGATTTTAAATAAGAAAAAATATGTTGGCAAAGGTAAAACAACTCAATGCATTAAAGGGTTGACACCAATTTATATTTGGTTAAAGAATATTGGATTAGATGAGGATGAGGAAATACTTCAATATGTGATGAACGATACAGTTGTCCAGACGATTGCCAAAAGAGTAGATTGGAAACACTTGAATTTAAAAGCGTTAGAAAAGCAATTAACAGAAGATGAAATGTCATTTGTATATGCTTATTTAATGGTGTTTAATATTGATGTAACAACAGATAATAATTTCGTTGTATCTGAGCAGTCTCAAAAATTAACAGAGAAAGTTGTTCGATATAAAAACATGCCAGATGGATACAAAAAAGAATTTTTATTTGAAGAAATTTTAAATGAGAATAAGAGTTTTTTATATAAAATAGTGAGTCGTTATTATAATTCTGGAGTTGAACAAGACGATTTAATGCAACAAGCATCATTAGGACTTTTCACCGCAATTAAACGGTTTGAACCCGTAAGAAACGTAGCATTTTCCACATACGCAATGTGGTGGATTAGACAACATATTGTTCGATATATACACGATCATAACAGTGCCATTCGGATTCCAGTTCATTTGCACGAGCAAACACTAAAATTACGAAGAGTACAAGAAAAATTAGAAGCAAACTCTAGTGTGACTCCGACGATAGAAGAGTTATCCAAAGAATCTGGGTTATCAGTAGAGCGGGTTCAAACCCTTCGAAATATCCCGACGGTTTCCACATCGCTGAATGCTTTGGTTGGAGATGAGGATACAGAATTAGGATCTTTTTTCTCTGACCAAACATCTTTAAATTACATAGAAGAAATAGAAAACGATAGTATCATTCAGGCATTTTCAAAATTGTTAGATGAAATGAAGTTGAGTGATCGCCAAAAAGACATTACCATGCGTCGTTTAGGATTCGGTCCAAATGGAGTAGAAACTTTGGAAATGATTGCATCAGACTATGGATTAACAAGAGAAAGAGTACGACAAATTCAAGCAAAGGTAATAAAAAGAATACAGAATCCAAAGTATATCAAGCGAATGAAAGAACTATTGAAGGATCCAGAAAAGTTGCCTCCAAAATCAGGGCAAGAATTGCAAAAGAAAGAAGAAAGAAAATTTTTACATGTAGCTTGGAATGTCAAAAGTCATGTACGTCCAATAAAAGAAAGCCAAAATCAACCAAGATTGCTACCGCCAGATAAAAATGCATTATCAGAAGCAGATGTTATAACAGTGGCAGAAACACCGCAATCAGAATCAATAGAGAAAGAAGGAGAAAAGAAAATGATGTCAGAAGATAAAACAAAGAAGAAAAAGGAACCGAAGAAACCAGTGAAAAAAATAGAAGGGTTTTATCAAACGTTTTTGAAAGATGGATTTACAAGAGAAGAAATAGACAATGCTTATAAAAGTTTGACAGAATTGCAGAAGAGTGTTGCCTGTGCAAAATGGGGCGAAAATTTAGGGGAACCAATAAAGGCTACTACAAAAGAACAACACCAGTTGCAATGTCAAGTTAGCGCTAGAGTAATCACACCGATGAGAACTAGGATGCTTTTCTATCGTCAATATGGTCGTTTTCCACATAAAGGAGAGCGGACACATATGATTAACGAGCAATTAGAATCACTTAGAAGAAGAGGAGAAGTTCAAACAAGAAAAATGTCACCAGAAGAAATGGAAGCCTTAAATGAAAGATTAAAGTCACAAAAGGAAGCACCCAAAAGTGCTAGTGTATCAGCAATTCTAGAACAGGTTCAAGGAAATCAAAGTACTCCACCACAAGATGCACCGAAAGAAGAACCAATCCGAAGTGAGATTGGCAAACCGGTTGTAATTTTACCAGACGAGCTGCCATCTAAAGACGAGCTGCCATCTGATTCTATCACCAATGAGGAACAACCAGCAGTGCTACCGGCTTCGGATGCAAAGGCTATGGTACCAGAATCAGTTTCTGCACCTATTGTAGCAACACAACCTGTCCCATCGCTAGATAGATTACCATTAGATAATTGTTCGCTAGAACAATTGACAAAATTAAAGAACTTATTGCAAAGCGAAGCATTTACAAGATTATATCAATCCCTTCCATTATCAGAATCATTTGTTTTAATTTCAACTTTCTGCTTAGGAAAAAAGTCTTCAGAGATTGCCGATTATATGGGAACGACAAAAGAAAAAGTAGACCTAGCATACGATGATGCGATCGAACTTTTAGGAGCACGTTTATCAGATATTGTAGAAACGAACAGTTCATTTTCAAAAGCAACGGCAAGGGAAGAAGATTTGAAAGTGAAACGTCTCCATACAAATCCATTGGAACCTTCAAGCAAAAATTAAAAGGTTTCCTAATTGCTTAGTTTATAGTATAATGAATAGTATAGAAAGAGGGATAGTATGAAAATAATGTCAATTAATGCAGGTAGTAGTTCACTAAAGTTCAGTCTGTTTGAAATGACAGATAAGAAACTGATTGCCAATGGTTTATTTGAACGAATCGGTATTGAAGGAAGCCGTTATAAAATTAAATACAACGGTGAAAAATTAGAACAAGATGTCGATTTACCAAATCATACCAGAGCCGTAGAAATTTTATTGGATAAATTAGTTGCACTTGGAATTGTCGATTCCTTAAATGAAATTGGTGGTGTTGGCCATCGTTTGGTTCATGGCGGAGATAAGTATAAAGAGTCTGTCATTATCACAGATGAGGTAGTAGAAGACTTAAGAAAGTTTAGTGCTCTTGCACCACTTCATAACCCAGCAAACATTTTGGGAATTGAAGCCGTTCGCAACGTTTTACCAGATGTTCCGATGGTAGGTGTATTTGACACTGCATTCCATCAAACGATGGAGGAAGTAAACTATTTATACCCAGTTCCATATGAATGGTACGAAAAACATGGAGTTAGAAAGTATGGTTTCCATGGTACAAGTCATTGTTATATTACTAAGACGATTAGTAAAGAATTAGGTCGCGATGACTTACGAATTATCAGTTGCCATTTAGGAAACGGCGGATCGATTACTGCTATCAAAGATGGTAAATGTGTCGATACTTCAATGGGATTTACACCACTTGCAGGTATTATGATGGGAACTCGTTCTGGCGATATTGATCCATCAATTATTCCTTATGTAATGGAAGCAGAAGGAATGAGCGCTGGTGAAGTCGTAGATGCTTTAAATAAGAAAAGTGGTTTCTTAGGACTTAGCGAATACAGTAGTGACTCTCGTGATATTGAAGAAGGAATGAACAGTGGAAATGAAAAATGTGCTTTAGCGCATCAGAAGTTTGTTCAGACCGTTGTGAACTACATTGCAACATACTATGTTGAATTAGGTGGTGCTGATGTGATTACATTCACTGCCGGTATCGGTGAAAATTCTATTGCCACCCGCCGTGATATTGTTGAAAAATTAGCTTGTTTAGGAATTAAACTAGATTTGGAACGTAACAATGTTCGTGGTGAATTGAAAAAGATTAGTAGCGACGACTCATCTTGTCTAGTTTATGTCGTACCTACAAATGAAGAATTGATGATTGCAACTGATACACTAGATTTAATCACTAGATAGGAAGATATTATGTGGACAGAAAAATACAAAACGATCTATAAGCTGATTGAAAGCTTCGATACGATTGTAATTGCAAGACATGTTGGCGTAGATCCGGACGCAATGTCAAGCCAACTTGCTCTTAGGGACTCCATCTTAAAAACGTTCCCAAACAAGACGGTATTAGCCGTCGGTAGCGGATCTGTAAAATTTACGTATTTAGGAAAATTAGATAAATTAAAAGATGACATTCACGATGCGCTTCTGTTTGTATTGGATACACCAGATCAAAAAAGAGTCGATGGCATTTCTAACTTCGATGTATTTGCGAAGAAAGTAAAAATGGATCACCATCCTTTTATGGAAGAATTTTGTGATATCGAAGTAATTAATGATAAATCTTCAAGTGCAAGTGAAATTGTATTGGATTTTATCAAAGAAACAGGCCTAGTCTTAGATACTTCGATTGCTGAGAAGTTATTTATAGGTCTTGCCAGTGATACGAATCGATTTATGTTCAACAGTAGCAAAGATACGTTTCGGAAAGTGGCTGAATTACTAGAGACATACAATTTAGATATTCCCTCTCTTTATGAAAAGTTGTATTTACGACCAATCAATGAAGTACGCTTACAAGGTTATATCGGTGAAAACATGATTATAACCGAGCATGGCGTTGGGTATGTAAAAATAACGAACGATACCATTACAAAATTCCAAGCAGATGTCAGTAGTGCCGGAAACATGGTAAATAACTTTAACTACATCGATGGCGTCTACGTTTGGATTACGATGACAGAAGACGTGAAAAATAATCTCATCAAAGCAAATATTAGAAGTAGAGGACCAATTATCAATACAGTAGCAGAACACTATCATGGTGGTGGTCACAAGTTTGCATCTGGTGCTAGAGTATTCTCTTGGGAAGAGGCCGATGCTTTAATTCGTGATTTAGATACTGCTAGTAAAGAATTTTTGGTTCATCAAAGGAGCGATGAAGAATGAAAATCACTCATGCAGAGTTGGCTGTCAGTGCAGTAAGAAGAAGCCAATATCCAGAAAATAAAGAATCTGAGTTTTTGCTAGTTGGTAGAAGTAATGTCGGCAAGAGTAGTTTTATCAACACAGTTTTAGAGCGAAAGAATCTTGCTAGAATTTCTTCTCGTCCAGGAAAAACTCAAACATTGAATTTCTATCATGTGAACAACTGTTTTTACTTAGTCGATGTACCAGGTTACGGATATGCTCAGGTAGATCGTAAGACTCAAGAAAAGTTCGGCAAAATGATAGAGGAGTACCTAGAAAAAAGAGAAGAATTAAAACGGGTATTCATGCTTGTGGATTTTCGTATGAAACCGACAGAAGACGATGTATTAATGTATAACTTCTTAAAGTATTACAATATCCCAGTGACGATTGTAGCAACGAAAGTAGATAAGGTCGGTACATCAAAATTAGAAAAGAATAAAAAAGATATTTTAAACACGTTGGATTTGGTTGTCGGCGATAATTTAGTTCTTTTCTCCAGTGTAAGTAAAATGGGAAGAAATGAAATTCAAGATATTATTGAACCACTAATTGTAGAAACCATTTAAGACATGTTATTTACGAAAGGTATGAGAAATCATATCTTTTTTTGTCCGAAAATCTATATAACTTCTTTCTTTTTAAATGAATATCTACGGTTTAATGATATAATAAATACAAGTATAATGATGAATACAGATTTACATTTCAATCAATCGGAATGAGTTAAGAATAATTAAAAAGATATAACTATAAAGTAAGGAAGTGAGATAAATGGATATTCAAAAATTAAAACAAGAACTAATCAAACAGAAAGAATCTAAATTTAAAGGAAATATCTATCATTTTTCACAAGTAAATTTTTCTTATAATTCCAATAAGATAGAAGGAAGTAGATTGACAAGTGAACAGGCAGAGGCCATTTTTGAAACTTCCAGTTTTATTTCTTAAAACGATGATTTAATTAAATTAGATGATTTAATAGAATCTAAAAACCATTTTAAATTATTTGATTATATGTTGGATTATGTAGATAAACCGTTATCAAAAGAAATGATAATTGAAATGAATAAAATATTAAAAAGAGGTACCAGTGACGAAGATAATCCTAGATATAATGCTCATGTACGGTAAAGAAGCAAGCAACC